>JAEEGL012325442.1_pt1 | contig 34138 bp, 32 predicted proteins | sample 9134231 | NCBI WGS metagenome assembly JAEEGL01 (sample SAMN16246548, study PRJNA631951) | gut metagenome | biome: gut microbiome; feature: rumen; material: fiber-attached | host: Bos | place: Iran: Karaj | collected 2018-10 | reverse complement strand
TATTGGATGCACGTAGATGGTAATGATAATCTTCAGGGCAAAGAAATGCCTCCATGGTGGGAAAGAGAATATCTTACAATTCCAGATGATTTAAAATTGAATGAAGATGATGTAGTTGAATGCTTTAACGGCAGTGAAAAAAGTAATGCTTTATTTAAGTATTATGAAAAAACATATTTAATTTGCGATGCGATTTCCGGTAGGGGTAACCAGGTTTTGGGAAATGTTTCAATGACGTCAGAAGAGATAAGGAACGAGTACTTATCAGGATACAGTGGCGATTTGTACTTTTCGTGGCTAGATTATGTGTATGGTGGAATGTATGATTATGTTGAAGGTATCGGGACTCCAAGGGCTAGTAAATATGCACTTGAAAATCATATGGATTTTCCTAATCAGAAAAGCGAATATGGAGTTTATCAAGTATACGATAATGTTGAAAACGATTACTACAAGTTTTGCAAAAATGCTTATTTGTATAAATATGATCATGCAGAAGAATTTTATAATCATGTGTTAAATGAAGACGGAGTAACGAAGGATTTAAAAGACTATTTGCTTACTTCCGATAATGACGATGAAAGATTAATCTACTATATCAAAAAAGATATAGATAATTCAGCCAAAACCGATTTTACTTATGCTGAAAGAGATTTAATTGATAAGAATTATGAAGCATACGTAAAGGGAGAATTGGCTTATAGCAAAAATATATATGATATGGCTTGTCTACTTCAAAATGACCAGTCAATTTTTGCGTTTGGAGCTTGTGAAGTATCCGTTGATGGTTTGAAGGTTCGAGTAGACGCTACATTGATAGATTCGAGCTTTTTACCGGATTATGATAGTTATGTTATGGATTTCTCTGGTTGCGGTACTTATGCATTCGGATCGTATTATATTTCTAATGAAGATTTCATACAGAAATCCATGGAGTTTTCTGCATATCGATATGATCATGGATGGATTGACCCTGTTGTAAAAGCAGAGAGATTAGATCTAGTAGATGAAATGCTTCGCGAACAGGCTAAAGTGTATGATATTCCTTTAGATAGCCTTGATGAAGATACCATGAATGAATTGAAAAGAAATGCTATGATTATGGCTGACAGCGAGGGATTAATCTATACTGCGTATCTTCCGGATAGAAAGTCTGCAATAGAAGACTTTAATGAGAAATGGGATGAAACAATGTTGTACCTTGGCATTGCTTGCTCGATTTTGGCCGTGTTTACACCAGGGGCTGTAGTGGAAATCATGGCATTTACACTTGGAGCTGTAGATGGAGTTAAGAAGTTAGCTCAAGGCAATTATTCGGAAGGGGCACTTGAACTTGGCATTACTGTTTTAGGCTCGGGATTGGCAGTATATGATAAACTTGATGAGATAAAAGATGCAAAAAATTTATCGAAATATATAAGTGAAGCAACAGAAAATGTTGATGATGCCGAAAGACTACTTCAGAATGTTGATGATGCAGATATACTACTTAAAAATGTGGATGAGTTAAAGGATATACCCGATAATGCGATTGATTCTTATAAATTAATGCCGGAGGATGATCTAAAGAGATATCAACAGTGGAATTTTGAAAATGAAGCAGGAATTCACAATAATCATCCTGGAATGAGCAGTTCCGAGTATCTTAAATGGCAATATGCGGATAGTAAAGTACAAGAGTTTGAGGCCTTGTCAAAGGTTGATTACGACGAAGTACTTCAAATCGAAAAAGATTACCAGTTAAAGTCAAATAAATTATATGAGGTTGGGAAAACAGAAACCTACTTAAAAGGGATCGTGGATTCGAACGGGAATATTAATCCTGAAAAAATGGGACAACTAAGACTGGCAATACAAAAAGGAGAATTCTCGAAAGAAGAAATAGGAATTATATCAAAAAAGATTTCCTCGCTTGGTATAACCGAACAATATGAAGCAGAGATGAAGAATATAAAGTTTGGAGAATATCTAAGGAATACGATAGGAAATCCTCCGGAAGATATGATAAATCCTCATGCTCATCATATTTTATTTAAAACCGGATTAAGGGACAAACAGCAAGAACTAGTTAAAGAAGGACAGGCAATTCTAAGAAAGTATGGCATTGATCCAATAACCGGAACTGAAAATATCGTTTGGGCTCCGAATGGTGTTGTTGGGCAACATAATGTTGAAGCATTAGAAGAAGTAGTTTATGGCTTAATTGAAAGAGCGGAATTTGGCGTTGAAAAAAAACAAATTATTAAATATCTTCAAAGAATGGGAAGAATCGCTCAAGGAAGAAAGTGAAGAAATCAGGAGGTTTGTATGGACAAAGAAATACTAAAAGAAATGAGAAGAGCAATTATAAATAATGATATTAAAATAGTAAAAGATTTAATTGATAAATATCAAGGATTACTCGATGAAGTTACTCCGTGTGGAACATTTTTACAAGATGCAGTTAACTATGGACAAAAAAGAGTTGCGGAGTATTTGATTGAATGTGGAATCGATATAAATAAACACGCAGGTGCAGGAAATGTTACGGCTATTACAGATGCAGCGTTTGAGGGAAACTTAGATATTGTAGAACTATTATATAACCATGGCGCTATTCTTGATGTTAGTACTTTTGCTAGAAATCCATTATTTGCTGCAATTTATAATAATCATTTTGATGTTGTCAAATTCTTGATTGAAAAGGGGATTGATTTAAAAGCATCGTATCCTATAGGAGACATAGATAATTGCGATGCATATGAATATGCAAGACAGTATGGTAGAACAGAAATAGCAAATTATTTAAAAGAAAGAATGCAATAAATGGCTACATGGAAATCCAGAGGTTTGAGAGGTTCTGCACTGGAGGAACTTATTAACCGAACGAATGAAAAATACAGAGAAGAGGGATTGGCTCTGATTCATAAGATACCTACGCCGATTACGCCGATAGAAATAGATCAGAGTTCAAGACATATTAATATTAGATTTTATAAATGCATCGATTAATAATGGTAAAGGTATATATATGAATGAAATTAATAAAATATTTGATTTTGTAGATGCATCAATTAATAATGGTTTAGCCCAAGAAGATGGAAATGCAAATCAAAGCCAACAAATTTTATACTATAATTGAAAAAAGGAAAAAATGGTTAGTCGACCATAATGAATTATGCAATGTTAATTTTTTAGAATTATTGAATCATGAGAATGATTATGTAAGATTGCATGTGGCATGTGCATTATTGCACGAAAAAACTGAAGAAGCTTTAAATACTTTAAAATATTTATCAGAAAAAAAGGGGATTTTAGGATTTTCAGCGAAGATGACTATTTCGGAATATAAAAAGGGGCATATTTGATTAGATAGAGACTTTGACCCTGTAAGAATTCCATCTGGACAGTTAATAAACAAAGGGAAGTGAAAATGAGTAATAGGTATTATAGTGAATTAATTAAAATTATTAATGGAATATTACGCACGTATAAAGGGATGAATTTTAAAAGAATAAAATAGTGCTAGTATTAGATTAGCAGTTAAAAAAAACCGATTTTTCAATCGGTTTTTTTGATTTCTTAGGATACGGATTCGGGATATTTCGGATAAATCTGATTTTTGATATCCTGCATTTTCGAATCCATTTCGGTGATTGTATTGGCACAGTCGAGAAGCTGTGCGCTGATGGATTGAGAAATCTCTTCGGTTAAATCTTTTTTGTAACGCATTTCGTGTTCGAGAGAAGCCCAGAAGTCCATTGCTATGGTTCTTAACTGAACTTCGACTTTAAGATATTCCTTATGCTCCGAGAAGAATACCGGTATTTCCACGATCATGTGATAACTGCGGTATCCGTTGGGCTTGGGAGCGCGGATGTAATCTTTGTAATTGATTAATTTGATATCATCCTGTTTCAATATCATGTCGGCGATTTCGTAAATATCGTCCACGAAGGGACAGATGACTCTGATACCTGCCACATCATGAATTTCATCCTGGATATTATCAAATGAAAAGTCAAGATTTTTTCTGTTTAATTTATCTCTGATACTTTGTATGGTTTTAATTCTCGAATATATGGCGTGAATAGGATTTCTCTTGTTTTTGATTTGAAGTTCTTCGTTCAAAACTTCGAATTTCGTACGAATTTCCCTTATTGCGCAGGAATATTTCGTCATCAATTCCTTATACTGATCGAGTACCAGAAGCAGCTCTTCACCGGAAAGCTGGTCTTTTAACTCGTTAATCAGCATAACATTTTCTTCGCTTTGCATCTGGTTAAAACCCCCTTGACTACATAAGAGTATTTTATCATAGCGCCGATTAAAAGTGTATAGCAATTATGTTAAAATTGTGTTAACATATTATGTTGTGTGCAAAGCATATTTTTGCGTTTTGGTGGTTAGTCATGGCTCATTCGAACGATCTTGATTTTTTCAACAGAATACCTGTGGCGGGATTGCTTGTGAATAAAATCGGAAGACCGAATTTTATTTACAATCTTAAATTTTTGTCGCTGGTAGGATACACGGATGCGCAGATGAGCGAGATTTTCATCAGGGATTACACAAAGGTTTTTGATGAAGAAGACATAAAAGAATTGAAACGCAAACTCAAAGAGGCTGAAGGAACCAAAAAATCGGTTCGTCAGGAACTCAAATTAACCTGCGCCGATTCGACAAGGCTTTTTACCGTCATCGAGGCGGAAGTAAGCGAGGAAAACGACGGAAGTTATGTTTTGTGCGCATTGACGGACATTACCCAGATCAAAAAAGCTCAGGCCGATTACATGCTTGAGCAGGAAAGACTTTTATCCGTTTTGAGAAATTATGACGATGATTTGTTTGAATACGATTTCGAAACGGATTTGTTAAAGGTTTTCAATAAAAACGTATTGATAAAGGATTCATTCGGAGACGACAGATGGATAAAATTCGAAAATTTCTCGAAGAATCTGTCTCAAAGAAGGATGATTCATCCCGAGGACGAAAGCAAACTTCGTTTTGTATTTAACCAAAAGAGCAATTATACCATTCAGATAAGAATGAAGTATAAGGACGAGAAAAATTACAGATGGTACGAAGTTGATTTCAACCTTCTTCAGGATGACGACAACAATATCATCGGATACGTCGGAAACGTTCATGATATCGATGAATTGAAAGCCAGTACAATCGAATTCAAAAACAAATCGCAGCATGATTCGCTCACAGGTCTTTATAACAACGCGAGCGCAAAAGAAATAATAGAAGAGTATCTTCAAAATGAAGGAAAAGGCAGAACCAACGCGCTAATGATTATCGACCTTGACGATTTCAAGCATGTCAACGATACTTTCGGACACCGTTTCGGAGACCGTGTTATCAAAACCGCGGCCGATACCTTAAACAATACATTCGGAGAAAACGATCTGACGGCGAGAATCGGAGGAGACGAATTCCTGGTTTTCTGCAGGGACATTTTGGATATGTCTTCGGTAAACGAAAAAGTTCGCAAAGTTTTTGAAACTTTTGCCCAGAATCCGGTCGGAGACAAAGAGCAGTACGTGATTAAATCCAGCATAGGCATAGCGGTTTCTCCTCAGGACGGCACGGGATTCAAGAGACTGTTCGACAAGGCCGACAGAAATATGTACAAAGTCAAAAGGTCCGGAAAAAATTCATACAATTTTTGATTTATTCGCGTGATCGGTTGTTCGAACCGAAATCATGAATAAGTTAAAGGAGAAAGATATGCTGGAACTAAAAAATGTTTCATATGAAGTTAACGACGAAGCCGTTAACAAAGAAATAATCAAAAACATCAGTTTTACGATTGATGAAAGATTTGTCGCAATTACGGGTCCTAACGGGGGCGGCAAATCAACGCTTGCGAAGCTGATTGCAGGCATCATTACTCCCACCGAAGGACGTATTTTCCTTGACGGAAAAGACATCACGGACATGAGTATCACGGAAAGGGCAAAGAACGGCATCAGTTTTGCGTTTCAACAGCCCGTAAGATTTAAGGGAATTACCGTAAAAGATCTTATCACGTTTGCGGTAGGCCATCAGATTTCCACGCAGGAAGCCTGTTCGTATCTTTCGGAAGTGGGGCTTTGCGCAAAAGATTATATCAACCGCGAACTCAACGCTTCTTTGTCGGGCGGCGAAGCCAAAAGAATCGAGATAGCGATGACCATGGCAAGAGGAACCGCGCTTTCGATATTTGACGAACCCGAAGCGGGAATCGATCTTTGGAGTTTCCAAAGCCTTATCAAAGTGTTTGAAATGATGCACAAAAAGGCCGGCGGAAGCATTATCATCATTTCCCATCAGGAAAGAATATTGAATATCGCAGACAAAGTAATAGTGCTTGCAAACGGCGAACTTGTCAACATCGGAAAGAAAGAAGACGTTCTTCCCGGACTCCTTGTGGATGCTCCCGGCTGCAGCGTGCTTACGGAAAAGATGAAGGAGGCGTGCAATGGATAAGATTACCAAAGAATTGCTCGAACAGGTTGCAGACCTTCATGAAATACCCGTAGGAGCATACAACATCAGAAAAGACGGCGAATTATACGGAAGAAACGTATCCGCCAATATCGATATAGTAACGAAAAAAGACAAACCCGGCATTGATATTATTATCAAGGACAATACGGTAAAAGAAAGCGTTCACATTCCGGTAATCATTTCGCAGTCGGGTCTTAAAGAAGCCGTATACAACGATTTTTATATCGGAGAAAACTGCGATGTGACAATCATTGCGGGCTGCGGAATTCACAACGGCGGAAAAGAAGGCAGCGAACACAGCGGAATCCACGCATTCGACGTCGGAAAGAATTCGAAAGTCAAATATGTTGAAAAACATTATGGACAGGGAGAAGGAACGGGCGAGAGAATAATGAATCCCACGACCAAAATTCTTCTTCGCGAAGGCTCTTACATGGAAATGGATACGGTTCAGATCGAAGGAATCGATTCAACCAAAAGAGATACTTCCGCCAAGGTTATGGACAACGCAAAGCTTGTCATCAAAGAGAAAATCATGACACATGACAAGCAGTACGCCGAAACCAATTTCTCGGTTGATCTTGAAGGTGAAAATTCAAGCGCCGATCTGGTTTCGAGATCTGTTGCAAAGAATGAATCATATCAGGTATTCAATTCTGAAATAAACGGTAACGGGGTCTGCCACGGTCACAGCGAATGCGATGCGATCATTATGGACAATGCCTGTGTAAAGGCACTTCCCGCGCTTACGGCAAACAATGTCGATGCTTCGCTTATTCACGAAGCGGCAATCGGCAAAATCGCGGGAGAGCAGCTTATCAAGCTTATGACTCTCGGTCTTTCGGAAGAGGAAGCCGAAAAAGAAATCGTAGCCGGATTTTTAAAATAATCACAAATAAGAGTGTCGATATTTTATCGGCACTCTTTGCAACTTGAAACAAATTCAGTACAGGTAAAAATGAACGATAAAAGAATCAAATCAAGAAACATAATAGGTCTTTGCATATGCATTCTGTCAATCGCGGCGGTGGCGCTTTTCGGATTATTGTATATATCCCGGGCGGCGGATGAAATAAGCCTTATGCAGGAAGGATACAGAAATCTTTCGCAGGTGAATATTTATGCGGCGGGTCAATACGGCAGAGGATTCATTATCGGCGTAAAAGACGATTATATCGATATAATCACGTCAAAACATCTTGTTTTGGAAGAAAACAATGTTACGGTCGAATTCGGGAACAGAGGTCTTGTCAATTCGGAAGTGGTTTATTATTTCGAAGACATGGATGCCGCGCTTATAAGAATGGACAGAAACGATACGGATTATTATTTAAAAGGCGCAAAAGCCGTGGAAGTGATGCCAAAAGAAGATTATGATAAAATTCCGCTTTTGAAAGAAGTTTATTATGCAAAGGATATTTACGATACCGAACTTTCGGTTTTAAGCGGAAACTGGTACGCTTCGGATGAATATATCTATGAGATTAACGCAAATGTCGGAATATTTAACGGCGAAGTCAATCCCGGAATGTCGGGCGAGGGCGTTTTTGACGAAAAAGACCGCCTTGTGGGAATGGTAATTGCCGCAAGCGATACCAAGGGCGCATTGATTCCCGGATACCGGATAAGAAAAGAATACATGAGTTATGTCCTGGCAAAAGAGGGCAAAGAGGAGCAATAATGAAAAAGACTTTGGATTATTTCAAAGAAATATGTGCGATTCCGCACGGTTCATACAATATTGACGCCATCAGCGATTATCTTGCGGATTTCGCAAAAGCCAACAATCTTTCTTACAGAAGAGATGAGTTAAAAAACGTCATCATCAGGAAAGAAGCAACGAAGGGTTTTGAAAACGAAGAAGGCATTATTCTTCAGGGCCATATGGACATGGTTGCGGTCAAAGAAGAAGGTGCGGATATAAATCTTGAAAAAGACGGTCTTAAACTGCGGGAAGAAAACGGATTTCTTTTTGCCGAGGGCACTTCTCTCGGGGGAGACGACGGCATAGCGATTGCCATGGCCATGGAAATACTTACCGATGACGAATTGCCCCATCCTTATCTGGAATGCATTTTCACCGTAAACGAAGAAGTCGGAATGGACGGTGCGAACGGCATCGATTTATCCGACATCAAGGGAAAATATCTTATAAACATCGATTCCGAGGAAGAGGGCGTTATTACGACATCCTGCGCGGGCGGCGTAAGGCTTTTGTCTTTGCTTGAATGCGAAAGAAACATCAAGGCGCACGGAAATATTTATTCAATCGAAATAAAGGGTTTGAAGGGCGGTCATTCCGGCACTTCCATACATGAGGGAAGAGCGAATGCGATTATTCTTTGCGGAAAACTATTAAAAGAAATCCTCGCAATCGGAAAGACCGATTTGATGGCGATTTCGGGCGGCGAAAAAGACAATGCGATTCCGAAATTTTCGCAAATGGTTTTTTCTACCGATGCCGGATTTGAAGAACTGGCCGAAACCGTAACAGCTTTTGACGAAAAGATAAACGAAGAATTTAAGGGAATCGAGAAAGAAATACAGATAGTCGTAACACCCGTAAACAATGAAGGCAATGAGGTTTACTGCATAGACAAAACCGAAGAAACAGCGGATATTCTCTCAAATGTCATAAACGGTGTCGTGAAAATGTGCGAAGACATTCCCATGGTGGAAACAAGCCTTAACCTCGGTGTTATGAATCTTGACAACGAGGGGCTTAAACTGGATTTTTGTCTTAGAAGTTCCGTATCGAAAGAAAAAGAAGATTTAAAAGAAAAACTCGGTACTTTCCTTGCGAAAAAAGGCTGCGCTCTTGCGCTGAGCGGGGATTATCCCGGATGGGAATACAGGAAAGATTCTCTCCTTCGCGAAAGATTCGTATCTTCATACCGGAAGCTTTACAAAAAAGAACCCGTCGTATGCGGAGTGCATGCGGGACTCGAATGCGGAATTCTTGTTTCGAAAAAGAGTGATTTGGACTGCGTTTCCGTGGGACCGAACATTCTTTGCATACACACGACGGAAGAAAAACTCGATCTTTCAAGCGTCGAAAGAACTGTTAAACTTATTCGCGACGTTATTTCTTCAAAAGACTGACAATCGGGATTTTCCGCTATACTTTTTTAATCGAAAAGGGTATTATAAATATATGGCGTTTAAAAAACATTATTTGGGGAGGTTATATAATGTTTGCTAAAATTGCGACGTTTGTTCAGGCGTTTATTCACGGAAATTTCTGGTCGTTGGTTCCGGCCGTTGTAGCCATTGTTCTGGCACTTATCACCAAGGAAGCTTATTCGTCCTTGTTCATCGGTATTTTTATCGGTGCGGTAATTCTTACGGGATTCACTTTTTTGGATCCCATTCATACACTTCACCCTGTGGAAATAATCGATAAAATATTAAATGAGGGATTGTTGAGTGCGATTCAGAAAAATATCGGAATCTTTCTTTTCCTGATTCTTTTGGGTATTATTGTTGCCCTTATCAATTCGGCCGGCGGATCTGCAGCATTCGGAAAATGGGCCGAGAAAAATATCAAAACCAAAGTCGGCGCGCAGATTGCGACATTTGTACTCGGCGTTTTGATTTTCGTTGACGACTATTTTAACTGCCTAACCGTAGGCTCGGTTATGAGACCGATTACGGATTCAAAGAAAATTTCCAGGGCAAAACTCGCTTATCTTATAGATGCCACGGCGGCTCCCATATGTATGATAGCCCCGATTTCGTCATGGGCTGCGGCAGTATCGTCCGTTACGGATAACATGGATATCGGCATTAACGGAATTCAGCTTTTCTGCAAAGCGATATTCTTTAATTTTTATTCGCTTCTGACATTCGTTTTCATAATCGGACTTGTGCTTATGAAATTCGATTACGGCCCCATGGTAAAATTTGAAAAAGCGGCCGAAAACGGAGATTTGGGCGGCTTGAACGCCAACGAAGAAAAGAAGAGTGACGCAAAGGGCAGAATAATCGATTTGGTTCTTCCCGTAATTGTACTTATAACAACCTGCGTATTGGGCATGATTTATATCGGAGGATATTGGGGAGACGGAGAATGTGCGGGAGATTTTGTTTTGTCATTTGCAAAAACGGATTCGACCGTTGGACTTCCTTGGGGTGCTCTTATAGCTCTTATTATCATAATCGTCTATCTTATTGCCAGAAGGGTAATATCGTTCAAAGATGCCATGGCATGTGTTCCCAAGGGCTTTATGGCAATGGTTCCCGCAATGCTTATACTTACGCTTGCGGTATCGCTTAAGAACATGACCGAAGCACTCGGCGCAAAAGAATTTGTTGCCGGCTTGATGAAGGGCGCTGCCCAAGATCTTTATACATTCCTTCCCGCTGTTATATTTGTTGTTGCATGCTTTCTTGCATTTGCAACGGGAACTTCATGGGGAACGTTCGGAATTCTCATTCCCATCGTTACCGCCATTTTCGCTCCCGAAAGCACATTGTTTATAATCGGTATTTCCGCCTGCTGCGCAGGTGCCGTATGCGGCGATCACTGTTCACCGATCTCCGATACGACGATTATGGCTTCCGCGGGTGCACAGATTGAACACGTAAATCATGTCTCGACGCAGCTGCCGTATGCGATTTCGGTTGCGGCCGTATCGTTTGTGACATTTATTTTTGCCGGATGGATCCAAAACGCTTTCATTTGTATATTAATCGGTGCCGTTCTTACCGTCGGAATGCTTTTCCTGTTGAAAATGGTCACCGGCAACATGAAGCCCAAAACAGAGGCAAAAGAATAAAGTATTTGATTTTTAACACCCGTCGCAATTGACTTATTTTTAGCAAGAGTTATAATTATATTAAGAAAGAATACAGGAGGGTTGAAATATGGCATGGGGCCCAAAAAAAGATGCTGTTTCGGCCGAAGTCAAATCAATCGAGCTTTCGTTAAAGCAGGTTGAAGACGCAAAAACAGACATGATATACCAACTCGGAGAGTTGTATTACGAGTCCAACAAGGATAACGAAAGTATCGACGATATATATAAAGAAAAAGTTGACACGATTAAAAAACTCGAATATAACTGCAAAGTTTGGAATAACCGCAAATTGAAGACTCAGGGATTGCGAATGTGTGAAAATTGCGGAAATACATTACCGTATGACAGTTCATTTTGCAATAAGTGCGGTTATAAATTACAAGCTGTTTCGGAAGAATTGGTTATTATATAGTAAATATTTTAATCATTTTACATGAAAGGGGATTTCGATATGGCTGCTGAATACTATATAGCTCACAATACGCGCACAGATGAATATTTGGCAGAGAAGAAGTTGTTGGGAAGATACTTCATGACACCGGATATTACGTCTGCTGTCAAATGCAAGGATGAGATGGAACTGCGTCGGAAGATTGAAAAAGCAAATGTGGATTACAAATCTCAACTTGTGATTGAAACAATTAAAGTATACTAAAAAAGTCTTTCAAAGAAGAAAGGCTTTTTTTGACAGCCGAGGGGAGGATTGTGCTTTCCGGGCTGTTTTTTATTTTATAATGATGGTATAAAAGACTTTACTTTCGTGCTTTAAAGTGGCATAATTAAGACCGTACGGTCGTTTTAACCGATATACAGAGTTTTAAGGAGAAATAAAATGCCTATTACAGAGATTTTGGACAGAAACAGCGAACTTTACGGTTCGGACATCTGTCTCGTTGAAATCAATCCAGAGATTAAAGAAACAAGACGTGTGACATGGAAGGAATATGAACTGATTGAGCCCAATCCCGTTACACATTACAGAAGAGAGATTACATGGAACGTTTTCGAGGAAAAGGCAAACAGATTCGCAAATATGCTTTTATCAAGAGGCGTAAAAAAGAATGATAAAGTTGCTATTCTTCTCATGAATTGCCTCGAATGGCTTCCCATTTATTTCGGTATATTAAAAACAGGTGCTATTGCGGTTCCCCTGAACTTCAGATATGCACCCGATGAAATAGAATATTGTCTGAATCTTGCGGAAGTGGATATTCTTGTATTCGGTCCCGAATTTATCGGACGTGTGGAAGAAATCGCGGATTCCATCAGCAAAAACAGACTTTTGTTCTATGTCGGCGAAAACTGTCCGAGCTTTGCCGAGGATTATACTTCTCTTGTTGCAAACTGCTCGAGCCAGCGTCCCAATATCAAGCTTACGGACGATGATTATGCCGCCATTTATTTTTCGTCGGGAACAACCGGATTCCCCAAGGCGATTCTTCACAAACATCGTTCGCTCATGCATTCGTGTGCGGTGGAACAGAATCACCACGGACAGACACGGGACGATGTCTTTCTTTGCATTCCTCCTCTTTATCATACGGGAGCAAAAATGCACTGGTTCGGTTCTCTTTTGTCAGGTTCCAAGGCCGTGCTTCTTAAAGGCACCAAGCCCAAAACAATCCTTGAAGCCGCAAGCAACGAAAAATGTACCATCGTTTGGCTTTTGGTTCCCTGGGCACAGGATATTCTCGATGCCATCGATTCGGGAGAAGTCAAACTCGAAGATTACGATTTGTCCAATTGGAGACTGATGCATATTGGAGCTCAGCCCGTACCGCCTTCGCTTATTCAGAGATGGAAAAAGATATTCCCGAACCATCAGTACGATACAAATTACGGTCTTTCCGAATCCATAGGACCGGGCTGCGTACACCTTGGCGTGGAAAATATCCACAAAGTAGGCGCTATCGGAAAAGCAGGTTACGGCTGGGAAGTTAAGATTGTTGACGAAAACAGAAATACGGTAGCAAGAGGAGAAGTCGGAGAACTTGCGGTTAAAGGCCCCGGCGTCATGGAATGCTATTACAACGATCCTAAGTCCACCGAAGAAGTATTAAAGGACGGCTGGCTCTTTACCGGAGATATGGCAAGAGAGGATGAAGACGGATTCATTTTCCTTGTGGACAGAAAGAAAGATGTTGTTATTTCCGGCGGTGAAAACATTTACCCCGTACAGATCGAGGATTTCTTAAGACAGCATAACGCAATTAAAGACGTAGCCGTAATCGGTATTCCCGACAAGAGACTCGGAGAAGTTACGGCGGCGATTATTGAGATTAAAAACGGATTTACTCTTACCGAAGAAGAAGTGGAAGAATTTTGCCACAAACTTCCCAGATACAAGAGACCCAAAAAGATTATTTTTGCGGACATTCCAAGAAACCCGACGGGAAAGATCGAAAAGCCCAAGCTTCGTGCGATTTACTGCGTAGAGAATCTTGTAGCGGCTCAAAACGAAATTCAGTAGAACATAAAAACAGCCTTCGAAAACCGAAGGCTGCTTTTTTTATGGAATTTAATTATTCTTTGAAATTTAAGATGTCATTGATGAGAGCGGGGATTTTCGCATCCATTTCCTCATCCGAGAACTGACAAGTACCTACGACTTTGTGTCCGCCGCCGCCGTATTTGAGCATCAGAGAACCTACGTCAACATTGGAGGTTCTGTTCAAGATGCTGTATCCGACAGCACAGGAGCATCCTTTTCCGCCCTTGCCGTTTACGATCCACATCGAGATGTTCTGTTCGGGATACATCGAATAAATCATGAAACGGTTTCCGGAATAGATGGGATCGACGCCTCTCATGTCCGAAATAATCAAATCTCCCGAAACTCTTGTATGTTCTTTTACCATCTGTTTGAAGAGTTCGGTCTGCTCGTAATAAACATCGATACGCTCTTTGACATCGGGAAGGTTTAAGATTTCTTCGGTGGTCAAGGTTCTGCATGCTTCAATAAGATTTTCCATTAACTGATAATTGGAAATCGTGAAGTTGCGCCATCTTCCGAGACCCGTACGGGGATCCATAAGGAATCCGACAAGAACCCATCCCTTGGGATTTTGAATGTCGTCTATCGTAAGATTACCGGAGTCGACTTTGTCAACTGCTTCCATCATTTCGTCGAAATGCGAGAAACGTTCTTTTCCTCCGTAATATTCATAGATAATTCTGGCGCATGAAGGCGTTACTCGGCTTTCGCCTTTGTATTTTCCTTCAAGCTGATTTCTTTCAAATTCACTTGAATGATGATCGAACCACAAGCCGCATCCTTCAACAAAAGGAACATTGGCAAGTACGTCGTTTTCGTTAACTTCAACAAGACCGTCCTGAAGATCCTTGGGATGAGCAAATTTCCAACTGTCTATAATTCCCGCTTCCTTAAGGAGAGCTCCGCAAGCGAGTCCGTCAAAATCTGATCGTGTAATTAATCTCATAAACAATACCCCTTATACATATTCTGTGATAAATGGGAAAACCCACTACATAATTATACTTAAAAAAATGGTATTTTACAAGAAGATGAAGCAAAATCCGACTTGCAAATGATGTAAAAAGTTGTATAATAACAATAATTAGAAAAATCAAAGTTAATCGTCATTTCGCGACGAAGGACTTAATCGGTCCGAATTCTTTTGGTATATTCACATTAACAATCCCAGATAAACAATAATTCATTAGGAGGCTTTATGCGAGAAAAGTATGAGACTTTAAAAATTACCGATTTGAGAGAAATCGTTAAAGGGATGAAAATAAAAGGTTATTCTACCATGAGCAAGGATGAACTCATTAATATTCTTGTGGAAAAAGAAATGGAAATGGGCGCAAAGGGCGAACAGGCCGTAACACCCGTTGCGGCAGACATTCCCGCCGATGTTTTAAACGAAGTTGAAAATGCCGATTCCAAAAATATGGCAGTCATGGGCAGTGCCGGTTTTGAACAGGAATACGATCCCAAACTCGACAGTCACAATGTGGTAAGCGGAATCGTCGAAGTAATGCCCGACGGCTTCGGATTCATAAGAAGCAACAACTATCTCTCGGGAGATAACGATGTTTATATTTCGCCCGGACAAATCAGGAAATTCGGTTTAAGAACCGGAGATATAGTAACGGGAAATACCAAAATCAAAGGCGAGAAAGAAAAATTTTCCGCACTTTTGTTTATTTCCAAGATAAACGGTTTTACGCCCGAAGTCATATCAAAGAGACTCAAATTCGAGGAAATGACACCCATTTTCCCCAATGAAAAAATCAAACTCGATATTCCGGGCTGCCCCGTTTCGATGAGAATAGTCGATTTGGTTTCTCCGGTCGGAAAGGGTCAAAGAGGCATGATCGTATCCCAGCCCAAAGCCGGAAAGACAACCCTTCTTAAAGACATCGCCAAAAGCGTTTTGTACAATAACAAGGGAATGCATATGATTATTCTTCTTATTGACGAAAGACCCGAGGAAGTTACCGATATTAAGGAAGCGATAAAGGGAGAAAACGTTGAAGTTATTTATTCCACATTCGACGAAACGCCCGAACATCACAAAAAAGTAGCCGAGATGGTTATCGAGAGAGCGAGAAGACTTGTGGAATCCAGACAGGACGTAATCATACTTCTTGATTCGATCACAAGACTTACAAGAGCTTACAACCAGGTCATTCCCCCTTCGGGAAGAACTCTCTCGGGCGGTCTCGATCCCGCGGCGCTTCATATGCCGAAGAAATTCTTCGGTGCCGCAAGAAACATGAGAGAAGGCGGAAGCCTTACGATTCTTGCGACAGCGCTTGTGGATACCGGCTCCAAAATGGACGATGTCGTATACGAGGAATTCAAGGGTACCGGCAACATGGAACTCGTACTTGACAGAAAACTATCGGAAAAGAGAGTATTCCCCGCAATCGACATACCCAAATCGGGCACGAGAAACGAGCATCTTCTTTTGACGGAAGACGAACTTGCGGCAATCAATACAATGAGAAGAGGATTCAACGGACTCAAGCCCGATGAAGCCGTTGACAAGGTAATAGATCTTTTCTCCAAAACCAAGAATAACAACGAGTTTGTATCAATGATGAGCAAAACCAAATGGTTATAAAAAAGACTTGCATTGAAAAATACCTCGTGATATAATAATCAAGCATTTTGTGAAATTTAAGGAATTCAATATAGAGAGGTGAGTTGAAATGAGAGAAGGAATTCATCCTGAGTACTATCAGGCAACAGTGACCTGTAACTGCGGTAACACATTCGTAACAGGTTCCACAAAGAAAGATATTCACGTAGAAGTTTGTTCGAAGTGCCACTCTTTCTACACAGGACAGCAGAAAGCTACACAGGCTCGTGGCCGTATCGATAAGTTTAATAAGAAGTACGGTGTGGAAAGCAAATAATTGTGTTAAAAGGGTTGAGGTAATTGATTTATCTCAACCTTTATTTTTACGTTGTGTAATTATGCTTTCGTGTTGCTTGGAGAAAATATGGGCAAGAAAAGAAAACGCAGAAGAAGGAAACAAAACAGCGGCCTGACCGAGCGTCCTTTGTTTGAAGGGGTCTTGACCAAGAACCAAAACAAATACGCCGTTGTACTTCGAAAAAGCGACGGAGAACTTCAGACTGTGGTAAAAAATGCCGAAGCGAACCCCGACAAACCAATCAAAAAGATTCCGTTTGTCAGAGGTGTTTTTGCATTGTTTTCGGAAACAGTTCTTGTTCTCGAATCGCTTGAATATTCGAGCGAAATATACGGAAACGACACAACGGAAGAAAAAGTTTTAGATAAAATCTTAAGTAAACTTTTCGGAAAACATACCAACCGAATCGTAGCCGCTGTAACGGCGGTAGTGTCTTTTGTCTTTTGCTTGTTGTTTATCACGGCAATTCCCATTTTGCTTGCTCATTTTCTTGAAAGATACATTATCAACAAATCCGTTATTCATATCATTGAATTTGCGGCTTCCGTTTTTATTATGCTTCTTTATCTTTTTTCGTTCTTTTTGTTTAAGGACGTAAGAAGAATGATAAAATATCACGGCGCGGCACATATGTGCATAAACTGTATCGAGAGGGGCAGAAAACTCACTTACAAAAACGTTTCTTCCTCATCGAGATTTTTATACAGAAGCCCCGGCGATTACATAATCTTTTGTGCGCTCATATCCGTGATTTTGTTTGTGCTTGTAAGAATAGATTCCGTACCCTTAAGGATTCTTTTCAGAATTTTGTATCTTCCTCTGGCTACGGGTCTCTTTTACGAATTCTATGTTTTGATATGCTTTTTGCCGGATTGTCTTTTAAGAAAGATCCTTTCTTTGCCTGCTTTTCCGGCACAGTTTTTTACGGCCGGCAAGCCCGACGACGAAATGATTTCGACGGCAATGGCATCTCTTGATGCCGTATTTGACTGGAGAGAGTTTTTGGTAATCAATTTCCCCGACAAATATTCGTCTGCGGATTTCGGATTGGACAAAAAGAAGAATCCCGAAGCGGCAAAAGAAGAATTGAAGGGTAAAAAGGCTCTCGAAAACGAAATCGAGAAAGAATTCGCGCGTGTTGACGAAGAACTGACAAGGGGAGAATATCCCGAGGGCAAGACCGACAAATCCTATAAGTATTTCTCGGAGAGCGAATCCGAAGACACATACGAATATTATTCGAACGAAGAAGATGTCGCATACAGAGAAAACGAAGAATATTACGAAGAAGAAAACAATCGCGTTTACGTTGAACGCCGTGCCGGTTACAACACGGAAGCCTACGAGGCAGTTTATGTAAACCAGATTGACGAAGAATACGAAGAATACTATGTAGACGGTGACGAATACGAGTATTACGGACAGGAAGAAGAATATTACGAAGGCGACGAAGCCGGATATTACGACGGCGGGGAAAATGCCGATGAGTACTTCGAAGGTGACGAAGCGGAATATTACGAAGACGACGAAGCAACGGCCGATGAATATTATGAAGGCGATGGCGAAGAATATTACGAAGGTGACGAAGCGGAATATTATAAAGGCGACGAAAATACCGATGAAGAGCATCCCGCGGCCGACAGCGATATAACAGAAGAATATAACGAAGATACAAATGTTCAAAGCGCCGACGATGGATCCGCAAAAGAAGAGCAAGACGAAGAGGCCGCAGAACCTTCAAAAGAAGGCGATACGGGCGAATCAGAAGACGCTAAGACGGATGATTCCAAAGCCGGAAATAGCTTAAAATCCAAAGATAAAGCCGGGAAAAAATCCGGGAAAGGCAAAAAGAATATTGCCAAAGCGGATGACATGGAGGGATATGAGGCTGAATATCATACCGATAACGACGGTATTAACGATGAGGATAATTATGTCAACCACGTAGAACCCGAAGATGTCAGAGACGAATATTATGTAAACCCGGAAACCGAAGATGAGGATAATTCGAAAGAAGAGAATTCCCGAATTAAAGAGGTGGATGAATTGAGCAAGACACAGCCCGTTGGTATTGATTTTATGGATGATTACGGATTCGATCCCGAAGACGAGGAAGTTGATGTCCACACCATGTCGTTTAAGCCCGTTGATGAATCCGATATCGCCAAATACGAGGAAGAATCCGGATTTGTCAAAGAAAGCGGATACGAGGATGAAGACGATTCCGATTATGAAGAAGGAAATGTTCCTTTGTTCAGCAAGGAAATCGAAAGCATTCCGATGCCCGAGAGTCTTGACAATATTGTTGAGGTAATGCCTCAGGGCGGAGTGAAAGCCAGAGTATTCATCAATCCCGAAGAAGCCGAAAACAATGATTTTGCATCGGACTTCGAGGAAGAAGACATAGATTTCGACAATATTATCGATGAACACGGACATCTGACTTTAAGGGATACGGATGCGTTCAACCGTATGCTTGACGAAGAATACGATGAGATTTTCAAGAGACTCGGTCTTGATCAAGAAGATATATGATGACGTATAAAGAGGCTTATGACAAAGGTCGAAAGAGCATAATTTCCGACGAAGCGGATTCGGAAGCGGCGCTTCTTCTCGAATACGTATGCAATACGGGAAGAGAAGACCTTTTTGCTCATCCCGAAAGAGAACTTGACGAAAACGAGGAAAGAGAATTTTTCGGTCTTGTCGAGAGAAGAAATTCGGGCGAACCGGTTCAGTATATTACAGGCAGGGCATATTTTTACGGACTTGAGTTTTTTGTTGACAAATCCGTGCTTGTTCCGAGATTCGATACGGAAGTGCTTGTGTACGAAACAATAAAGAGAGCAAAAAAGAATGCGTCCCTTTTGGACCTTTGCACCGGAAGCGGATGCATTGCGCTTGCGATTAAAAACGAGAGAGCGGACATAAACGTTACGGCAAGCGACATAAGCCAAACGGCTCTTGATACGGCCGAAAAGAACATGAAAAAGCTATCGCTTGACGTTTCTTTTGTCAAAAGCGATCTGTTTGAAAATATAGTGGGGAAATTTGATATTATAGTATCAAATCCGCCGTATATTCCGACAAAGGTAATAGAAGATCTTGACGAAAAAGTCAAAGATTTCGAACCTTTCGGCGCTCTTGACGGAGGGGACGACGGGCTCGGTTTTTACAGAAGAATAATTAAAGAAGCCGCGGATTATCTCACGGACAAAGCCTGCCTTGTAATGGAAATCGGATACGATCAGGCGGAGGCCGTATCGGGATTATTAAGGGATAACGGCTACGAAAAAATAGAGACAATTAAGGATTTAAACGGTCTTGACCGTGTGGTTTCGGCCGTATTCGGAGGATAAAAATGTTTGACAAACTTGAGGATTTATTAATCAGGTTCGAGGAACTCATGGGCGAACTTCAGTCTCCCGGAGTTACCGACAATCAGGTAAGATTCAGGGCTTTGATGAAGGAGCAGAGCGATCTGACTCCCATCGTCGAAGCTTACAAAGATTATAAAAAAGCCAACGAAACAATCAAAGATTCGCTGGAGATGCTCGATGCCGAAAATGACGAAGAAATGCGTGAAATGCTTAAGGAAGAACTTAACGAGGCAAGAAAGAACGTCGAAGAACTCGAGCAGAAATTAAAGATTCTTCTTTTGCCCAAGGACCCCAACGACGACAAGAACGTTATCGTTGAAATCAGAGCGGGTGCCGGCGGAGACGAAGCTGCTCTTTTTGCTGCCGAAATGTACAGACTCTATGTTCATTACGCAGAGAGCCAGGGATGGAGAGTCGAGACGGTTAACGTTGACGAAATCGGAATAGGCGGAATGAAGGAAGTTGAATTCATGATTACCGGAAACGGAGCCTATTCCAAATTGAAATACGAATCGGGAGTTCACAGAGTTCAGCGTGTACCCGAAACCGAATCCGGCGGAAGAATTCATACATCGACCGTAACCGTTGCGGTTATGCCGGAAGTGGAAGAAGTCGAGGTTGAAATCAACGAAGCGGATATCAGAATCGACGTTATGAGAGCGTCGGGCTGCGGCGGACAGTGTGTCAACACCACGGACTCTGCGGTAAGACTTACACACTATCCCACCGGTATAGTTATTTATTCACAGACCGAAAAATCCCAGATTCAGAACAAAGCCAAAGCTTTTGCTCTTCTTCGTGCGAAACTTTACGATTTGGAACAGCAGAAAGTCCATGATGCAGAAGCCGAATTAAGAAAGAGCCAGATCGGTACGGGAGACAGATCCGAAAAGATCAGAACCTACAATTTCCCTCAGGGAAGAGTAACCGATCACAGAATCAATCTTACTTTATACAAGCTCGACAAAATAATGAACGGCGACATAAACGAGATAATCGAAGCTTGCATAGCGGCAGACCAGGCCGCAAAACTCGTTAAACTCAACGAACAGGAAAACTGATTGATGTTTCTATGGGGGGTGGAACAATGATTAGCGAATCCATGGATTTAATGAACAGAATACCGGGAGCGTTTTTCGTATTCGACAGAAATACTTATAAATTCGTATTTGTGTCGGACGGATTACTGAATCTGTTCGGACTTTCAGAAAAAGCATTTTTGGAAAAGTATTACAATTCCTTCGAAATGTTTATGTACAAGGAAGACAGGAAACGCGTCAGGGAACTGATTGAAGGTCAGTTTGATTTTGAGGATTACTGCGAAGCGAACTTCAGGGTTAAAAGTATCCTCGACGACGAAAAATACATGATTTTCCAGGGGCGTCTCGTAGTTGAAAACGACGGCAGCGAAAATGTATACGCGCTTCTTTTTGATGTAACGGAAATGGTTGTTTCGCAACAGGAAATCAACCGTATGAACAACGATCTGTATTACCAGAGCGCTCAGGATAGGGTTCACAGGGATCAGTTAAGCAAAAAAGCGCAGATGGACGGTCTTACCGGTCTTTTGAACAAGGCTGCGGTAACGGAGAGCATCGGAGATTATCTTCGCGAGAGCGAAAAGGATCAGGTGCATGCGCTTTTGATGATAGACTGCGACAATTTCAAATCCGTCAACGACGGTTTCGGACATGCGGTCGGAGACGAGGTCATCAAATATTTTGCTTCCGTTATGAAGAGAACTTTCAGAGACAGCGACATCAAGGGAAGATTCGGCGGCGACGAATTCATCGTCTTTATGAAAAACACCACGGCCGATGCGACGGGTCTTCGTGCAAAACAGCTTAACGAAGCCATAAGAAAACCGTATATAAAAGACGGCAGGGAAATTAAGATTTCCTGCTCGATAGGAATATCATATTATCCGAAGGACGGAAATACGTTCGAGACCCTCTTCAATGCGGCGGACGATGCTTTGTACAAAGCAAAATCCTTCGGCAAAGACAGATTCGTCGAATTTAAGAAATAAATTAAATATGCGAGAATGACATACCGAACGGGGAGAGTTTGTCTCTTCGTTCGGTTTTTGATTTCTTTCTGAATTCGGTGGGAGTACATCCCACGTATTCCTTGAAGAGTTTGTTGAAATAACTTGCGCTGTTGAAACCTACCGAGCCCGCAAGATAGGAAATGGATTCGTCGTTTCGCTGGCTTTTGATCATGATGTCGCAGGCCTGAAGAATTCTGTATCTTGTCAGATATTCGAAAGGCGTAAGGCTGATGGTACGTTTGAACAGTCTGCAACATTCGCTCTTTGAAATGTGAATGCTCGATGCGATATCGTCGAGTGAGATGTTTTCGGGATAATTGTCCTGAATAAAAGTGATAGCGTCCTTGATTCTTTCTTCATCCGCACTGATTTTATTAACGTTTACGACGCTTTTTCTCGAATATTCCTTGTGCGGAATGTCTTTTACGAGCAAGAACCAAAACTGATAAAGAACGGATTTTGTCAAAAGTTCGTATCCGTATTCACGGTTTAAGTTGTAATCGATAATATCCTCAATGTATGAAAACAAAACCTTGCCGACCCTGTCGGAAGGATTGATGAATTTCGCCTTGTCGTGCATATTCAAAAAAGGTTTGAAATAGGTCAGGCTCATGGCCGAAATGCTGTCCGAAAAAAGAATGCTCGGCGAAAAGATGATCGAAATAATCGAGCAGTCCTCGCCCTCGGACTCGATTGAGTGGAAAACGTTACTCTTGATGATTATGGCATTGCCGCAGGGAACCTTGATGATGTCTTCGCCGATGGTATAAATCGCATTGCCTTCGCGTACGATGTCGATTTCGATTTCTTCATGCCAGTGCCAGTGAATTTTGTTCAGGAAATATTCGTCGGGCTTGACAAAATAAACGGCTAAGGGATAGTCGCTGTTGACATGTTCGTAAATCTCTTTGTAATTGTTGACAACCGATTTGTTTTGATTTTCCATGCTTTCGTCTCAAACAATTATTCGTCTTCCCCTGTATATATAATACCACATTACCGTCAATATATACATATAAATTGATGACAAAAAAGTCCTTTTATAGTAAAATTTTATATATGGTTTTCAGAGGTTCTTATGGGCAATTTTTCACATTACATCAAAGGAATCCGCAACGGGGAAGTTTTCTTTGACGAACAGTTCAAATTCAGCTTTATTCTGCATGAGGTCGGCCTTCTGCATCTTTTGTTTTCCGTTCTTTTTTACATAATGGGTAACCGGTTCCTCGGCATATACAATGTCTGCGTTTTCCTCGGATATTTAAGCATCGATTATCTCATCAAATTCAGGAAATTCCGACTTTCCCTGATCATCGCCTGTACCGAAGTTATGCTTCACAGTTTTCTAACGACCGTTACGGTGGGAATCAACACCGGATTTTCTTTTTATTGTTTTTCGATGGTTCCCTGCGTGTTTTACATGATTCTTACGTGGAATGTTTTCAAAAGAAAGGAAATCACAAGCATCCTTTATACGTCGGCTATTGCTTTGGCTCTTATAGGCAATTACATGATTTCTTTCTTTGTTGAGCCCAAAACACCGGCACCGTTCGGATGGGCGATTGCCTTTTCAATCTTAAACGCGGTAATGTCGGTTGTGGCAATGGCCGAATTTCTTATAATGCTCGACTGGGACGTAATGCATAAAAACGAAAAAATGCAAAGCCTCAACGACGAGCTCGGAGAAAAAGCCAACATAGATCCTCTGACGAAACTTTACAACAGAAGATTCATGGATCAGAAACTCGAAGAAAAACTTACCGAGTTAAGCAAGGAAGGAAATATATTCGGAATCATAATGGCCGATATCGACGATTTCAAAAAAGTCAACGATACGTACGGTCACGATTTCGGGGATCGGATACTCGTGGAAGTTGCCGCCGCTTTAAAGAAATCCACAAGAGACGACGATTTCGTCTGCAGATGGGGCGGCGAGGAATTTTTGATAATAATAAACGGCAACAAAAGCATTACAAAAGACGTTGCCGAAAGAATGCGTACGGCGGTTTCGGAGATAGGCGTTCCTTTCGGAAACGACATAATCAAAGTAACGATGACTTTCGGCGTAACCGAATCGATAACGGGATTTTCCGTCGACAAACTCGTATCGGTTGCGGACAACAATCTTTACAAGGGAAAACAAAACGGAAAGAATCAGGTTGTGGGATAACGAAAATTACAGAAAATGCCGTTAATTGCTTGACTTTTGATATTTTTGTGTTAACATAATGATTGCATAAGGAAATTTACTAAGTGGGTTGACAGAACCCACTTTCTTTATTGTTTGAGGAAGATTCGTGATTTTTTAAAAGCGTTTTAAGGAGAAAAAATGGGAAAACACGAGGATTACGAAAGAAAAACGGGAGAACTCATCGCCCCGATACTAAAGGACGCCGGTGTCGAACTGTACGACATTGATTTCGAAAAAGAAGGCGCCGACTGGTATTTAAGAGTTTATATCGACAAAGAGGGCGGGGTAAACATTAACGACTGCGAAAAGGTATCGAGAGCGTTTAACGAAATACTCGATAAGGAAGATTACATCGAAGAATCCTACATTTTCGAAGTATCTTCTCCCGGACTCGGAAGAAGGCTTACAAAAAACGTTCATTTCGAAAAGTCACTCGGATTGTCGGTTGATGTAAAAACATTCAAACCCATAGACAAATGCAAAGAGTTTACGGGTATTTTAAAAGCCTATGATCAAAACACGGTAACGGTAACCGTTGATGATAAAGACATGGAATTTAACAGAAAAGATATAGCAAACATCAGATTGTCACTTGATATTAACTAAGGAGGAGAAATTAAATGGCAAAGGAAAATAAGGTTAAGGACAGCGAAGAGCTTTTAAGAGCGATATCCGAGCTTGAAAAAGAAAAAGAAATCAGCAAGGAAACTCTTTTTGAAGCAATCGAGAACTCTTTGAAAAAGGCTGCCAAGGAACATTTCGGCAATGACGAAAACTGCGTGGTTGAAATGGACAGAGAAACCGGCGAATATCATCTCTATCAGGAAAAGACCGTAGTCGAGAATGCAGAGGATGTTACGGATCCCGTTACGGAAGTTGCGCTTGAAGACGCAAAGAAAGTTGCAAAGAAAGCCGCAGTCGGAGATGTTGTAAGATTCGAACTTCAGTCCAAGGAATTCGGACGTATTGCCACACAGCATGCCAAGAGCGTTATTCTTCAGAAGATTCGCGAAGAAGAAAGAAATGTTGTATTTGACCAGTATTATTCCAAGCAGAACAATATCGTGGTAGGTGTTGTTCAAAGATATATAGGCAAGAGCATTTCCATTAACCTCGGAAAGGCCGACGCCATCTTAAACGAAACGGAACAGGTTAAGGGAGAGCATTTCCGTCCCACCGACAGAATCAAGGTATACATTACCGAAGTAAAGAACACTCCCAAGGGACCCAAGATTATCGTTTCCCGTACACATCCCGGATTCGTAAAGAGACTTTTCGAAGCAGAAGTATCCGAGATTAAGGACGGTATCGTAGAGATTAAGGGTATTGCAAGAGAACCCGGCAGCCGTACGAAGATTTCCGTATGGTCAAAGGACGAAAACGTTGATCCCGTAGGCGCATGTGTAGGTTTAAACGGCGCAAGGGTAAATGCAATCGTTGACGAACTCGGCGGAGAGAAGATTGACATCATCAACTGGAGTCCCGACGCAAACGAGCTCATCCAGAACGCTCTTTCTCCCGCACAGGTTATCGCCGTTGCGGTTAACGAGGAAGATCCCAAGAGCAAAGAAGCCATGGTAATCGTTCCCGATACACAGCTTTCGCTTGCAATCGGCAAGGAAGGACAGAACGCACGTCTTGCGGCCAAACTTACGGGATTCAAGATTGACATCAAGTCGGAGTCACAGGCAAGAGAAGCATTCGGATTCTCAACGGACAGCGAAGAATTCGAATATGACGACAATGATTTTGCTCCCGAGTACGAGAACGAAGAATACGTTCCCGAATACGAAGAGGGCGAAGCAGAAAACGAAGCAGCAGAGGAAATCTAAACATATGGTTCAGAATAAAAGGGTTCCTCTTCGTACATGTGTCTCATGCAGGGAAAACAAAGACAAGAGGGAACTGCTTAGAATTGTAAAAACTCCCGAGGGCGAAATACTCGTAGATTCGACCGGACGCCTTAACGGCAGGGGAGCATATGTTTGCAATAATAAAGAGTGTTTCGAAAAACTCGCAAAAAACCATGCTCTTGACAAAGCATTCAAGACGGAGGTTCCCGGGGAATTTTTCGAAAATGCTCTTAAGGAGTTGTTTAGTGAATAACGACAAAGTCCTATCCCTTTTGGGACTGGCAAAGAAAGCCGGAAAACTTAAAAGCGGCGAATATTGCGTTGAAACCGAGCTGAAAAAAGGCAGGGCGCTTTTGGTTGTCGCGGCGCTTGATTCTTCCGAGAACACAAAGAAGAAATATTCGGATATGTGTTCTTTCAGAAAAGTACCGATTTGCTTTTATTCGAACAAAGACGATTTGGGAAAGTGCATCGGCTGCGAAGAAAGAGCGGCGGCGGTCATTACGGATGAAGGATTCGCAAAAGCGATAAAAGAAGCAATACAAAAAAGCGAGATTTAAGTTTACGGTTTATAAATCGGATTCGGAGGTAGTTGAATGAAGATAAGTGAATTAAGCAAAGAATTGGGAGCAACAAGCAAGGAACTGATTGCCATTGCTAACGAGAACGGAATAGAATGCAAAGCCGCTTCCAAGAATTTGTCGGACGAGGAGGCCGAAACGGTCAAAAAAGCTTTTGCAAAAGCATCGGCTCCGGCAAAACCTGCCGCAGCGGCTGAAGAGAAGAAGGAGAAAAAAGCAGAGGAGAAGGTTTCGGAAAAAGCAGAAGCGGTTAAGGAAGAAAAACCCGAACAAAAGGCTGAAGCTAAACCCGAAAAGAAAGTTGAAGTTAAGCAGGACAAACAGGCTGACGTAAAGAAGCCCGCCAAGTTTAATTTCAAGATTAATCCTCAGTTTATGAGCGCTGCCGCCCAGACACAGAAGAGACCCAACCAGAATCAGGGTCAGCAGGCGAGAACTCCCCAGAGAAACGTAAATCAGGGACCCACAAGATTAATCAAACCCGTAACGCCTCCTTCGGGTGCACCCAGTGTCAATTTCATTCCCGGCCATCCCGTTAAACCCTCCAAACCGAGCGAGAACGGCAGAGAAAACAAGCCTGTTGAAAATACAAAACAGGAAGTCAATCAGAGCACTCCCGTTAAGGAAAACACAAAGCCTGTAGAAAATGTGTCCAAACCCGAAGCGGAACACGTTAAAAACAACGATTTTAACGCAAATGCTCAGGACAGACAGCAAAGAGAGCGAAGAGAATTCAGAAAAGACGATCAGGGACAGCAAAGAAAGAACTCTGCTACCCCTTTCAACAAGAACGATCGTCCGCAGGCGGGAAATCCCAGATTTCCTCAAAAGGGCGGCATGAAATTCGAGCAGCCCTCGGATAACGCTCCCGCTCCCGACAACAAGAGAAAAGACGACAAGAGAAGAAGTTCTCAGGAAAAAGATAAAAAGAAAAACAGTTACGATGACAGATATGAGGACGGAATGGGCCAGAAGGGCAAGACCTTAAAGCCCGGTGCGTTCATCAAGCCCGAAAAGAAGGTTGAGAAGGTTGAGGACGACATTAAGGTTCTCGTTCTTCCCGAAGTTCTTACGATAAGAGATTTGGCGGACAAGATGAAACTTCAGCCTTCGACCATCGTAAAGAAACTTTTCCTTGCCGGAGAAATCGTTACGGTAAATACGGAGATTTCTTTTGAAAAAGCGGAAGAAATCGCAATGGAATACGATATTTTGTGCGAAAAGGAAGAGAAGGTCGACGTTATCGAAGAACTTCTTAAGGAAGAAGACGAGAACGAAGAAAAACTCATCGAGAGACCTCCCGTTATCTGCGTAATGGGTCATGTCGATCACGGTAAAACTTCACTTCTTGACGCAATCAGAAATACACATGTTATCGACAGGGAAGCCGGCGGTATCACACAGCATATCGGTGCTTACCAGGTTAAAATCAACGACAAGAACATTACATTCCTCGATACGCCCGGTCATGAAGCATTCACGGCAATGCGTATGAGAGGTGCAACAAGTACCGATATCGCGGTACTCGTTGTAGCGGCAGACGACGGTGTAATGCCCCAGACAATAGAAGCCATCAGCCATGCAAAGGCTGCAGGCGTTCCCATTATCGTTGCGGTAAACAAGGTCGACAAAATCGGATATGATTTCGACGACAAAACCAAGGATATGGCATCGTATCCTCAGATTTCGCAGCTTATGACGGAACTCTCAAGCGACCACGGACTCAATCCCGAAGCATGGGGCGGCGAAACGATTTACGTTCCGGTTTCCGCTAAAAAAGGTCTCGGTATAGACAACCTTTTGGAAAACATCCTTATTTCCGCTGAAATCCTCGAACTTAAGTCCAATCCCGACAGAAAGGCAAGAGGTCTTGTCATCGAAGCCAAACTCGAAAAAGGCAGAGGACCCGTTGCAACCGTACTTGTACAGAAAGGTACTCTCAAAGTCGGCGATTTCATTTCCGCGGGCGAAGCTCACGGTAAGGTCAGAGCGATGATTAACGACAAGAAAGAAAACGTTAAAATCGCAACTCCTTCCACACCCGTTGAAATTCTCGGTCTTAACCAGGCTCCTTCGGCAGGCGACGTATTTATCGCTCACGAAAACGACAAGGATGCAAAGCATTTTGCCGATACATTCATAGCCGAACACAAGATCAAGAAGATTGAAGATACAAAGAGCAAGATGAGTCTTGACGATGTCTTCACCAAGATAAAAGAGGATAATTTAAAGAGTCTCAACATTATCGTCAAAGCCGACGTTCAGGGTTCGGTTGAAGCGGTTAAGCAGAGCCTTGAAAAGATTTCCAACGAAGAAGTTGTCGTTAAGGTTATCCACGGCGGCGTAGGTGCAATCAACGAATCCGACGTAACGCTTGCTTCGGCTTCGAATGCAATCATTATCGGTTTCAACGTACGTATCGACAACCAGGCCAAGGATACCGCCGACAGAGAAGGTGTTGACGTTCGTCTTTACAGCGTAATCTATAATGCAATCGAAGACGTCGAAGCGGCCATGAAGGGTCTCCTCGAGCCTATTTTCGAAGAGAAGGTTATAGGTCATTGCGAAGTAAGACAGATATTCAAGGCAAACGCAATCGGAAACATTGCAGGTTCCTATGTGCTTGACGGTATCGTTAAAAGAGGCTGCTTAGTCAGAATCACAAGAGAAGGAGAGCAGATTTTCGAAGGAAAACTCGCATCCTTAAAGAGATTCAAGGACGATGTCAAGGAAGTCAAGACAGGCTTCGAATGCGGTCTTGTATTTGAAGGATTCAACGGAATTCAGGAACTTGATATCGTGGAAGCATACGAAATGGTTGAGGTACCCAGATAATGAGAAAAGGAAGTATCAAAAACGTACGCATCAATTCCGAGGTTCACAAAGAACTTTCTCAGATTATCTCTTACGAGGTTAAGGATCCCAGAATCAGTCCTTTTACATCCGTTATGGATGTTTACGTTGCTCCCGATTTAAAGACATGCAAAGTCTATGTATCGGTAATGGGAAGTGACGAAGAAAAAGAGAACACGATGACGGGTCTTAACAGTGCAAAGGGTATGATAAGATCGCTTCTTGCCAAAAGAATGAATATGCGAAACACTCCCGAGATCACTTTTATTCTCGACGAATCCATCGAAAAGGGCATTGAAATGATGAAATTCATCGACGAAGTCAATGCGCCTCTTCACGAAAAGGAAAAAGAAGAGAATAATAAAGACTCCGAAGAACAAACAGAATAGAGAAGGAAAAGCGTAAAGAGTTATGGACATTATAAAAGAACTTTCCAATAGCAAAAAAATAGCCATATCGGGGCATGTAAGTCCCGATGGGGATTCTATTGGGTCCTGTATTGCCCTGACTCTTTATTTGCGTAAACTTTTAAAAGATGCCGAGGTTGCAGTATTCCTCGAGGAAATACCCAACTGCTTCAAACGTATCGAAGGTCATGACATAATCGACCATTCGTACAGCGGCATGGAACCCGACACTTATATCCTGATCGACTGCGGTCCCGAAAGAATAGGTCCCGGCGAAAAGATGTTTAAAAACGCCAAACTTAAAATCAATATCGATCACCATTTAAGCAATCCGAAAGGTCACGGAGACATCAATGTGATCGACATCAAGGCGTCGAGCGCATCCGAACTTGTTTTCAGGCTGATGGACGAAAAATATCTCGACAAAATGATTGCATCATGGATTTATCTCGGAATAGTTCATGATACGGGTATTTTCAAATATCCCGCAACATCTTGCGATACAATGAGGATTGCAGCAAGACTGATGGAAGAAAAAATCGACTGTCAGTACCTTATCGACACCACTTTTTACGAGAAGACATATTCGCAGAATCTTGCATGCGCGAGAATCGTTTTGGGTTCCAAACTTTATATGAACGACAAAGTAATCATCGGCAGTATTTCCAGGCAGGAAATGAGCGATTACAATATAACGAAAAGTGATTTCGAAGGCGTTATCAATCAGTTAAGAATCACCGAAGGCGTCGAAGTCGCGATTTTCATGTATCCCATGAATGCGGATACGGAAAAAGTCAGCATCCGTTCGAAAGAAAAAGTCAATGTCGCAAAGATTTGCGAGGCATTCGGCGGCGGCGGACATATGAGAGCTGCGGGATTCTATCATAAAGGCACCGAGGAAGATATAAGAAAAAGGCTTCTCGAATTGCTTGCCGAGGAAGAACTGTAATGGAAATCTTAAAAGAAATTCCGAAATTAAAAAACAAAAACTGCGTCAGTATCGGCAAATTCGACGGTGTTCATTTGGGTCATGTTACCCTGCTCGAGGAGCTTGTTTTAAACAGTGAATTAACAGAGACCGAATCGTGTGTTTTCACATTCGATCCCTATCCCGAAGATTTTTTTTCCAAAAAGGAACTCCCTCATTTAAACACCAGGGGGGAGATTATTTCGCAGATGGAAGAAATAGGCGTGGACAGGCTTATATGCGCCAGATTCGACGAAAAACTCATGAATATGAGCGCTCGCGATTTTGTGAAAAACATTCTTGTTGACAGGCTGAATGCTTCCCTCGTCGTATGCGGAAGCGACGTGTCTTTCGGAAAAGACGGCGCCGGAGATGCAAATCTTTTGGCGGAACTTTCAAAAGAATTTGGATTCGAAACGCAGATTATAGACAAAATCGAATACAAAAACGAAACCATATCGTCTTCGAGAATCGTAAAAGCATTGGAAGAGGGCAATATGGAAGATGCTTCCGAGATGCTCGGATACGATTATTATCATTACGGAGTTGTTGTCAAAGGAAAGGGATTGGCACATCTTTTCGATATGCCGACCGTTAACATCAACCCTGTTTCAGGCAGAGTAATTCCCAAATACGGCGTGTATTTCACGATAGTGGAAACACAAAACAATGAGGAATTTCATGCAGTTACCAATGTGGGAGTAAGACCCACGGTGGGTGACGAAAACAACGTAAATATCGAGAGCCATATTCTCGACTGTCCCGAAGGAAAAGATTTTTACGGTGACAGAATCAGAGTTTATTTTTTGAAATTTTTGAGAGAAGAAAGAAAATTTGATTCCAACAAGGCTTTATTTTCTCAGATCGGTAATGATATAATTGAAGCCGAGAGGTTTTTTAAAAGTATTTAGGAGGCCAACATGAGTTTTGGGAATATACTTACGTTGACCGGCGGTTTGGGCTTGTTCCTTTTCGGAATGAAGCACATGAGCGAATCCATCGAAAAAGCCGCAGGTGCAAAGTTAAGAAAAATTCTTGAAATATTTACCACGAATAAATTTGCCGGACTCGGAGTCGGCATGATATTCACCGCTATAGTACAGTCATCGAGTGCCTGTACCGTAATGGTGGTTTCGTTTGTTAATACCGGCCTTATAAATCTTTATCAGGCTGCGGGAATTATCATGGGTGCCAATATCGGTACCACAATCACTTCGCAATTGATTTCGTTTAAATTAAGCGATTACGCGCCCATCTTTTTGCTGATAGGTGCGGTTTTGGTAATGTTTGTAAAAAAACCCGCCATCAACCGTATCGGACAGATTATTGTTTCTTTCGGTACTTTGTTCCTGGGCATTTCGCTGATGAGTCAGGCCATGGGCGGATTAAAGGAATCCGAAGCGATTCTAAATCTTTTCTCATCCCTTTCGAACCCCCTGCTTGCGCTTCTTTTGGGATTCGTAATAACCGGTATAGTTCAAAGTTCTTCCGTTACGGTCAGCATTGTATTGCTGCTTGCTCAACAGGGACTTCTCGATAATTTCAACATTATTATTTTCGTAATACTCGGCTGTAACATGGGTGCGTGCGTTTCGGCGCTTCTTGCTTCGCTTTCGGGTATGAAGGATGCAAAACGTGCCGCAATGATTCATTTCCTTTTCAACCTTGCCGGTACGGTTATCGTATTTATCATCATGCTTATTGTCGGAGATTACATCGTAAGCGGCATCATGTCGGTATCGGGCAACAATTACGGCCGATTCGTTGCGAACAGCCATACAATCATAAAGATATTCCAGGTTCTGATTTTGTTCCCGTTCTCGAATCTTCTCGTGAAAGCCACATACCTTGTTATTCCGGGTAAGGACGAGAAGGTCGGCTACAACGACGAATTCAAACTTCAGTTCATCGGAAACAAAGTCGTATTCAACCCCGCAACGGCTGTTGTCGAAGTTACAAACGAAATCGAACGTATGGCAAACCTTGCGCTCGACAATTTAAACAGAGCGATGAACTCGCTTGTAACCCTTGATTCGGAAGAAATAGAAAAGGTTGCGGAAGTCGAAAAGAACATAAACTTCTTAAACAAAACAATTACTGACTATCTCGTAAAATTGACGCAAAGCAACATTCCCATCGAAGACTTGCAAAACATCGGCGCATATTTCCATGTGGTTAACGATATCGAACGTATCGGAGACCATGCGACAAACATTGCGGAAACGGCCCAGATGAGAAAAGAAAAGAACATAGAATTCAGCAAGGAAGCTTTTAACGAAATGGCACAGATGATGGATGCCATAAACTTAAATCTTCAATACGCTATCGAAATGTTCTCGTCAAGAAAGATGGAGCATATAGAACAGGTTAGGGAGACCGAAGACAGGATAGACAACATGGAAAAGGAATTCCAGCAGACGCATGTTCAAAGACTTACGAAGAACGAGTGTACCGCGGAAGCCGGAATGCTTTATTCGGATATTCTCTCGGGTCTTGAAAGAGTCGGAGACCACGCGACGAATATTGCATTTTCGGTACTTGGCAATTCATAAAAGTCCGTTTTGAAGAAGGTATATAAAAAACAGGGGGTTATCGTGGTGATAACTCCCTGTTTTTTGCGTGTTTGGCGCTTGACATAACTTGACTATATCGACATAAATATTTATAATTATATAGATTATGCGTATTATCGATTTTTATCGTTTAATGCTATAAAAAATACCACAATTACAAGGAGCAGAAATAAAAATGAGCAGGGAACTTGCCAAAACATATGACCCCAAGGGCATAGAAGACAGACTGTATCAGAAATGGCTTGATAAAAAATATTTTCATGCCGAAGTTGACGAAACAAAGAAACCTTTTACAATCGTAATTCCGCCGCCCAATATCACTGGTCAGCTTCACATGGGCCATGCACTTGACAATACAATGCAGGACATTCTTATCAGATTTAAGAGAATGCAGGGATATAATGCCCTCTGGCAGCCCGGTACGGACCATGCTTCCATCGCTACGGAAGTTAGAATTATAAATACCTTAAAAGAGCAGGGTATCGACAAACATGATCTCGGAAGAGAAAAATTCCTTGAGAGAGCATGGGAGTGGAAAAAAGAATACGGCGGAAGAATTATTTCACAGCTTAAAAAACTCGGTTCATCATGTGACTGG
>JAEEGL011602827.1_pt1 | contig 34139 bp, 66 predicted proteins | sample 9134231 | NCBI WGS metagenome assembly JAEEGL01 (sample SAMN16246548, study PRJNA631951) | gut metagenome | biome: gut microbiome; feature: rumen; material: fiber-attached | host: Bos | place: Iran: Karaj | collected 2018-10 | reverse complement strand
TTCATAGATAATGATTGCCGGTCCCCCATTATCGGTGCTGATGAGATACGGCGGTGTTTTGTCCATTCTTGCGATTAGGGTGAAACAAGGCTTATTGATATCGCTTCCTGATGACTGGTATTGCGGGTTGAACAGGAATTGGCCGGACTCAACAGATACAAGTTTCATTTTAGGAACGGTTGTTACAGAAGGCGAAGGTTTTTCAATGCTTGATAATTGACCTCCTCCACTATATTCATTGGCAAAGAACTGACTGGTTATAAGGGAAAGGCGGTCTTTGCACGGGAGCGTTGGAGCAGGTTGGTCAATCCCTGTAGAATAGCCATTCCCGTAATATACATCTAAAAATTCTGCATCGACAAGTGCATGATGGTCTATGCAGGTTAGACTGCCCGCTGGATCGTTAATCGAAGTGTTTTTGCTGTAAGGGTCGCCACTGAATTGCTTACTTAAAAACTGAACTTTGACCTTGGCAAAGCGATTCTCTACGGTCAAAACTCCACAAGGAGCATCAAGCGACATGGCCGTGTCTTGAGGCTTAACACTATTGTACCTTGACAAAAACGCATCTTTACCTCCTGCAACAAATTTGATAAGTCCGGCATAAATACGTTCAAGAGTGCGTTCGGATAAAGGCTTCTTTCGATTGAAAATGCTATTTCCTTCGTCTTGCAAGTCGAGTACATCGCGCACGGCACGCCACGGTTCGATGGTGCCGAACATGTCTTTTCTGCCTCCTTTGCAATGAGTGGGTTCTGGGAACACGATGGACAGACCGTTCTTGGCGAAGATGCCAAAGAAGCGAGTTCGTGAAGTTCTGGCACCAAAGTCGGCGGCATTGAGCAAACGGTATGAAAAGTCGTAGCCATATTTGCATACATTCTTCACCCATCGCAGATATAGCCTGCCTTCATCCCTGCTGATAGGCTTTCCGTTTTCGTCCAAGTCGCCCCAACACCGAAATTCTTCGACGTTTTCGATGTAGATATATGAAGGGTCAAGTGCTTCGATGTATCTGAACAAGTGTTCGGCCAATGTGCGGGAGTCTGCATCGCGAGGTTGGCCTCCTTTCGCTTTTGAAAAGTTCGTGCATTCAAGTGATGCCCATAGGACAAGTTGCGCATCGGGATATTTTTCACGTTGACGCTTGGTGTGTTCTGTGAGTTGTGTAAGGTCGAGTGTACGGATGTCTTCCGTGAAGTGTAACGTGTGCGGATGGTTGGCCGCGTGGCTTTTGATGGCATTGGGATCGTGGTTGACACAAGCTATCACCTTTGCGCATTTCTCGCCTCCGATGATGGCCCGCTCGACTCCTGTCGATGTCCCGCCCGCGCCACAGAATAAGTCGATGTATAATGCTTGTATCATGTGTTTTTCATTTTGATTTCAAGTTCATTCCAATGATTTTGGGTTGTACATCCAGTAGGCTACACCGGGGATGTTCCAGCCATCATAATCGACACATATCTCTTTGTCGACGATATGCCCGAAGCATATCCTCCTTGGTGTGCTGAGTTCTTTTCCGTTTAGTACATTTGTAAGGACAATCACCTCTTCGTCCATCGGCGGCTGTTCTTTCTTTGCGTCATGCCAACCTAATTGCTCGTCTTTCCATTCAGCCATTTTAATGGCAGAAAGTTCTGCAATTTTGTATATGTTTTCCAAGTCAGCCGCGTCTTTATTGCGCCTTGAAAGTTTATCAAGTCCTTTTGTGCCATCTGGCATTCTTGATTGCGTTATAAATCTGCGTATTTCTTTTGCTTTATCTTCATTAGTTGTCATTTCCTTTTCCCCCTTTCGTAATTTCCGCAAGCGATCTGCATAGGTTTCTTGACTTCTGGGCATCCATAGTAAAACCTACACGACTTGCATTTCTTCGCTTCGCCTTTGCTTACCTTTGCCGTCTTATGGTTCGCGGCAGGCAGGCAATCATACACTTCATCGCCGTTTGCCACGGCCATCATTGCTGCTATTGAGGCTATCTTAGCCATCTTGTTTTTCATTCCCATAGTTGTTGTATTTAAGCGTTATGCAATCCAGATAGGTAGTCTTCTGAAGAAGGTGTTTGGAGCTGGTACGAAATTGGTTTGCCACTCACGTCTGACGATCTCAATTTCTCCAAGATGAAATATGCTTTCAGCATTGGCGATGTCCCTGTCAGAGAAGCAGTAAATCCTGTTTGATTTCCAGGCTTCGAGAAACGGCTTGAACTCTCTTATCGTTTCCCAATCCTTTCTGCATTTCGGCGACATCGTTAGGCCGTAGTTTACACGACTATTCCAAGGGAAGCGCTCAAACAATTTCTTCGTTCTCGAAAGTTCTGGGTTTAGGTAACTGTACAGTTCGGCTCCGTTCATGTAGACATATCCGTTTTTGATGTTCGGGAAGTTCCTTTCAAGGCAAGTGCAGAATTTTCCGAAACTCTCTAAGTCAAGCAAAGGTTGACCTCCTGTGAAGCAGATGGTGTCTATGCTTCGGAGATCTTTGACAGTCACGACTGGTATGTCGTCGACATCGTATTGTTTGTTGCAGCACAATGGGCAGTCGTTGGTGCAGGTGTTGTTCACCATAAGGTGCAACACGGGTTTTTCGTTTTCATTCATGGCTTGGGTTAGATGGTTTCAAGTGGTGTGTATTTGAAGTTGCGTATCAGCATCGGTTGAGTGAGGCTGTAGTTAGTTCCGGTAGTCCAGATGTTGAAGATGATGTTCATGGGCTTTCGTGCGATGTGGATGCTGATGTCGTCTTTCACGGTGCGGACGACTTTGTTGCCGACGCGGAATACAATCTTGTTCGGCCTCCATTCCACGGAATAGCGGATGAAGTTCTCGGCAGGGTCTTTCGCCTGTTTCCAAATCGGTATGCTGCGGCTACCTGCTGCATCCTTGACTTCCATGTCGTTGATGAAATGTACATTGTTTGTCGTTTTCCACGACGGAACAAGGTAAGGAGACTGTGGTATCGTCATGCGGAAGTAACTGACGTTGGTGTTTGACCAAGCCTCAACGATGTCGATTTCGGGCGGCCATGATTCGGCGCCTGTGAGCCAAAACGACGGCCAAAGGTTTCTCCCTTTTGGAAGTTTGATTTCAGCGGAGAAGTCGCCGTAGATGAACCTCTCTTCCGAGCGGATGATACCGCAGGCAAGTTCTGGTTCATACACTTTTCCGTCCCAGTGCTTGATTCTCGCAGGGTTGTGTTCCACATACAACGAGAGCGTCCCGTCGTTGCTTGGAATTACTTGATTTCCGTCGTACCACATCCACGGTTGGTCTGGGTGGATGATCCTGTGGCCTTCCATTTCGGTTTTCCAGTGGAGGCCGCGCCATTCAAGGTTTTTCATTGCTGTTGTCCTTTCTGTTTTTTGTATTTTTCGTCAATTTTATGCAGTTCGATTAGCAATTTTGCTTTCTCTTTGTTCACGCATTCGCGGCAGTAGGGATTGCTTGGAATATCCGGGTCAATGCAGGGCCAGAACACCTCGGCTTGCTTGCCGCATACACAACATTTATAGTCCTTGGCGTAAACCATTTTGTCTTTATTCATTTGTTTATTCTCCTTTCGTTTTTTGAAGTTCGGCAACTTTCTTCTTCAGGTTCCAGACCCGCATACCACACAGGCGCAGCAGCTTTATTTCTTCCTCCTGCGATACCTTGTAGGTTCCCATGCGTTTTGGCTCAACTATTATTTTAGTGTGCCCACATGGTAGATGTTCGCTTTGGTCGTAATACACTATCAATCCGCAACTGTGAGGGTTGTTGGGTGTGGGCTCATAGACCTTTGGTTTGCTCCAATAATGGTCGTCGTTGTACTCGCCGACATAAAGCCAGTCGAACACGCGCTGCCCTATGGAAGACGGCACGGCATAATAGAAGTGCGATAGCTTTTTGTCGTAGTGGGTGTGCTTTTTCTTGAAGTCGGCCATGAAATCAGACCATGATCGTTTGATTTCAATCTCGGTAAGATAATTGGCTTTGCTCAATACGAGGAGGTCTGCCTCGTGGTTTAGAAACCCCCAATCCACATTCGGAACGACAATGTTCTGCCTGATGTAGAACGGAGAACTTGGGTAGCCTACAAGCAGCGTTTCTATCTGCTCAATGGTCATGCTGGTTTCTTTCATTATTCATCGAACATTTTAAGTTGTGTGATAGTTCTTCCATCTTCGAGTTTGGTTTCTCCAAGGCATTCATAACGGAACCGTTCTTCGCCCTTTCTGAAATATTCCTCGTTGATTTCGCATCCTGTGAAGTCAACACCCATTTTGTAGGCAGCTATGCGGCTTGACTGACTGCCCATCATCGGGTCGAATACTGACATGCCAGGCATTCCGAAGGTTTGGATCAGATAGGTGTATAGTTCCACAGGTTTTGCCGTTGGGTGCCAGTTCACCGAGTCGATGTGTCCTCATCGGTTCGAAATGGTCACATGCTTGGCGGGTTTGTCGTAGTCGGTCCAAGCAAACTCGCATTGTGAGAAGTTTGGCCAAACCTGTTGCTTGTCCCAACAGATGAAGCAACGGCAAGGACCGAGATTGAAGTAGTTGCCGCCCCAGATGATGATATGCTGGCACACCCGGCGCAATTCGTCGAAGAACAACATCGGCGGTTTCACATCCCAAGTCATGTCGTGCTTATTGAGCGTCCTGTTCTTCAGTTTGCCAGAACCCTGCGTCGATTTCTTGTCGAGGCCATACGGAGGATCTGCGATTGCCAAAGTGAAAATGTTATCCGGCAAGCCTTTCATAAATTCCATGCAGTCGATATTGAATACTTCGCTTCTCATACGAACAGATATGGCGTTACTTGGGTTTTCTTGTTGATGATGTCAATGTAGTCGGGATTGAGTTCAAAGCCGACAAAATGCCTTTGGTATTTCCTCGCGACCATAGCCGTGGTTCCGCTGCCCATGAATGGGTCGAGAATGATGCCGTCCTGTGGGCAACCGGCGAGGACGCATGGCGTAATCAGTTGTTCGGGGAAAGTGGCAAAGTGGGCACCTGACTCGCGACTTGTCGATACGGTCCACACATCGCGCTTGTTTCGTTTGCCTTTGTTGTCGTATGCGTTTCCGCTCTTTGTCCTGAAGAATGCGTTGGGGTCTTTCGTGTATTTGTTCCCGACGTATCTATGAGTGTTGCAATTACCTACTATCGGCTTGGTTGCAGCGGGTTCAGAAATAGCCTCTTTGTCGAAGTAATAGGAACGGCTCTTGCTCATCAGGAAGATGTACTCGTGTGCCTTGGTGCAGCGGTCAGTGACACTTTCGGGCATGGGGTTGCGCTTGTGCCAAATGATGTCTTGGCGCAAATACCAGCCTTTTTCGCGTAGGGCAAAAGCGAGCATCCACGGAATGCCGATGAGGTCTTTATCCTTGCAGTCGGTGGCATACTTGTATGCCGTGCGGTTTCCAACGGTTCCTTTGTTGGTGCCTTGCTTCCATTTCTTGGCGTTGTCTGGATAACGCGCAGCACCCTTGTTGCCACCGGCGTAACTGTCACCAATGACGATCCAAAGCGTTCCTTCCGGCTTCAGCACCCTAAACACTTCCGCGAACACTTCCACAAGTCGATTGATATAATCCGTCGGGGATTGCTCAAGACCGATTTGGCCATCAATTCCATAGTCACGCAACCCATAGTACGGAGGACTTGTGATGCAGCAGTCCACAAAGTCCGGCGGCATCATCCGCAGCCCATCGAGGCAGTCCATGTTGTGGGTCGTGTCTATTTGTGAAAGGTTGTTCATGGTTCGTTGTCAGTTTTGGAACCGTTCAAGTGCAAATTAAGCAGATCGAAACATGCTTAATTGGAAAATGGCTTATAACCGATTGTGGGTTAGTTTGTTATGATGGCAAAATAAAATCGTTGACTATCATTTTGAGGCCGCATTTCATGGCAACCTCGACTTCGAGGCGGCAACCGCCGGAGTTTTCCCAGCCTTCGGCAGGGTAGATGTGGTCGCAGTCGAGAAGCAGCTTCAAGTCTTGTCTCATGTGTTCGGAGTACGGTGCATCGTCGGGGAGCCCTTTGCTCATAGGATTCACGGTTTCAAATCCGAGGCCCTGGAGTTTTGCCTCGATTTTCGATGCTGTTTCACGACGCTCATTGAGGTCGTAGCCAGTGATGGGTAGGCTGATGTAGCATTTCATGGGTTTGGTATTTCAAGTTTTATTGTTGTCAAGTTTTCTCAAAACAATGATGTCTGTGCTCCTTTGTCGATGGGGGAGTAGCCGCATCCGCCGTGATGGTTGAGGTCTTGCTGTGGCCCGTTTGGATCAACTGGTGCGCGGCCATGCAAACCGCAGAACGGCTCTCCATGTTCGTAGATGTCGTCAAGGAAATCGTAGTTCAGATACTCGCATCCGTAGCACCGCATCATTTCCATTTATTCTTCCCTTCCAATAAAAGGTTTTCCTACATCGTCAATCACCCAATTCAAGGCATCGCGCACACCTTCGTCGTAACTGGCGAATGAGTTCACGTTACCGCTGTTGACATTCTTGTCGCATTCGTCAATCAGGTCGTAGATTTCGTCCAAAGATTTCATTTCTGACCTCCTTTCTTTGTTCCTTCTCGTGTTCTTTCCGTAAGAAATCTTCCAGCCGCTTTTGATAAGCGTCTCTATCCTTGATAAACTGTACATAGTTGAAGTCAAGCTTGTAGCAGTCGCTAATCAAGTAGCATTTCTCGTAACCCTTCAACTCTTCTTGAAGCAGCATCAATGTCAACACATAATCGTTACCACTGAAATGCTCATTGACCAATTGGACAATCTCATCGACGCAGTTAATATTCTTTCCAGTGTTGGTTTCCTTGTCCCAGTCCCACACTTTCACACTATGCCTAAACTCTTTTCGGCTCATGTGGCTCGTCAATCCAAGTAAATAGTTGGCTATATCGTGCTTGATAAGGTATTTCCCAAGTCTGAACCATGATGTAAGTTTCTTGCAAGCATAGACATGCTCACCATTGATGGTGCCTTCTGACTTCATAGACGGCTCCCTTCGTCCGTCATAGTCACTGATATGCCATTCATGAATGAAAATCTCAGCCATTATTTACCTCCTTCCAGCAACTCGCCAGTGTCCCAATCGTAAACCCTGCCGTCCTTGATGTGATAGTTGTGGTCTTTGTCAATTTTGTAGCAATGCGGGCAGAAGTCCTGTTCTTGGATTTCAACCCAACCGCTGTTCTCTGCGTCCATACGGATTTGGCTTCCGTCTTTGTCATCGTTGTATGAGACAAAACCTTCGGTGGTTTCGTAGGTTTCACCGCAGACATCGCAAACTATCTTTGCACCTATTGTTTGAATTTTACTCATTTTGTGATTCCTTTCCATGTTTTTGGCCACTCCTGACAAACCTTGCCATTGAGCAGGCAGCCGTTTTCTTCCTTGTTTCTTTTCACGCCATCGCTACCCCATATGCCCCATTGCTTGAAGAAGAAAGGAATGCCTTCCTCTGTGCATTGGCGCCTGATGTCCATCACCCATTCTTTTTGCATTGGACGGGCTTGCGGGCCGCTTTCGCCGCCAACGATGACCCAATCAATGCCGCCGTTACGAAGGTTCAATTCGCCCAAGCCATCTAAAAGCGGTTCGCAGGATAGAAAAGTGACTGGAGCGTTGAGCGTGTATTTGATGTCCAACATGTACCAAATACGATCCTTTGCCTTGATACACTCAACCGTGGTTCCAAGCCACACGTTTTTCGGCACATAGCCTTTGAGCATAAAGTATTGGTGCATGTGGTTGGCTCTCTTTGTGAGAAGTTGATAGGTGTGTTGTGGAGTGGCTTCAATCACTTCCATTACCTTGTCCACAAACTCAAATGGCACATCCTTATGGAAAAGGTCGCCCATCGAGCAGACAAAGAACATGCTTGGTTGTTTGATTCTTTTTGGTTCGTTAAGTGCTTCGGGATGAAGTGTCAAGGTGAATCCGTTGGCATAGCGTTTCTGCCCCATGCCCTGAAGCCTCTTGGCCATCGTCTCGGCGTAGCAATGAGCGCAACCAGCAGACAGTTTGGAGCATCCAGTTACTGGATTCCATGTACGCTCAGTCCATGCGATTTTTGTCTTGTTCATGGTGTTTTTATCTTATGCGTTTGACAATAGGTTTCTTTTTGCGCAGCACTTCTTCAAGATTTTTGATGAAAGCGCGGTTGCAGACGCTTTTCTCGTTTGGGTTGAGGCCGCTTGCATATTGGGAAAGCGTCACAAATTGCGGGAGCGGCTGCCTCGGACTGATGATTTCGAACACTACGGCGTTTCTTCCGTAGGTTTCCATCATCCTTTCGATTTCTGATTTGAATTTCGTTGGTGTCATGGCGGTTGTTGTTTATGGTTTAAGTATCTTATTTCTTTTCTTTTTTCTTGCGTTCAGAGAGAGGCACGTAATGTTCAAGGTATTCGTCGACTTGGCGTTGCAATTCACGTTGCCGCAAGAAATAAATCTTGCGTTGCAGCTCAAACAAGAGGCTGTCTTGGCTCTCGACTTTGCTGCGCAGTTTGTTGTTCTCTTTTTCGAGCCTGTCGAGCCGTTCTTCTATGGTCTCAAAGAACCTTGCCATTTGCCGCGCTTAATACCTGAATTTGGTGAAGTGAATGATGGCCAGTGGCTCGCTTAAGTCATACGACTTGAACCATTCCTTCCAATCTTCGTATGAAAGTCCGTCGTGCCTTGCGATGTCCTCGATGTTGGGGAACTTCCCATTGACATCGAAATACTTCCAAAGAATTGCGCCGTCCTTGTCGGAATGAAACTTGAGCATTTGGATTCCGACACCGTTTTCAGCCGTAAGGTCGGCGAGTTTGACCTGTGGGCTATGGTATGGCCTGCCAGTCCATTGGCGGACGGAAAGCAACGCCTCTCCGTTTGCAACCTCGTCGATGCGTTTCTTCCATAGTGGGTATTTGGCCCTGATTGTATGGATCTTGTGCCTACAGACTTCCAGTCCGTCTGGCTTCAGATATTGCCCGTTCTCGAACAAGTGGGCGAAATCTGTCGGTTGCCCCGCCTTGCTATGCTTTGACAGGAACCTTTGTGATAGTGTGATGACGTATGTTTTCATAGTTGCATTTTTAATTGGCTTTGTTCGTTCTTGATTCTCGACTGTGCTTTGTAGAAATATTCTGAATTGGTTTCGAAGCCTATGAAATGGCGGTCTTCCTTGATGGCGGCGATGGCCGTGGTGCCGCTCCCCATGCAGGAGTCCAAGACTGTTTCACCGGGATTGGTGAAAGTGCGTATGAGGTAGCGTAGCAGGGCGACAGGCTTTTGTGTGGGATGTAAAACCGTGCTTTCGTGCTCTTTCTTGATTTCTATGATAGAGCGCGGCATTTTCTTGTCGTCTGGTACGGTTGACTCCACTCTTGGGACGCTTTCGTATGTCCGGCCTTTGTAAATCCTGTTCACCTTGCCGTAGCATCGGTTTGTGTCCTTGTGTGTTCCGTTTCCTTGCGGATGCGTTGGTTCCCTTCCGTTCAGGTCTTCAAGTTGCGGGTTGTATGTCGGCAACTTTTTATAAAACACACAAATGTCCTCATGGCATCGCATAGGCATACGGTTGGCGTTGAGGAAGCCCGTGCAGCGCATCTTGTTCCACACAAGGTTGTATCGCCACAACTTCGGATTGCTCATCATTAGTTGCGCCGTGAACATTCCTTGGGCGAACAAAACGATGGCGCCGTTGTCCTTGATGACGCGCTCGTATTGTTCCCACAACGGCTCGAAAGGAATAAGCCTGTCCCATTGGGCATGAGGATTGTTCTTATGTAGGACTGCGTATGGCAAATCCGTACAAATCATGTCGATGCTACCATCCTGGATGCGCTGCATTCCTACCAAGCAGTCCTCGTTGTAGATATGATCAAGTTCAATCATGGCTTGTTGTGGTTTCACGGTCAAGTGAACAGGATGACGCAGCCAACAATTGCAAAAGCAATCAGAATGCTTATGGCACCCCATAGGCAGCCTGAAAACTCATGGAAGTACTCTTCGTTGACCATGTTTTCCGCTTGCTTTTCCTTGTCTTCGTAATAGTTTGTTTCCATGTTTATTCGGATTGTTCGTAGTTAAACAATAGCTTTTCTCTCTCTCGCAGACGGCGTGCGGCTTCAAGCAGTGTCTCCTTGTCCGTACCGACGTGCCTTCTTGCGATTTCTTCAATCATTTGTGCCAATCTATCAGGCATGACATTGTGAATGTCGTCTTCGTATTTTTCCGTCATTGCAGTTGTTTTTGCTTCTCCAATTCTTGTATGATTTCTTTGATCACAGGTGCATTGTCCTCGTTTTCCCATTCCTTGGCCACATTCCAACTGATGGACTTTCTCGGAGTCCAGTTGTCAATCTTCATGGAATGATGGGATAGTTTGCCTTCGGTCGGTTTCAGACCTTTGTCGTGAAGTTCGCAAAGGCCGTCGTGGAAGAAAGTACACCATCCGCCTTCGGTGTTGGCTTGCAGCATCATCACGGGATGGTCGGAGCAGCCCATCACAACACCGGCCCACCATTCCGTGAAGATGAGGCGGTCTGCATATCCGGCTTTTACCAGTTTCAGCATGTCTTGGGGCGTGCCGAGGCAAGTCGTGCGGCATTGCTGCTGACACGACTTGCATTTGCATTGTATCGGCTTGCGGCCTGTCTTGCGGATGATGCGCTGCATCGGGCTTTCTTTTGTCAAAGTGGTCATGGTCGGCTGATCTCGTAGGGTTGCTTGTCACGCTCTTTGATTTCGGCGAGTGATGCGTCGAGTTCAGGGTTGCTGTAACGCACATGGTAGCCGTTGCAGGTCTTGTCCAGTTGCAGCGACTTGCTTAACCACGCGGTCGTTACGCCAATGGCCTTGGCAGCCTTTCCGGACGAACCGAAAGTCACCCATCCGTCGTCCATAAGCACATCGACAGGCTTGGCTTTTGTTTGGGCTTTTTTGGTCTGTTCAATGTCTGCATCAGGGTCTTTGTCTTCGGTTTCAACGATAGGGTGTTCTGTTGCCGGGATTACGATTTCGTCCGGTGGTTGCGGACATTCGATCTTCAGCAATGGGAATGTTGGCTTGGTTCCAAGTCTGGCAAAGAAATCGTTGAGCACCAATGCCATTTCGGACGGATCGTTGATAGCCCAACGTTCTGTTGAAAGCACAAGGTAGTAGCCCTGCTTGCCTTCCGTCACGCTTTTTTCGTCGCCATCGTCGTAGTTGACGGCCTCGACGGTAAGGAACTGGTCTTCTTGCGATTCATCGTTGCAGTCAGGACGCTGTGCATAGCGCACAGTCATGGATGCAATTCCGATGTTCTCGTCGGGCAGGGCCGTTGGGATTACTTTCTTGTTCATTTTTCCTTGATAGCTTTGATGGTTTCCTTGAAGTTTTTTTTCAGTTCCGTATGAGGGGTGGTCCGGTTCTGTTGAAGGATTTCAATGAACTTCTCACGACCGAGTTTCTTGTAGAATGGGACAAACTCCTCGACCACGAGGTCTGCCGGTTTTCCGGGAGGAATGAGCCATTCCCTGCCGTCCTTTTCTTGCAGTTCGGAGAGTTCAAACAAGGTTGTTCCTGTCTCATCGACGACAACATAAGACGTGTCTCCCCAGTTGATTCCGCCATAGCGACCGGCAGGAGAAAACTGTGAGTTTTTCCAGTTTTCCTCTGTCATAAGGATTGGCTTCAATTCGCTCATGACAATCCTCCTTCCTGGTCTTCTTTGTAGGCCATCCAGAAATCTTCTGGGACGATAGTGTTGCAGTTGATGGTCTTGGCGCTAAGGATATTGACCACATAAGGCTCTGTTTGCTTGTTCTCGATTCTTCGTTTCGCGACCCATTCCTCAATGATTTCCTTTGCCGTCTCTACGGTGTCTGCATAGACGATGAAATCAAATGTACTATCGTCAACTTCAATATCTTCGTCTTCCTCGCGGTCTTCCTTTACAACGGACGAAACTGAATACCAGTTGTTCTCGGCTTTTCTCCCATCCTTTTTCTTTTCTTCTTTGCTGTTTTCGATGACAATATTTGCGGTGAACAATTTGATTCCAGTAATCTTGAATCCGCCCTCGTAGTTCAGCTCGATGTAGTCTTTTGCAATTTCGTATGCAAGGTTTGCATTTGGTGCCCTAAGCAACATATTCAGCTTGATACGACCAGCAGCATTGACTTGCCAAATGTTCCAAGTTGATCCGTAAACATATCCCGGACGAAGTTGGTCGCTTAACATCACTTCTTTCAGATCACCGCTTTGGAAATGGAATAATAGTGCGGAGAAATCGTCAGGGGCGATGTGTGCGCCCTTCGCGTACAATGTCTCGTTTCTGTCGATTGTAACCGTATAGCCTGTATCTTCGTCTATGAAGTCTTCCCGGTAGGTGCGGACAATTCTTTGTGCTGCATAGCAAAAACTCTTGCGGTCAATTTGTTCAAGTTCCTCTGTGCTTGTCACAGTTACGATGTGTTCGTTTTTCTTTGTAAGCATGATAAATGGGTTTTAGTGTGTGAATCTTTATTTGTTCCATAGTTCCTTGACTATCCATACAATCAGAGCGATTGCGAGAACCACTATGTAGATGGCCAGTCCGCCCCAAAATGGAGCTGTAACCCACCACCACGACCAGTCGATTACATGGCATAGTTTGAGAATAACAAAGGCTACTCCGAGTAAGCCGATGGCGGAAATCCCGCCGTTTTTCGTTGCTGAATCTTTGCTCATGTTTGTTGATGTTTATAGTTCAGAAATTTGCTTGTCTCGATTTCTTTGCAAGTTCATTGGCCTCTTTCATGAGATCGTTCTTCATTTCCTTGAAGTGCTCGATGTCTTCTTTTGTCAGTTTGCTTCGGAAGCCCATGAGCCATGAGTTGAGGTTGGGGATGGTGGCGTTGATGTCGAGCGACCCGACTTCTACGCAGTAGTCGTACCATTCGATGAAAGTGTCGCGTGAGACATCTTCATCGACACAGCGCTTTACATCGGTGAAGTTGATTGTGAAGTAGTCGTTGAAGTCGGCGAGGCCACCAACTTCATCGCCAATCCAGTGGCCGAATCGCATTTCCATCTGCTTGCAGAAAGCATTGACGTAGGCGGCAACGGCTTTCTCGTAGTCTGCTTTGAGTGTTTGTTTGTCTTGTGCTTTCATCGGTTGTGTTATTTGTTGTTGATGATTAGCTGCTGAAGCTCCTTGTTCGAGTATTTTGCAATCGCTTCGACACGGGCCGGATAGCCTCCAGTCTTTGGTGGTTGGATTCCAATCTTTTTCAGGAACTGGTCGAATTGTTTCTTGGTTGGGAAATGCGTTTTGATGATGTGCTCTCTTGGTGTCATGGTATGTGTATTTATGATTTCAGATATACTTCGTTCACGTAGTCGCAAGCGACGTTGAATCCTTTCTTCACGCCAGCCAGCAGCGTGTCAAGGTTGGGATTGTCTTTTTCGATGCGGGCAACTCTCTTTAATGTTTCTTCAAGCGTGGCCTTTCGGCTTTCCGGGTCGAAAATCTCAAATCCAGCGAACTGCTCCTTCTTGAGTTGCTCTGGGTCGTTGATGGTCTTGTCCATCTGTTCCTTGATGGACTTTACGACGGCCTTGTAGCCTTCTTGCAGGAAGAACTGGTTTTGCTTGATGGCGGTTTCAATCTCCGTGGTGGCAAGGATGGTAGTGTCGGCAACCTGACCCATGCCGCCCTCTATGTGCAAGGCGTACTCGCGGTCATATTCTTCCAATGCCTTGGAAGCGAGTTTCGACTTGTGCTTCAGCATACCGATCATCATGCCGTCAAAGCCGCATAACAGCCTATCTACGTCTTCGTGTAATTCGTTGGCGTAGGAGATAAGTACATAGATGGCGCACATCTTCATGCGGGCCTCATTGAATTGGTCGCTCTTGAAGAATTTGAAGAGGTTCTTCTTTTTGTGGTATTGTTGGATTTCGCTCATGGTTGATTTTGTGATTACATATACTGTCTTGCTATATCCATCATCTTGACGTATTCCGTCTTGACGAATATGAATGGGATTTCACCGTGACATTCATTCATCAGCTTGCAATAGTTCGGTTCGATGGCGCATATCTTGCATTGGGGGTCGTCATCGCTCGGCATGAAGTCGGCTGGGCGTTCTGTGTATTCCACGGCGGTGTATTCATGGCCGAAGAAGGTTACTGTGTCGTTGATGCTCATTGTCTGAATGAATTTGAGTTGAACGGGATGGTGGCGAACATTTCAGAGAATCGGTCTGACACCCTGCTTCCGTAGCGTTCGTAGATCTCTTTGGAACCCATGTTCGTTGAAATCAATGTGCAGAGTTGCCTGTCATATCGCTCACACAGGAGGTCGATCAAAGGTTCGCTTACATTGCCGTATATCTTCGTCTCGGTGCTTTCCACGCCAAGTTCGTCGATGGCCAGTAGCGCCACTTTGTTCATCAGGTCGTAGCGGCTGTTCTGCTCGTTTCTGAAGGTGTATTCCGTGATGATTTGTTTCGCCTTGACTATGCTGATTGGGTTAGGGGCATTAAGCACCTCTTCGGTAATGCCTCTTTCGTCCACCTCTCTTTTGCAGATTTTGTTGATTGTGGCGCAGATGGCCCTCAGCAATGTTGTCTTTCCTGTTCCGACATTGCCAAATAGCAGGAGTCCAGGTCTTTTCATCGGGTCGCAAAGCCATATTGACACCCTTTTGATGTTTTCCATCAGTTCGTCGGTGACGTTCTTGTATTTGTCGGGCGGAAGGCGTTTCAACACCTCCGCTTTGTAGTTCGCTCCGATGATTGGCATTACCTGATCGGCGTTGTATGGCAAGAAGAACCGTTTCGGTGGCTTCGCGTTGTCGTTTTTCTTTGTGATGGAAGCAGCCAATGCCTCCAGGTTCAAGTTTCTAATCGTGTCCATGTCTTATGATTTGTATGTAAATTCGCTTCCTATCGACCTGTCACCTTTGTAGCCGGATTCCTGTCTCGCTTCCGAGCCGTATTTTTTGGCGTATGAAAGCCATCGGGTGAGTGTCGCGTAATTGTTGTTGCTTTGCGCTGTTCCGTCGGCTAATTTGCATGAAAGGTTCTCGATTGCTTCGTCAAGGGCGGCTTTCGAGTAGTTCATTTCGAGCGTCCTGTATTCGCTCGGCTTTAATTGCACATTCTTGAAACTGCCGTAGATTTCATATCCGATTTTTTGTTGAGGTTCGGAAAAAGTTGTGTTTGGTTTGCTTTGCTCTTTCAGTTCAAACAGACCGGAGTAGTTGTTGGCCATTGACTGCTCGATAATCTGTCGTGCAACTTCGAGATTGTCGCCAGATAGCCTCTTGAGTTTTGTCTTCAAGGCTTTCAGCGACCTTTCGCCTTTATAGGATTGCTTTTTCTCTTTCTTGTATTCCAGCCAAGGCTCGATGACAGCATCCCACATCGCTTCCGTTTCTGTGTTCTCGCTTTCTTGTGGCAGTTCTTCCGGCTCCTCGATGTCTTCTGGTTGCCGTGGTTCTTGCCGTTTCGGGCTTTCCAGACCTTGGTATTTGTCGAACTGTATTATCGTGATCTTGCTGCCATTCCCAAATCTTTCTCTCTTTATCTCTCCGCTTGCTTCGAGTTTGCGCAAGGCTGCACGAACCGTGTTGTCGCTTTTTATGCCGGTGGAAAACATGATTTGCGCCACGGAAGTAACCAATTCGCCGCGCTTGATCATTCTTCCCAAGGACCATCCGTCTTTTGTGTTCGCCGAAAGCAAGATGTCAATGAAGACAAGCAGAACCGTTGGCTCTTGGTAGTGTTGCCATTCCTTGATTTTCTCGTATAGCTTTATCCACCGTTCCATGACAGGTCATTGCAAATAAGGTTTGTATGTGTCCTCAAAGTCGGCATAAGCCTCATCATCTGGCGAGGGTAGGGTAATGCCTAATTCGGCAGCGGCATCCGACTGGACTTGATTCAAGAATCTCGTGAATGCTTGTGTTGTCAGTTCAGATGTGTGTCCGGGAACCGCAATCACTTCTCCAGTGGCGGGATTGGCAATCTCGTTCCGAAGGTATTTCATGCAGTAATAATCATGGATGTCTTGCTTGGGTTGACCTACTTCAACCTCGATGCAGGTGAACCAAAGCCACATCAAGCGGTTTTGCGCCACACTGCGCTTTTTGCGCTTTTCGCGCAAAACAAGTTCGTGGCGACCGTTTTTGATCCACTTGATGGATTTGTCCAACCATGCGTGAAGTGCTTTCACGTCGGGTATTTCGTTGTTGGCTTTGGTAAATTCAATCTGCTTCATGTTGCTCGTTTATTCCATTGATGAATAAGTCTGCCAATTCGTCGAAATACCTCTCGTCTTTAAGTGCGTCATCGACAGCCCCCGTGATGCGGTTGGCCATCGAGCCTTTTTTCATGATGAGGTGATAGAGATAGGTGTCTATGGTGTCGCGGTCGCCACGGTTGCCAATCAATATCCAGGAGTTGACCGCGTTTTTCTGGCCGTTACGATGGCAGCGCGACTCGCATTGCGACAGATCGGCCATCGTCCAAGGAAGATTGACAAACAATACATTGGATGCAGCTGTGAGCGTCAGACCTACGCCAGCGGCCTTGATGGAACAGATGATGACCCTGCGCTCTCCAGCTTGGAAAGCGTCGATGGCAGCTTGCTTCTGGACTGCGTTTTGGCGGCCCGTGACACATACGGCATCTGGAATCTGCTCGACCAGAGCATCCACGATGTCGTGATGCTCTGCAAAGACAACAATAGGTTCTGAAGTGTCTTGGATGAAAGACACGGCAGCTTCTACCTTGCCCTGGCCGGAAAGTTTTCGCAGGTTCATGAAAGTGACCAAGGCTTTCATACGCAGTTTCTTTCTCGTCTCTGCGTCATCAAGTCCTTTGTATTCCTTGAGCCATGCTTTGAGGTCGGATTCAAGGAGGTCGTACTCTTCTTGGTTTGATAGTTCGGTGATGACCTTTGAGCGCGTGAGGTCCGGAAGGTCGTGCAACACTTCCTTCTTTCCCCTGCGGAAATAGCAGGAGTCATGGAGGATGGTGTTGAGCTCGCCGAGGTTCTTTCCGTCACCGTATGTGTTGATGAAGTTGTTGTAGCCCCCAAAGTCTTGGATGCGCCCAAGGATGCAGAGTTGTGTGGCCAAGTCCATCGTGTCGTTGACGACGGGTGTGCCGGTCAGCATGTTGATGTATTCCTTCCCGTGGCAGATGCCCATGCAGAAGCGTGATGTGGCTGTGGATGGATTCTTGCACCTATGTGATTCGTCGATGATGACGGACTTGAAAAGTTTGATCACATCCTGAAAAACAATGTCCTTAAGTTTTGCACCTTTCTCGGCTTTGACAACAAAATACTTCTTCAGTGATTCGTAGTTGACGATGACTACATCATAGAGGTTCATTTTCCCTATGAAATAGGGGAAGGTGGATTTGATGGAGTCGGTGAGGATGAGCGGGCGCAGATCCGTGAAGTTCTCGACCTCGCGTTGCCAGTTGATTTTGAGCGACGCGGGGCAGATGACGAGGCATGGGGTGGCATTCGCCCTTGCCACGCTGACGATGGCTTGTCCGGTCTTGCCAAGGCCCATTTCGTCGCCGTTGATGCAGCGCTTCATTTCGAGGGTCCTTGCTATGCCTTCCTCTTGGTATGGGTATGGGGTGTACTTTGGCATATTAAACGAATAACCAGTATTTGAATGCTAATTCGAGGTATTTTTCTCGTCCACGCTCATAGGTTTCGTCGCCACGGATTATCTTCTTGAAGAAGACCTTGTTTGCTGTCTTTGAAACCGCGTAGATGAAATCTTGATTCCCGTAGAGCGGATTGATAGAGTTCGTGAGATCCATATACCAGGCCCTCGACCTGTCCCATTCGAAAAAGTCTATGGCATTCTCGAATTGGCTTTGTGAAGTTGCGGTTGTGGTTTTGAGGTCGCCACCGAAGAAACCAAGCCACCAGTCGAACTTGCAGCGCGTAGCAAGGTCGAAAGAGTAGCAACCTACATCGAAATGCTGGCATGGGTTGGTGAACCACTTCTGGCCGTCGGCGTGTTTGAGCACATGGTCGAGAAACGGGTCTTTCTTTGCGGCCTTGCGTAGCTTTTCAAGCTGCGCCTTGCCCCATTTCCATTCCTCGTCGGTGTACTGCTCGTCGTCAACGGTCTTTCGGAAATGGTTCGCCTTGGTTGGCTCTGTCACGAGAGCGTCCACGAGCGTACCCATCCGAAATGCCTTCGTGCGGTCTTTGTCCTTCACGAAATCCAGTTGCGGGTGCAGTTTGTACTTCAAGGAAGTGAGGTCGGAGTTGCTGACCTCACTTCTTGAGTAATACGGATCAAACGGCGTCGTTGGCATGGCTTACTTTGCTACTACGTCTTCGACATATCTTACATTGTCATCGACGATGGTGACATCATCCTTGTTCTTCAGCTTCTCGCAAGCCTTGACCATGAAACCGAGTTTCTTGGCAAGTTCCTCGGTGGAGAGTTTCACACCTTCGTAAGTCCACCACATCTGGATGACAGACAGGAACCCTTTGGGTTTGTCAATCTCGATATGCTGGGTTATCTTGGCTTTGACAGGTGCCGATACTTCTGGTGCCTGGTTGAACAGGTCTTGCGTCTGTGCGCTTGCCCTGCGGAGGCGTTCCTCTTCTTCGCGCTTCTTTCGTTCTTCTTCGAGTTTTTCCTGGCGCTCACGCTCGGCGGCTTCCTCTGCCGCTTTCAGTTCGGCCTCTTTGCGAAGACGCTCTTCCTCTGCTTTTTTGGCTTCTTCCTCTTTGCGAAGACGCTCTTCCTCTGCCGCTTTCAGTTCGGCTTCGCGCTTTTTGCGTTCTTCCTCGTCTTTGGCCGCTTTCAGTTCGGCCTCTTTTCGGAGGCGTTCCTCTTCGGCTTTTTTGGCTTCTTCTTCCTTGCGCTTGCGTTCTTCCTCAAGTCGCTTTTGTTCTTTCAACTCGGCAATCTTGGAGTCGAAGATGTCGAGAATGCCCTGCTTGTCGGATGTCACTGACTCTGCGTATGACTTGGTGAGTTGCGCATTGACCTCAAGGTATGCTGCGTTCATGATCTTACGCGCTTCTTCTGGGTCAACCTCCTGCGGAACGGATGGCTTTCTGGAGGCAAGGAAATCGGAAATCTTGATTTCGGTGGGGAAGTCGGCGATTTCTTTCTTCACCGTTTCGGCATTGTCGAGCGTCAACAGCCTGTATTTCTCCGACAACTTGTCGAAAGCCTCTTGCGTCTTTTCAGATACAATCTGGTTGCAGACAGAAATGACATCGTTGTGGAGTTGCTTTTTGGCGGTCTCGATGCGGGCCAGACGCTGGCGCTCCTCTTCGGCCTTGCGTTGGAGTTCGAGCTTGTAAGCTGCATATTCGTTTCGTTTCTGCTGCAACTTATAGATAAGGGAGTTCTCGTCCTTTGCGTCAAGAAAAGCCTCCATAGTGGTGAAGCCTTTCTTGATCATGTCGAAGACCTGGGTCACGCCCTTGCGCCTTTCGGTCATGACTTTTTGCGTGGCCGATGCTTTCTTGATAAAAACGGCAATCTCTGCGTCCAGTTCGTCCGTCATGGTCGCGGTTTGGGCCAAAAGGTTCTCGCCTGCGTCGATACAGGCTTGCAACGACTTGTTGTTCTCGGTGATGGCCGTGGTGATATCGGTCTTGATGGACGACGCCTTAATCGTCACCTCTGCGGCCTGTTTTGTGATTACTTGGAGTTGATTGTTGTTGTCCATGTCGCCGTGATTTAGATGATTTCCCAATCCTCGCTCAACATGTCTGTCTGTGAAGCCAACCAACCATTGACCACCGTGTTGTCTGCTGCTTTCATGCAGAGATACGGAGTGAATTTGATTGTGTCGGTGGGCGAATCTCCGTAGTTTGCGGATACCCATTCTTTGAATGCCTGCGGCAATGACTGTACTTTGTTCACAATCATTTCCGATGAGAGTTCGGCTTCGGGGCGCATGAAGATGAACATCCCTTTGCCATTCCAGCCTTTGCGGGTTGCGAGTTTGCCATTCTTGATGGCTTCAATTGCTTGTCCGAAATTCATTTTATTGAGATTTAATTGTTTATAGTTTGTTGCTTTCTTTGGCGGCTCATTTGTTGAATGGGTCGTCGTCTGATGTTTCGACAGATACGCCGTTTGTTGGCTTTTCGACATGGGTCTGGATTTCTTCCTGTGGATCCGTGTCTTTGTCGGCTTCCAGTGCTCCGCCAGAACCGATGGAAAGTTTCGGGTAGCCCTTGAAAGCGTGCTTGACAGTTTTGGACTTCAAGAAGCCCGTGTCGATGTCGGAACCGTCGGATTGGGTTCCATACAGTGCATTAGGACGCTGCACCATCATACGCTTGTCGTTGTCCCAATACTGGTTGGCTTTGCCTGAGTATTGCTTGAGGCGCAGGATTTCATCAGTGTCGAGAACGAAGTAGTCAACGCTGTTGTCTTTCTTGATGATGCGGATATAACAGGCGATTATCTTGGCTCCAGATGGCCTTGGGATAGCCTTCTCGTACTCGACGAACGACTTTCCGTCGCGCTCACCGAACCTGAACGAATCGCAGTCGTAAACCACCTTCGGGTTGTCAACGCTCCTAATCTGCCCAGCTCTTTGGCGCAGGATGATCTCACCGTAGCCGGTGACGCTGATGACAGCCATTGACTCGTAGATGTTGGTTTTCTTACCTGTCTTCTCGTCCGTCCTCTCGCCGATTTTGTAGCGTTTGCATTCGAGGTAGCAAGCGGTTGACAATCCCTTCTCAAGCGAAAGGTTGTTGATGGCAAGGAAAAGGAAAGCGAAATAGATAGAGGTGCCTTTGACGCTTTGGAGCATGGTTTTGTATGGTCCTGACGTCAACTCATTGAGGAAATAGCCGCGTTGCTCCTCATAGAAAGCCTCGGCGGTTTCCTCTCCGAACTTCTGTGAGTAAACCTGTACGAACTTGTCGTGTGCGAGCTCAGGGATTTGTTCATGCTGGGCTTTGTCGATTTTTTCAAGTATGTTTTCCATTGTAGAAGTGTTTTTAATGGTTACAGAAGTTTCTCGCAGACCTTCACGCAGACATCTTTGTGCTTCTCGTTGAGATTGTAGTGCTTCCAACGGTATTCGTTGACTCCATGCTCGTATGCCTTGATAAGAAGGTTGGCTGTTTCTTCCGGCACACCTTCCACGAGCAGTTCTTTGACAGTGGTTTTTTCGTTGATTTTGTTGATGATTTCGTCAAAGTTCAATTCTTGCTTTGTTTCTTCCATGACTGAATAGATTAGTGTTGTTTTTTATCAAATGGCAGGTCGTTGTCTTCTTTGCCGTCGCCGCCTTTCTTTGCCTTGAGTTCGCCCTCCAGTTTGTCGATGCGCTTTTGCATTTGGTCGATGGTTTTCTTGGACTTGCGGCGTTCTTCGTTGATGATGTTCAACTTGGCAAGGTTCTCATCTTTCAGTTTTTTGTTTTCCTCGACGAGCGCCTTGTTTTCTTTCTCGGTTTCGCCAGCTTTCCATTCGGCGTTTATTTTCTCGCCACGAATGTCGTCACAGCGCTTCTGTTCTTTTTCAAGCATCTGCTTGTAGTAATCCCGCTCGAATTTCAGTTGCTTTCGGGATTTCCATTTGAATAATGACATAGTGTTTTGAATTAGGTTGTCTGCACTGTTGCATTGTGATGGCGACGGGAGTCGAACCCGCATTTTGCATCCTCGTTTGGAACCGATGGATAGGGCGCCTTTGCCCTTTTAAGCTCACGCCATCGTATCGCACCCATCCCCATTCTCAGGAACATAATGTGGGAATGGTTCAGGGTACGTGTGAGATTAGAATGGCAGATCCTCTGGATCAGTTGGCGGCTGGAAGTCGTCTGGTTCATCTGCCACAGGCTGTGCTTCCTGCTGCTGTTGATGTTGCTCTGACGGCTTGATGTTGCCGAGGTAGTAGTTGACGCCTTCGACCTGCTCTTCTTTCTTGCACTTGACTTTGATAGTGGCGGTGTTGCCGATTTTGTCAGGCTGTTGCAGGTCGAAAATGCCAATGTTGAGAAGCATGTGTTCTGTTCCGTCCTTGAATTTCACATGCTTTACTAATTCCGGGTGTCTTCTGGCTATAATGCCAGCCTTGGTCAGGTCTATTTGTCCGTAGAAATTCATTGTGGTTGATTATTGGGTGTTAGTCTTTTTGGTTCTTTGCCGTCCTTCGAGAATGGCCATCACCTCGCTCTCCTTGTAGCGTGGCTTGCCACCGATGTAGATTTTCTTCAAGTAGCCTTCCTTATCCCAATGCCAAAGCGTTGACGGGTCTGTTTCGAGCAGTGCCGCCACCTCTTTTATCTTGAGCATCTTGTCCTCTTTGGGCTTATCGAAATGTCGCTCGATTGCTTCGTTGACAACATCCGCAAGGAGTTGTTTGAGGCAGTTCGGGTCAACGAGGACTAATCCGTTTTTTGTCAGTTCTTCAGGCATGGTTGATGATTTTAGGTTTTTGACAGGGGAGTCACAACGACCGTGTAGTCGCCTTTTGGCGCTTTTGCTTCCTTGAACACTATGCCACCGTCTTTTTTCCATCTGAAGCAGTAGCCGTTGCAGTATCTTCTTCCGAAGAATCCCTTGCAGTCGCATTGCTCAAGGCAGGGCATCCTGCGGTCTCTCTCCACGGCGACAAAAAGGCAATCCGATATTTCGGTGTGCTCGCCGGGGTGAATTTCGTCCCTTTGTATATAGTTTTTATGTGTCTTAGACAATTGCATGGTTTGGCATTTCGGTTTCGTAAAGTTCAAGCATGTCCTTTGCAGCGTTGGTGAACTCTTCGACAGCTTGTGGCAGGTCTTTCACGTCGGTACGCTTGCTCAATGCTTCCACGGCACCCCACATGTTTCTCACAGAGGCCCGATGCCCTTCCATCGGGTCGAAGATGATGGTCTTCTCGCCGAACTTTGCCTCGACGCGGTAAATCAGACGCGGGACATGCGTGCTGTTTACCTTGACGGCAAACACAACAGGAACCGCCTCGATGACCACATAGCCGTCGCCGTTGCGCATGGGTATCATGGCGACATCATAGAGCTTGTTGAGCAGGGTATAGGGAATCAGCTTCTTGTCGAGCACACAGACCTTTTTCGGGAATGTGCTGTCCTGTCTCACGCCACGCCACATTCCGGTCTTCGGGTTCCGAGACACGAAACCGACGGTAAAACCGGTGCTTGCGGACTTTATGAATTTCATTTTTGTCCGCACAACGGGGGTGTTTGATGAGGCGTATGATTCCATTAGGGAAGTGCTTTTTGACGATGCAAAGTTAAGTCAAAAGAATTGAAATTCGATTGATTTTTGTTGATTAAATTGTTGATAATCAACGATATAGTGTTAAGATAACGGTATAATAAAAACCAATCTCAACTCAATGCAACACAATGAGTTGAGGTTGGTTTTTGGAATGCTCTAATATGTTAAGAAAAAATTTCGCATTTTTGACGCTGGCACAGAAATTGTGATTATCTTTGCAGCGTAAAACGAAATAGAAAGGAGAGAAGATTATGGCAACAGCAATCAAAGCGATACCGACGCTCTATGGTGATGCGGCTCGTCGTTTCCGCGACATGGCGGACGAGGCTGAAATACTATATGAGCGTAGCGAAAGAAAGGACAGGGACAACGATCCTTTTGTCATTGCTATGCGTGAAATGTTGAAGCGTTCGGGGTTGGAATAATAATACTTTTCGGATGAAAGAATCTTTTCTTTTGACGCGCTGCAACCTGTCTCTACTCACACAGGAAATCATAGATTATTGTTATCCTTTCACTTGCGGTAAGGATGATGATATGGATGAGTTTTTCAGGAAAGACGCATTGGACTATACCCGTTTCCTGATGGGGAAAACATATTGCTTTCGCCTGAATGAAGACCATCGGCGTATTGTGTGCTGCTTTACCTTGTCGAATGACAGCATCCGAATTTATGATTTGCCAAGTGCTCGTCGCCAAGCCATGTGGAAAATCACCAATCGGGAGAAGATGTTGTCCCGTTTTCCTGGTGTGCTGATTGGAAGACTTGCTGTTTCCGAGGATTTCAGCGGGAAAGGCATAGGCTCCGATGCGCTTACTTTTATCAAAGAATGGTTTACGGAAAAGAACAACAAGACGGCTTGTCGCTTCTCTATCGTTGACGCCAAGAATGAGCCGGAGATCCTGCGTTTTTATGAGAAGAATGGTTTCAAGACGCTGTTTCCAAACGAAATAGACGAGGATATATACACAAAGCCTCCGAAAGACGAACAGGAGAAAGAGGAACGGTTGAGCCATCCACGCAAGTTGCGCACAAGGTTGATGTTCCGAGATTTGCTGAATGAATAAAACATGAAAGGCGAGGCCAAAACCTCGCCTTTCGTGTTGGCTTGATATGGATTATTGGAGGTTTCTCGTCATGAACCAATACATATAAGCACTTAAGATAATTGTAAATATTGCAGTTCCAGAAACATTTGTGCTACTACTAAACCAGCCTACAATAGAAGTGATTAGGTTAGCAACGTAAAAAACCACAAAGAAAAGGCATATTTTGTCAAATCCATTACCTTTTCTTATATACATGGTCGAAAAGAAATAGGTAGATGCGATAAAAAAGGGCAGAACAAAAACACCTATATCTATATTACTAAACAAAGCGATCCATAAACCAATAACAACTAATGATGAAATTATCCCAGAAACAGCACAAAATATCATTTCATTCTTATTTGGCTGTTTTTTTGGGTCCGTATGCTCGCGGCCTCTTGTGAGCATATTCTTTATTTTGTCTTCATCCTCTGGATGGTACTCAAGCCACTTTTTTTTCGCATACTCCCTTGTTTTCTCACGATCTGATTTGTCCGCTTCGTCCTGCATATTATTATAGGTATTATGTGTGAGTAAAAACAGTTATTTCGTTTGATGTGTGAGGCTCAATGTATGCTTTTCCGTCTTCTGCAAGAATCTCTATGCCATGCTCGACATCCAACGTAATCCTGTAGCGATTCTCGGATGAATCTTCGATTAGCACATTGCGTACATCGATCTCTTTTTTCTCTCCGTCCATTGCAAATACTATCTTCATAACGCAAGGTTTTAACTGTCCATAATGTCGTCCAACATGATTTCGAACTTCTTTCGCAATGAGTTGGGGTAGCGCAGGCTCTCCGTCTCGATGTTCCAGAAATCCATCGTTTCCGGCATGTCGTCGCCGGTAGGGTAGAAGGCGATGTATAAGTTCACATCGCTACCAGTGTCCCCAACCGCTTCGCAGACATCTGAGAATGCGTCGAGGTTGTCTCGGAGATAGCCGTTCTCCATTTCTTCACCGGCGGTGATGACCGGAGGCGTGTCCAGTTGCTCATATTTGCCAATGTCCTCATCAAGCCATTCCATAGCTTGGCTGACAATGGAGCAAAGCCCGCCAATCCCAACGCCCGTAGAGAAGAAATGAGGACGCTTATGGCTGGTATCGTATAGGTATATGCTGAAGCCGAAGTCGTCGCTGGTGCCCAGGTCTTCCCTTGCGGTGGCGAGGTCGAGAAGGCTTTGGTAGAAGTCGTTCCGAAGGAAGTCCTTGAACGCCATCCATTGTATCAGACGCTCGGCACCGTTTACAAAGGAACGATTGGCCTGTTCGCGCTGCAAGGCTTCCGTCTTCAGTTGCCTTTGTGTTTTTTGTGTTTCTTCCATGATTGCTTTTTGACGCTTCAAAATTAGTGAATAATTGAATAGGGTTGAAAAAATAGTGACAAAAAAGTCGGGGCCGCAATTCACGGACGACCCCGACACGAAATGATTACAAACAGATTGGCCATGAGACCAACCGTTTATCAAAAAGCGCGGCAAAGATACGAATTTTTTAATATCGTTCCAAACAGTTTGCTTTGACGGCTTTTATTATTTTACGATGGTTTAATATTCTGCTATTTTAGATACATAACTGACGACATATTTCTCTACTGCATCATAATCATTGCAATCACAATCGCAAGGGTGGATGCAGAAGTCATCGTATCTTTCAAGATCTTCGTCAAGGCAGATTTCAACCCAATATCCCCCTTCGTTTTCTTTACAATCTTTGTTTATGCAGCAGAAAACCTTTGTTCCTTTTGCCGTTTGAGCTTCAAGTGCCATATTTCAATTCTCCTTGATGGTTATTCTCTTGACATTGCTTTTCGTAGGAAGCGTGTTTCCGTATGCTTCATAATAGCGTTCATACGCTGCGTCATAATCAGACTCTTCCTTTTCGGTCATGTTGTCGTGCCAAGGAATCAGGCTGTCCCATTCCGGCAAGTTCTCAAATGTTTTGTCGGTTTCTGTTTCGCTGATGTAATCTATATCGCCAAAAGCCCCAAGGACTTGCTTCACATCGTACCAGTAGGAATGACCATTGCGCACATACCAGTGTCCTTTATAGAATAGGTATTGGTAGGCTTCGCAACGGCTCGGCCTGTCGTCCTGCACTATGGACCGTTTTTCTTCCTTCAAGAAGCTGCTGGTCAAATCGCGGTCATAGACAATACGTCCTGGGAAGACGGAACTTACAATTCCTCCGGCCACAAGATTCAACGCCTTCTCGTATGTGTCGAAGTGGGTTACTAATGCTTTTCCGGCACCAGTAGGATATCCGTCGGCAGAGGAATAGACGCCGATATACGGTTTTCCGATGGGTTCGCTCTCCTTGAAATTATCTGTGTTGTATAGAATGTAGTCTCGTCGCCCCAAGTCGTGTTCGACGACAGGGACAGGGCAGAGGTTGATGTCAAACCTTACCTGCTTGCCCATAGTTTCTTTGCGCGTGGCAATGTAGATGTATGCTCTTGTACACATGGCGAATGTTTTTAGTTTGTTACTGTTTTGTGGACCACAATGTTGTGAACCGTTATACTAATCGTTGTTGGTGATTCTTCTGATGCCCTCGCTCGTCACCTCTGCGACAAGCAATGATTGTTCTCTTGGGCTGGTGAAGTGCTTCCAGATGCTGACTTTCCCCCAGCCGTTCTTTATATGGAGTTTTGCCCATTTCACTGCGTTTTTGTAAGTCGGGCAATCATTCTTGTCGTCCTCGCCGCAGTCTCGTGCATAGGCGACAAGGTGGTAGTGGTATCGGATTTCTCCAAGCCCTTCAACGTGTTGTTTTTTCATGGTTTATCCCTCCGTTATTATTTTGTAGTCATTGAACCACATGTCGTCGAAAAGTTCCGAGCAATCGCCTATGATGTCGGCCATTGCCTCTTTCATGTTATACAGATAGTCGATGCCGTTGGTGTAGTCGTCCATGACGCGACCGATGTAGGCTCTCAGGCTTTCGACCCTCTCTTTTATTTCTTTGATGTTCATTTTCCAGCCATCCCTTCTATTCGTTCCCTGTGAGTCTCAAAAACTCGTCTTTCTTCGATGCGGTCAGGCCGTTGAAGGCTTCGGCGAGTGCCTCTACATTCGGCTTGTCGTTGATGACCCTCATGTAAGATGAAGTCGGGTAGAAGATTTCGTCGGTGTTCCAGTTGGCCTCAAGTTCCTCGACACTTTCGTATTCGTCGTGAAGCAGGTGGTCGTCTTGTTCGCAAAGTTGCAGAACCTCCTCGTCGGTGAGGTCGCCAAAATGCTTGTCTTCGGGCAACAAGTCCGTGTGGATGATGATGATTTTCATTGCTGTATTGATTTAGAAGGTTAATGTCCTGTTGTATGTTAATGATGTGAAGTCGCCTTCGACGACGGTGGTATGCTCCAAGATGGTGTCGGTCGGCACCCTGTGTCCTCCGACATTGACTCCTTCCCAGCATCGGCATCCGTATTTGTAGGTGTTGAAGCTGTTGATGATGTCGTACAGATTCGACTTGATGTCGTCGTGAAGCATGAATAGCGTCGCCCTGTAAGTGTTGTCTTGTCCGTAGGAAAGGCATCCGCCCCTGTAGCCAGCAGCAATCATGTTTCGGGCTACTTCCTTGATTGCCTCTCTCTCCGTGTACGAGATATATCTTGCCATTGCTGTATTGATTTGTTGTGTTTAGTTAATACGCTAAATTGTAGTAAATGCTCGGCTCGCTCGTCACGTTGTAGATGTACTTTCCGCAGCGCACCAGAAGCGCGTCGAGGCCGTAGTAAAGGTTTTTCATTCCGGTGATGTTCCCGCTTTTGTCGAAGTTCGGGAACTGGTCGATGTTGACTCTCTCGCCGTCCTTAACGGCCAAGGTCTTCACCCTGTATTTTCCTCGTTTCATGGCTTTACTGATAAGTTGTTACAATTGATGATGTTCCGATAGTATGCTTCGAGGTTGTCTTCAATCTCTTTGCTTTCAATTATTTGCGGACTGTTGATGTTCTCGGTCCATTGTTTCCCGCAGCCCAGGCACTTAAACTCCCGGTTCTGGCTTCTCCTTTCGACTTCTATGACGTCGCCATGAATCACGGTCTCTTTGGGCTGCCTGTAATAGTTGACTTGCACTGCTTTCATAGCCAGATGGTATGTCTGATTGCCCATTCGCCTTTGACCTCCGCTTTGTCCTTGGCGACACGGTAGAAGCGGACTTCGTTGTCATAGTATGGGTGATAACCCTTTTCCTTGAAGATGACCAACGCTTTCCTGATTACCTCAGTTGAAGGGTAGAACAGGAAGTATGGTTTGTTGTCGACACTGGTGCCCCAGTAGTATTTCCCGTCCTTGCAGCACACGCCGACTTTCGGTGCGTAGTGGTTGCTGCCGTCGTAGATGTTGCTGCTCATGCTGTCGTTGATGGCTCTGCATACCAGTTCGATTTCGGTCTGTTCATCCTCGTTGACATTGTTTTTGATAAAGTCGAAGTTTTCCATATCTGTGTGTTTTAGTTGTTAAAGTTCGGTCTGTGTCCCATGAATTGTCTTACCTTGTCGTTCCATGCAATTTCTCTGGCTTCAATGGCTTCTTTTTGCTCTTTCGCTTCAACCCATTTCAAGCCGTTGTCCATCATCCTCGCAGCTTTTTCTGCTGTTGTGCAAACGTAGTCTTGGAGTGAGTACGACTTGTCCATTTTCTCAAAGATACGACCGTCAGTTCCAATTTGTACGAGGTAATCAATTCCGTTGCAGTCTTTTTCAAAAGTCCAATAACCATTTTCCCATTTTACCTCTTTGGCTTCGGGAAACGCAATGCAAACATTGTCGATAGTTGCCAGGATGCAGGCGAATTGCCTTGTGACATAGTCCTCGTCCTCCTTCCGTTGTTTCAGCAAGTAGTCGCGCCATTGGTCTAATCTCTTTTCGGTAGGCTTGCCTATCTTGTTTGGAGCGTCGTTATAGTCATGGTAAATTTTTTGGATGCCCTGCCAATCCATTTCTTCGCAAAGCTCAAACCTTTTGTTTTTTAGCTCATAGAGGTCCTGTCGGACTCTCATCGCAGTACCTTCCCATTTGATGCAGATTTGCAGCTTGTGCCAAATATCTGCTGTGGTACAAAAAAGCACCTCGCAACCCTCAATTTCTGCAAATTGGGCGAAATAGTCTTTTTCATCGTTTGCGTTCCTTATCGCTTCGTTGCAATAGGGTATCTTGTTTTTATCGTAGAAGTCTCTGACTTCTTCCTCGGTTTTGAAATAGTATGTCATTGTTTGATCCTCCTTGTTGTTTTGTTGTTGATGTTGTTCGGAAAGAAAGCAGAAGCCCCGCTTGCACGTGGCTCCCTTCAAAAAAATACAGCAAAAAGTTAAGTCGTGTTGTTATAGGTCGTCGCGTTCGATGATGTTTTCAAGGATTTCGTCAAGCCCTGGTATCTTTCTCAGGCGGCCTTTTTTGGTCCTTCTCCCGGATAGGAGTAGTGTCTTTTGTTTCATCACGCCCAGCATCAGGTCGATCTTGCGGATGTCTTGGGCTGACTTGGCTATGTCGCCGTCATTTTCCTCAAGCACCACTTCGGCCAAGACGGGGAACTCTTGTTTGGTGATATTTCTGATTTCACTCATAGATTATTCTGCTTTTTTGAACCAAAATCCAAATACATAGACCATCCTTTCGTGCGCTGGCTTTGTTGCATTTGAGGATGGGTAATACCGTGCCTCTTTTTCTCCATGTCTTATCGCATCGAGAATGGCATACTTTATATGTCCTTCGGGTATTCTGCCATCGTATTCGGCACCAGCGACACCATAGACTTGCGAGGTGATTGTTACATCTTTTCCTTTCTGCCATTCGATAAATGCAGCAGACTTTCTTATCTTCCAAAGTCTCGGACTTCTCTTTCGCGAACTCATCGAACAGAGCCGTTCAAGTCTTTCTTGTTGGTTCGTGTCTATCAGGAATTGCTCCCAATCTTGGTTTGGCATTGTCGCGGTGTAGTTTTCAAGCCTCAACACGCCATCGCTCCCTTTGTAGATTGTAAATTCTGTTGTCTTCATGTTTGGTCGTTAGTTTGGTTGTTCAGGGTTCTGTCGGATTGCTTCGACGAGGAAGCACAAATCGACAAGAGAGAGTATGCTGACATAATCGTGGTCGGGCTCGGAGCCTTCGTCGTCGAAACATGCTCCGCAATTGTAGAACCTGTAGTATTTCAGTCGCTCGTTCCTGTTTTCATCGACAACAATGTAGAGGCATTGGTATGCTGAATACTCAAAGGTGTTGTCGATTGCTACATCAATAGCTTTGTCCGTTTCCCATGTTTCATCTGGGTTTTCTTGGTTGTTACGAATTTCCTGAATGTCAAATTCAGTGTTGACTTTGGTCAAAGGGAAATAGCACCCGCCATTGTCAAAGAAGTTCCAGACCTTGGTGACGGTTCCTTCGCCCTCGCGACCCTCGTCAAGGCCAAACTCATTGATTTCGTAGTCGCCGCAGTCCTCGCCATTCTCCTTGACAAATTCGAGAAGGGCGTTCTCAAGCATGTCGAAACATATTGAGCATGTGTGCAACAGAGGGTACAAGTGTGCTGGTGCTTCCTTGTTTTCAGGGTTAAGGCTGTCAATTCTCTCTCGCTCCCTTACGTTGGCCCATGCGTCGTTGACCGCATCGGCCAGCTCGTTCTCGAAGAAGTTCTCTGCAAAGGTGTAGATGCCCTGGGTCGAGCCGTCGGGCCCGATTGTAAGGATGTCGATGGAATAGTAGCCGTCGTCTTCGTTTCTTACGATTTGGATTTCCTTTCCGTATTTTCGGATGTCCTCGTTTGCGTTGTCAACGAGGTTGAATGGGTATTCTGATTCTTTTTTGCTCATGGTTGCAGTGGTTATTGGGTTAATTCTTTTACGTCGTGCTCTTCTTGGATAAGGTTTCCGAGAAGTTCGTCGTTGATTTCTTTGTTAGTGTTGTCAGATACAATAAGGTCGGCTTCTTCGTACGCCTCTTGCTCGTTTTCTGCCTCCACTGTTACATCTACGAATGAGTGGAAGTAGAGTCTCACGCTGTACTTTTTCATAGTGCTTGCTTTTTGCTGATGTTGACTACTTGATAGATTGTGTTTTAGTCAACAATTCCACCTCCATAGAACTTGTCGAAGCTCGATTTCAGCCCCTTGGCGGCCTGCTTCCATTCCTCGAATTTCTGTCGGATGCCGTCGTCTGCAATCTTCCATTCTGATGCCATTTGTCGGCGGTAGTCGCGGTAGCCGGTATAGTTGTCGGCATAGTCGCGGAAAACCTCTTCGAGCGACGAGCCTTTGATGTCACAATAGTTGCCGTGCTGGTCTCTAACGGTCATAGTGACAAGGCCGTCCTTCTCTGTGTACAGAGGTCTGCGGCTTGCCAGCCTGTCGTTGATGGCGGCGTGAAGCGCATCGTCCATTTTGTAGATAATGCCATCCTTTTTCAAGATGGGGAAATCCAGCGTTTGCAACTCGCTGTATTTCATCGCATCGTATTTATTGTTCCAGTTTGGTCTGCCATAGTCTCTGAACGATATGAAATACAGCATCCTGTCTTCCTCGCATACGGAGATCCCGAAATAGCAAGGGAAATTGCTGGTGGAGTAGTTTCTGTCGAACTCATTGATTGCTTGTTCCGTCAGGTGTTTCTTCTCGAATTGGATGATGGTGAAGAAATGCTTGTCGCGGGAACTTGCACAATATTCCGACGTGTAATGTCCGTTGTCCCAAAGGAAGTTCAACTTGTTTTCTTCGCCGTATAGCTCTCCAGCCATCTTGATAAACTCGGCCTTGCTTGCTTCGTCGTTGTTGCGCAGGAACGCAAGCGCTTCGGTCATTATTGCTTTCTCTTCCTTACTGAGATAGTTGAGATAGATTTTCGTTTCTTTCTGTGCCATAGTAGTTTGATTTTTTGAAGTTTGCTAATTGTTCAAGAGTTTGATGTTTCGCTATAATGGATTTCCTCTTTTGTGGTTTCCAATATCCACTCGCCTTTTTTCCCGTACTGCCATCCCCAAATGTCGTCGTGTATGACAACTCCATCGTGAAACGGCGTGTTCGCCCACTGTTTGTGTTCCACATGCGGAGTGAACATTCTTTCAATATGGTCATTTACCGCGTCTGTTTTGGTTGTGTTGACCGATAGATGCGAATATCCATTGTCGTTCTTTAAGATGATTTTGTCGTCGGGCTCAAATGACTTCTTCAGGAACTCGCCAAGTGTCATAGGTGTACCGTTGACCACCATCGGCATCTTGTCTTTGTCAATCCAGCAGAGACGCTCTTCGTCTTTGGTTCCAAAGGCGTATTTTAGTGTGACTACGCGCCACTCTATGTTGTTTGCCCGAAGTGTGTCATAGTAATGCTTGGATTCTTTCTCGGTGACATCGCGCCACTCTATTAGCGACACATGGATTCTTCTGACTTGATAATCCCCGTCGTCGAATACAGTTGCATCGCCCGACATTGCATCTTTCTTTCCGTCGATGAGTTGTTTGTAGCCAAAGTCGCTAAGATCGGTTACGAACGACACCTTACCGCCATAATAACGACCAAACACGGAATGTTTAATCTCCGTTCCTGAAATATGAACTAAATGTCTCATGATGGTGTGTTTAGATGTCGGCAATGTCAATTCCCATATCCTCCGCAATCTTCAGCAGAAGTTCAGGCTCCCAATGGTGTTCGCAGAAGCGCTCATGGCATTGGTTGATCAGTTCTTCCTCGATGTCGTCCCATGTGGCGTAGGCATCTTGGTTGTAGCAGTCGTCGAAACGATTTGCAAGTATTCCGTTGAGGTCAATGAAGTCCTCACTCGACGAAAGGCTGCATCCGTCGTTGAGGTTGTAGTTGTCAAGTTCTTTGTCGGTTCCTTCCAGCGCGGATTTCTCGTCATGGTAAACCTTGCAGGAATGGAAGAAGAATCGGTTTGAGTGGTTGAGGTCTTCTCGGCCTACGGTGTCGATGTGGATGATAACTCTGATAATCATGGTTTGTAATGTTTTGTCGGTGTTAGATTTCTTCAAATTGGTTAAGTTCTATCCGCTTGATGTAGATGCTCGCACTATATCCACAATATTGTCCTTTTTCTGTTATTTGTTGGCATACGTATGCAACAGCGTCGCGTTCCGTTTCATAATCACCATATTTGTCCTCAAATAACAATCTTCGTTGCAGCAGTTCTTTTGCATGTTTGCGGATGGCTTTTTGCAGTTTCCTCTGGTTGGTAAATACACCCATGCAGACCAGACTCGCTGTGCTTAACCACTCGTCGCCCTCATAGAGCATAATCGCTTGTTGCTTGTTCATGACTTCGTGTTTTTAGGTTGTTGTATTTTTCCGTATTTCACGGCAATCTGATAGTATTCAGATATTGGTCGTCCAGTGTATTCTTCAATCGCCCGGACTTGTTCATGTGTCAGGTCTCCAAGTAGGGGATAGAAAAGGGTCTCGGTGTCGCCGGTTTCATCGTCCGTCAAAAGAGCGTAGCCGTCATTGAATGTGCCGTGGTAGTGTTTCAACTCGCCGTCTTCGCCTTCGATGACGATTGAGTCTGCGTATCTCTGAAGTTCGTCCTGCCCGTTGTCAGGAGCGATTTCGATTTCGTGGATTTCGATGGTGGAATATTCGTCATCGCAACAGCAACTTGTGGATAAATACTCGTTGTCCTCGTTGTAATAGAAGTCGTCGTTGGTGCCTTTCATGAGTTCGTCCTTGGTAGGCATTTTGGTCCCATAGGACTCGCAGACTTTTTTGAGCCAGTCCATTTGTGCTTGTCTCGCCTCTTCCAGAGAGTTATGCACCGATGATGAAAAACTCCAATCATAGGTGCTGAACGACATGAATACAAAGATTTTCTTTTTCAT
>JAEEGL011309240.1_pt1 | contig 34142 bp, 31 predicted proteins | sample 9134231 | NCBI WGS metagenome assembly JAEEGL01 (sample SAMN16246548, study PRJNA631951) | gut metagenome | biome: gut microbiome; feature: rumen; material: fiber-attached | host: Bos | place: Iran: Karaj | collected 2018-10 | reverse complement strand
TTGCTGCCTAAATACCGCGCAGCACTGTATTCGAAGCCTGTCAAGGCACCGAAGGTAGTGTAACGGGCCTTTACAGGCGAGAGAAGACAGTGCTACAAAAAAGGCGGAAGGAAAAAGTGCCCACGTTTACTTGACAGTCTCGTCCCCAGTTGCGTAACTTGACAAAAGGGATGAGGTTAGATAAAATACGACCATCCGAACAGGAACTCCATGAAAGGGGAAGCAAAACACATGAAACGAATATTTGCATTGACGCTTGTAATGGCGATTATGTTGACAATGGCATGGGGATGTTCCATAAACCCTTCAAATAATCCTCCCGACGGGAGCAAAGCCACAGAAGCCCCGCAGGAAGCCGCAAAATACGACGGACCGTACTCGGAAGTTGACGGCGCATACTATGCTGTTGACGACCTCGGACGTGTAGTTGCCACCGACTCCGATGCAGGCGCTCTCAGAGACAGAAAAGTTGGCATCTTCTATTTTCTGTGGCAGGGCCAGCACGGCACCGACGGCCCGTTTGATAACAATAAAATCTACACCGAAAACCCAGATTCTATAAAGTCCGAGAAAAACTGGATAAAAGCAGGCGGCGGCGGACAGGGCGCGCATCACTTCTGGGGCGAGCCGATGTTCGGATACTACACGTCATCCGACACGTGGGTAATGCGCAAACATTGCCAGATGCTGACTGACGCAGGCGTTGACTTCATATTCTTTGACGCCACCAACGCGATCGACTACTCCGGTCCCGCGAAGAAACTCATCGATGTCTGGTACGAATACCTTGAAGCCGGATTCAAAGTTCCGCAGATCACGTACTACACCAATTCATCATCAGGAAAGACCATCAACGAGATCTACAAGCAGATCTACAACAACAAAAAACTTAAAGACAAATACCCAAGAATCGAAGAGCTGTTCTACAACTGGGACGGAAAGCCGATGATCATCGGAGATCCGGACGACCCGGCCCTCTCGGAAGAGTGCAAAGAATTCTTCCGCATCAAGCACACTGTATGGCCGAACGACGACCGCTACGACGACGGCTTCCCGTGGATGGAATTCGGCCGCAACATGACCGACGGCGCAATATACGGACTCGACGGACGCAAGGAAGTTGTCAACGTCTCCATTGCACAGCACGACGCAACGATAACAATGTCACTCACCGCATGGTACGGCGGCAACGACCGCACCAGAAGCTGGCATAACGGTGCGAACGACACCTCCGAAAACGCGGTGCTTTACGGGTACAACTTCGCCGAGCAGTGGGAATGGGCCATCGGTGTTGACCCCGAAATGGTCGCTGTGACAGGTTGGAACGAATGGGTCGCTCAGCGCCAGCCGCCGCGCAAAAATGCAGCCGTCATATTTGTTGACTGCTGCGATCCTAACACCTCGCGCGATGCGGAACCCATGAACGGATTGTTCGGGGACAACTACTATATGCAGCTGATCAATTACATAAGGCTGTACAAAGGCATAAAGAGCCGCGTGAACGTTGGCGGAAACGTAACGATCGACGTTGACGGTAGCTTCGACCAGTGGGACAGCGCGGAAATTACCGCAAAATATACGGATTACGCGAACGATACCGTTAAGCGCAACACCAGAGGCTTCGGAAAACTCAAATATGTTGACGAAACGGGCCGCAACGATTTTGTATCTGTAAAAGCTGCACGCGACGTAAATAATCTGTATTTCTATGCAAAAACAGCCGAAGATATTACCCCATCGACCGACGATAACTGGATGACGCTCTTCATTTCGAGCGGCGCCGAGGGCAACGCGGTATGGGCCCAGATGTATGATTTCGCCGTTAACCTTGAAAAACCGAACGGAAATGAAGCCGTCATCTCCAAATATAACGCAGACGGTACCTGGACAAAAGCCGGCACCGCAAAGATGAAGGTCGAGGGAAATCAGATAATGATCGAAGTCTCGAGAGACGTTCTGGGGATCGGTGACAACGACGGCAAGACGGTGCTTGACGTTAAGTTCAAGTGGGCTGATAACTATCAGCTGGGCGAAGACGGAAAGCTTGACGTCTTCTCGTTCTACAAGAACGGCGATGCGGCTCCGCTCGGAAGAATGGCGTATCTGTTCTCTGAAGCCCCTGTGAAAGCCAAGGACAATAAAGCAGAATAAGAGTTTACCGGCGAATGATCGAACTTAGCGCGTTCTTTTATGAAAACGAATATTATCTGTTTCCTTCGTGCGCTGACAACGTTTCCGATCTGAAGGCCTACATAAAAAGCAGCGGCATCGTTGACCTTCGCGCCAGCATGCTGAGCAGTGAAAGATGTTATCCGCCGTGTTTTACGGACAATTCCGTGAAAGAGAGCGTTATACGTGATATTGACCCGCGCTTCATATTTCCGGCGACGGTTTATATGATGAGCCGCGGCGAGTACGATGACGCTCTCAGGAAGCGGATCGACGGGCAATGCAGGTTTTGCCACCGTTATAATGGTGATGCGGGCCGCCTTGAGGATTATTACTGCGAAACACCTATATTGTCGGAATGCCGTGACAAGATCTCAAAAGATGAGTTCGGCAGGACCGGAACATTGAAAACGGGTTACGAGCCCGTTTTTTCTGTTGACGATTTCTGGAATGATTTTATGAAAGCGGTTCCGGAGATCGAGGCGCTGATCAACAATGGGGAAATGAAAAAGGCTACAGAGATGGTGTCGGCAATGATCGACAGTGCCGGTTTTTCGGATTATCTGTTCCCTGCTCTTTCGCGTTTTACTTACACCGGCAGCAACGGTCTGGCCGTGCACCATTATGTTCTTATGCTGACCGGCGGCGGTTTTTTGTGTGCGAATATGGTAGCGTCGTATTTTGTTGCGCTTGCGCCCGCGGCCTTGAAAAAAAACTGGACGGTGTATCCGTACGTTCTGCGCGGGCTGTACAGCTACTGGCCGGGTGTCGCTGAGCTCGACGTTTCCGCTTCGCCGCCAATGCTTAGAGTTACGTATCTCGAACAGCAGGACAGTTTTCAGGTTTTTGTGTTCGCGGATTGGGATAAGGACCGGCTTGCGGCGCTTATGCCGGCTGATGCTGAATTTTCCGGGGAGGGCCAGGGGGATGTCTTGCCGTCCGACGAAGATGTGCCCGGTATCGTCTATTGTGCGAATTATTTGTATTTGTGCGGGATCATCGGTGAGGACCGGCTGCGCGGTGCGTGTCTTGAACTGGCAATGTTTCCCGCTGCTGAACTCGTTTACGACGGCAATACAGTGACTCCTGAGGAGTTTGACCGTATGATCGATGCTCAGATCCGCGATAAGTCAAAGCTCCTTCCGGACCGGACAATGAAGTCGATGGAGCTTGAGGGCGTTGCCGAGCTCCGAAATGTTTCTTTTGTTGAGACGGCTTCCGATCAGCTGACTTTCGATCTGCTGCTTGGCGGTGATAGCATTCTTTCGTATGTCTGGGATCGCGATATCGCCACTGCGACTATCCGTCTTTCGTCGATCCCGGAGCCTGATATTGTTGATTATATGCGTCGGGTGCTCCGCCAGATCATTGAGGAACCCGGCAGCGGGCAATTATTTGATTTTTGTTCGGGCGAGGACGGCGTTTATTTTGATTTTCTGGTCTGGGACCGTTTTGTCACAAAGCGCGCAATCAAGCGCCTCGCTCCCCTTTTCCATCCTTTCGGGGCAACTTTTTTCCTCACTATCGGCTCAGAATCGGTCGAATTTGACCTTTAACGCAACTGCTCAACTGGGGACAGGCACCGTTTGGGAGCGCTTATGCAACTGGGGACAGGCACCATTTTTTCCAACCACATAATATGTTAATCATGCAACCGGTGCCTGTCCCCAGTTGCATAAGCGCTCCCAAACGGTGCCTGTCCCCAGTTGCATGATTGCGCGAGGTTGCATCTCTGAAAATATAATGGTAAAATATTAGCGCAATTTTGATCTTAAGGGAGGTGCCTCGAAATTGCTGCAAACTGTATTGACCGGACTCGCATACGTTTTCGCCGTACTTGCGGCGATAGTATTGCTCATTACTGCGATGTCGGCGATTGGCCGCGGCACACGCAAACCAAAGCGCAAAAAAAATGAACTCCCGAAAACAGAAATAAAAAAACAGGATGGTCCCGATATTGACCGCGAGCAGTTGGGAACCGATCCGAAAGTAATTGCCGCCATAACAGCTGCTATTGACGCGTACGAAAACGAAGGTAAAAAAAGAAGATTCAAGTTGTTGTCCTTTAGGCGCGTCGGCTCAGATTGACAATAACTCAGAGGGAGCACTTTTTTATGCAGATCTGGGAAACTATCAAAGAATTATTCACCCAATCGGGGTTTTATACGATTTTTTCTGATTTCACAGGCGAGGGCTGGAAAACACTCGTGATGCTTTGCATCGCCGGACTTCTGCTCTATTTCGCGATTGCCAAAAAATTCGAGCCGCTGCTGCTCGTACCGATCGCTTTCGGAATGCTGCTTGCGAATATACCGGCAGGCGGCGTTTTTCACGAAGAAATATTCGCGGGTGGGCACATAAACTGGGGCATGCTTGCCGGCAATGCAGGCGCTGCAGCGGAAGGTGCCGAAGCAGCAACGGGATCGGCCGCGATAACCCCAGGCCTGTTCGACTTCTTATATCTCGGCGTAAAGCTTGGCATCTACCCCTGCCTTATCTTTCTCGGCGTAGGGGCAATGACAGATTTTGCCCCTCTGATCAGCCGCCCGTCCAGCCTTCTGCTAGGCGCTGCAGCCCAGGTCGGAATCTTTTTAACGTATATTGGCGCCAATTTATTGGGCTTCACCCCGCAGGAGGGCGGTGCAATTGCCATCATCGGCGGCGCGGACGGCCCGACCGCGATATTGACCGCCTCAAAACTTGCGCCACACCTACTGGGAGCGATCGCCATTGCCGCCTATTCGTACATGGCTCTCGTTCCGTTTATTCAACCGCCGATCATGCGTCTGCTGACAACAAAAAAGGAGCGCTCTGTGTGTATGGAGCAACTCCGGCCAGTAAGTAAGACCGAGAAAATGATTTTTCCGATCGCAGTTACGATCGTCGTCGCGCTAGTTGTGCCTTCGGCGACCCCGCTCATCGGCATGCTGATGCTCGGCAATTTGATGAAGGAGTCAGGCGTCGTCGAGCGACTGGTCAAGACAGCGACTGAAAGCCTTATGAACATTTCCGTTATATGCCTCGGCCTGACCGTCGGTGCGACCGCTACAGCAAAGGCGTTTTTGACACTTCGTACTCTCGGGATTTTGTTGCTCGGAATTATTGCTTTTGCGCTTGGCACCGCGTCCGGGGTGCTTTTGGGCAAGGTCATGTACCTGGTTACGAAGGGCAAGGTCAATCCTTTGATCGGCGCGGCCGGTGTTTCTGCTGTACCTATGGCTGCCCGTGTCGTTCAGAAAGTCGGCAATAAAGAGCGCCCGGACAATTTCCTTCTTATGCATGCTATGGGGCCAAATGTTGCCGGCGTGATCGGTTCCGCCGTTGCCGCCGGCCTGCTGATTGCGATGCTTGGTTAATTCTATTTATCCTATATTCGACGTAATTCGACACGAATCGACGGTTTTCGTCGATTTTTTTCTATGCAACTGGGGACAGGCACCGTTTTCAGATGCTTATGCAACTGGGGACAGGCACCTGTTATATCATTTTCTCTGACCTCTTCCGCAGCGCACGCTCTTTTTAACGAAGCAGACAAATTAATAACAGACTTTAAATATCGACATAATCCGACATAAAACGACACTGATCGACAAGCTCAATTCCACTTCTTGCGCCAATTGGGCAAAAAAGGTGCCTGTCCCCAGTTGCATAAGCATCTGAAAACGGTGCCTGTCCCCAGTTGCATCAGAAAGTTTTGTCGATCAGTTTCATAATGTGCTTATATACAATAAAGGTTACGACGCAGTTGACAACGCTCTTTATCAGATTAAACGGAATAATGGCGGGAAGAAGCATTCCGGCAACAAATTGAACGCTCGCTCCGGTATAAATCGGCGTTATCAGGAGGTTCAAAGGAACCATTACGACCGTCATTGTCAACGCGCCAAACCCGAGCGCCGCAATTGCCCCCTTAAAAGAATGGTGTTTCTTATAAACAAGTCCGGCAACGACGGCCATTGACCCTGTGGCAACAAAGTGCATTAGTATTCCCCATGGTCCGCTTCCGGCGCTGACGGTTATTCCCTGGACTACCGATACGACCAGTGTCAGCAGTAGTCCCGCCGCCGGACCGAACGCAAATGTTCCGATGAGTATTGGTACGTCCGCCGGGTCGTATTCGAGGAACTGCGCCCCGGGCAGAAACGGGAACGGAAAGTGAATAAACGATACCAGCACGATTGATAATGCCGCAAACATTGCCAAATAAACGAAAACCATACCGCCAGAGCGCTTCCTTTGCGCATTTTTGTTTGATTTCATTCCAATTTGCTCCTCTCGCGGGCGTCAATAAAAAAGCCCGATGCTTTTTTGCTTCGGGCGAAATCAGTCTGGATAAAATAATTCGGTGTCGTCAATACACACCTGAGGTTTCCTGTTTCTGATCTCGTTTCTCTCCTCCGGACTATACCGTCGGCACCGGAATTTCACCGGATCTGCTACAGCGATTGGATGGTCAATGCCTTCTCGCCTTTGCTCGCGGGCTTTCACCGCCGGTGGGGAATCAAACCCCGCCCCGAAACGAACAATCGAATTATAGACCTTTTATGTAGAGAATGCAACCGTAAATATATGCAACGGGGGACAGGTACCTGCTCGCACTACTTGCCTTTAATCGCTCCTTTTTTTGAAGAATCAAAAAAACGACAGAAAGCGACAAAAAACGACAAAAAATGGCAAGGACAATTCAAATCTTATTCGTAGAAATATGTGCAACTGGGGACAGGTACCTGTTCGCACTGTTTGCCTTTAAGCGCTCCTTTTTTGAAGAATCAAAAAAACGACAGAATGCGACAAAAAACGACAAAAATGGCAAGGGCAATTCAAATCTTTTTCGTAAAAAATATGAAAAAGGTGCCTGTCCCCAGTTGCACAGTTGCATACAGTTGCATAAGCCACGAAAATGGTGCCTGTCCCCAGTTGCGTGCAGTTGCGTGCGGTTGAATTAGTTGATCAGAACGACGACCGTGCCGGATTCCGCGGTTATAAACGGCATCGGTCCGACATCAGAACCATCAAAAAAACAGGCAGAAAACTCGTTGCTCACACCTAACGTTGTCCGCGCACTCACTTCACCGTGAAGAAGCGGATACTTGAACCCGGAAGCAGTAACGACCGCGCACTCACAGCCCCAGGGGAAAATTGACACAAACGAACCTTTCCTGGGTGATAATTGCACAGTTCTATCCCTGAAAACAATGAGCATCGCGCCTTCCGCATCACCCGTCAGCCTGCAAACCCCGCCGCACGCAGCGACCTCCGCCGCCACGCTGATGTTGCCCATAGTATGATCCAGCCTCCCGCCGACGCCTCCGAGTATCAGAAAATCACGAAATCCGCGCTCAAGAAGCACTTTAACGGCGAACCCTATATCAGTATCATCTTTTTCCGCCGGCAATCTTATAAGTTCGGTCCCTTCGGCCAGTTCCGGCAGTTCGCCGCGGTACGAATCAAAATCCCCCACGAGCAAGCCAAACGGAATCGCGGCGTCAATAGCATACTTCAGCCCCCCGTCGCACACCGCGACAAAATCGTCGGGCACAATAAGTTCCGTCCCGCAAATGGCCGGAGCCGCACCGATAACAACAGCCCGTCCGCGGGCCCCGCGCAAATCCGGGCAACGCTCCCGCTTCTCCCCGTCACATACACTCATATCAAAACCCATCCTCACACACGAACTAGCGCACGCAAACTGCGCAACAACAAACACTCATCCGAGCACGTTGCGAATAATATCCGCAAGCCTCTCGACCGCCCCGTCGGCAAACGGCGACTCAAGCCCCACACGCTCGACATTGTCCGAAAAAGACCCGGCATAATCCCAGTTAAGCAGCTCAAAATAAACGCCGAGCCCGGCACCGGCCTTGTCCTTCTCCTTCGCCGCAATCTGCAAAGCCACAGAATCTGCCGTCACGTAACTGATTACGTAAAACGCCTGCTGATAAAAATGCTCGATCATTGACCAGCTGTATTCAAAAAACTCGAAACCATCTGAAACGCCGAAATCCGCCAGCACTTCGCGCGCAAGGCCGCACACACGCTCGGTCGTTAATTCATTGTCCGGCACAGCATAAAGGCGCTCTTCAAACGCGTAATACAGGCATTGCGAAACGTAAAGTTCGACCGCCGACGCCTTTTTGTACTTCCGGAGCGCATCGATCGCTTCCTTTGACAGGCCCGAACGGTCAATTCCGTTTAAAAACATATATTCGAGCGATGTTGACGCGATCTCGCTGAGGTCAATATTGCCGATGATCCCGTAGTTCAGAAATCCGTCGGTGAAATGTCCGAATTCGTGCGCGAGTGTCAATGCGTCAGACGCGTTGCCGCTGCCCAGAATTACCGTTACCGGCGCGTCGTAATTCGGAATATACGTCGTAAACGAAGCCGAGAGCTGCCTGCTGTCGTATCCGAGGTAGCAAAGGTCGTACTTCTCCATAAATTTGAACGCTTCCGACAGTCGCTCGTCCATTTTGCCCAGAACCATTTCGACCGCGTCGCTTGCGCTGCCCGCGGACAACGGTATTTCGCCTACGTCATACAGGATATCGAACAGTCCTTCCGCGCTCGCCTTATTATAGAGCGGGACGATATATTTCTTTACGTTGGCGACGAGCTTGTTCGCCTGGTCGGGCGTATAATCTCTGTTTAGCGCGTATGAGAAAGCAAATTCGGCATAGTTGTCAAATCCGGCCAGTTTTGCGATCTGTTTTCTGGTTTTAACGAGTTCGATCAGTATCGGCCCGGTGTCCTGATTTACACGCTTGTAAAATTCGCCGTAAATCTTTTTATAGTCAGTTTCGTCAATGATGTTCGCCGCGTGGTCCGCGATATTTCCACGCACGCCGTCAATTTCAAATTCCGCCTTCATATAGTCGTAGGCGCTGAATTGTGTCACAAGTTCGCTTTCGAGCTGCATGAGCGCGGCAATTTCATCGGTCAATATTCCGCCGTCAACGTATTTATCCAGCGTGCCTTCTCCGAACAGGTCGCTTTCAAGGGCTTCTTTGTTTTCTGATTGCGCGCACGCAACGTAAAGATTTTCAAATTCCTGATTGACCTTCGGCGTGTTTTCGTCGAAGAATTCGGTCTCGGCGACCCATTCGTTGTCGGTGGTGTCAATGCTGAACCGGACGTAGGCGAGCGTTTCCATTGACTGCCACGTCAGGTACGCATTGTACGCGTCAAGAACCGCGTTCTCTATTTCGTCAAGCGTGTGTTTTTCTCCGTCAGCGCCGTCAACGATCCTGATCTTGCTTTGCATCATTTCGATCGTTTCTTTTGCGTCCGGCCTTTCGTATTTCATTTCGCTGAGTTTTACAGTTGCTCTTGCGTATGGCGAAAAATCTCCGAGGAGTAATCTCATGAGGCTGCATCCCGGGCTGGCAACGGTCGCTGCCAGCATTGTGACGACGGTCAACACAGTTATCGCAATGGTCAATGTTTTTTTCTTCATCTCTTTATCTCCTCTTGCCATTATTCGCCTGCCGTTTTTCAAGAGCCCTACCTAAATTTTTCTTCATTATACTCAATAAGGCATCTCAAATGCAACTGGGGACAGGCACCTTTTTTACAAGAATTTACATTAACTGCTGTTATAATATAAAAAAGAGCAAAAAATCTAAACGAATTTTGAAAAAGGTGCCTGTCCCCAGTTGCATATAAGCCCTAAAATAGTGCCTGTCCCCAGTTGCATATAGTTGCATAGTTGCATAGTTGCATTATTCTAAAAAGTGTGCTAAACTATGAATAATCTGACGGATTTTTAACAAATTCGATTTGATCTCCATATTTTCAGGAGTAAAAAAGAAGAACAAAAGATAGGAGCGAAAAGTATGAGTTTTTTATCAAAACTGTTCGGCGATTCAAAAGAAGGAAAAGAAGCTCTCAATTTTCTTGAAACTCTTTTAAAAGAAAAAGAGAAGCAAAAAGAAAACGCCGCTAATAACCCGGAGCCTCAGACGACCGCTCCGACCTCTCAGCCCACTTACGACGATATTGACGAAGACGGACCTTCCGGCTTCTCGTACGGCCCCAGAATGCCTGAAGAGCCCAACCAGTACAACTATGACGGGCCGTATCTCAAGTACTTCCAGAGCGTTTACGCAGAAGAATTCCCTGCGCTGCGACAGGAACTTGTCCACAAAGATTGCACGTGGTCGTATATCATCAATATGTACGACGGCGACCGCCTTGCACTTGTAGCAGAGTTACTGTCCAGAAAATCATCCGCCAAGAAGCTCAAAAAAGACTGCAAAGCAAACGGGATCCCTTACGTCAGATTTTACTATGACTACCACGGCTGGTGGAACACACGCGAATACGTTGTCACCCGCTCACGCGAAGCAATGAACGGCTGAAATAACCGCGACACGATACGTATGCATTGACCACCCGACAAATCAACATCCGAAAAAAAGCAGACTGAGAATGCCTATGCGCCCGCGGCGGACCCGGCATGGACCTTTATATAATGTTTCGCGGGCAGCTTGTCCATGTACGGTCTGGTAAACCCCGGAATTTTCCGGGCTTTAATGTCTTCTCAGTCTGCTTTTTATATTCCCCGAAACATCATGCTCGAGCTGCTTTCAGACATAAAGACCTGGGAAAAATTCTACGAATATAAAACGTCGCTCGCCTGCCCGAAAGAATTCACGGACGAACTGCGCAAATTCATTGACAGCCGTAGCTTTCAGCGCATATGCGAAGCAATTGACCGCGGCGACCCTTTCCCGCACCCGCGCAAATCTGTGATCAGCAAGCTGAATTCGTCCAAAAAACGCACTGTATACATTTATCCGCATGACGAAAACATCGTATTCAAACTGCTGACTTACCTGCTCCTTCGCAAGTACGACAGCCTGTTCGACAGCGGTCTTTATTCATTTCGCCCCGGTCTCAGCGCAAAAGACGCCGTCCGCAGCCTCAGGCGCGTCAGAGGCATCGGAAAAATGTATTCATACAAAGTTGACATCCACGACTACTTCAACTCGATCCCGGTCGCGCGCCTCATCCCGATGCTGAACGAAATACTTGCCGACGATCCGAAACTGTGCGATCTCCTCACGAATCTCCTGGCGGATCCGTATGTTATTGACCGCGGCAAGACCATCATGGAACAGAAAGGCATAATGGCCGGGACTCCATTGTCGTCTTTTTACGCGAATATTTATATGCGGGCGCTCGATCATCACTTTGCGGCTTTGGGCGTTCCGTACGCGCGCTATTCCGATGATATAATCGTTTTTGCGCGGTCAAAGGAAGAAACGGAGCAATATGCTGCGACAATACGCGCTTTTCTGGGCGAGTACGGTCTTTGCGTAAATCCGGACAAAGAACAATTTTCGTCTCCGGAGGACGGCTGGACTTTTCTTGGTTTCAGTGTTAAGGGCAATGTCGTGGATATCGCGCCGGCAACTGTGCTGAAGTTGAAGGGCAAGATGCGGCGCAAGGCGGCCGGTCTTTTGCGCTGGCGTTTGCGTAATGAAGTTTCCGGTGAAAAAGCCGCTGCTGCGTTCATTCGCATTTTCAATCGTAAACTGCTCGAGGGGCCTAAGGACAATGAGCTTACCTGGAGCTACTGGTTCTTTCCCGTGATCAATACGTCTAAGAGTTTGCGCGTGATCGACAATTACGCGCAGGAGTGCATTCGGTATATTATTAGCGGTAAGCGAACTAAAGCTCGCTTTAACGTCAGATACGAGGATATAAAGAAGCTCGGCTACCGTAATCTCGTGCACGCATATTATGACTATAATCGCTCGTCAGCAAACTCAAAACCCTCTCCTTCCCAAAATTAAAAACTATGCAACTGGGGACAGGCACCGTTTGGGGGCTTTGGGCCAACTGTGTGCAACTGGGGACAGGCACCGCTTGCATGATTAACATATTATGTGGTTTGCAAAACCGGTGCCTGTCCCCAGTTGCACACAGTTGGCCCAAAGCCCCCAAACGGTGCCTGTCCCCAGTTGCAAAAAGGACGTGAAAACAGTATAATCCTGCTACAACCGAATAATTGACACTGAAAGGACTTGTGACAATGAAAGTTATAATAAGAAACACCTACGAAGAAATGAGCCGCTGGGCGGCGGAATATATAATTGACCGCATAAATGCACACAACGCATCCCCGGCCGGAGCGATAAGACCGTTTGTACTTGGATTGCCCACAGGCTCGTCCCCTCTGGGAGTTTACGCCGAATTCATCAAAGCAAACCGCGAAGGCAGAGTAAGTTTCAAAAACGTTGTCACCTTCAACATGGACGAGTACGCAGGTCTTCCGCGCGACCACGAACAGAGCTACTGGAAATTTATGCACGATAATCTATTCGACCACATCGATATTGACCCCGAAAACGTTAACATTCTGAACGGTATGGCAGAAGACCCCGAAGCAGAATGCAGGCGTTATGAGGACAAGATCACGGAATACGGCGGCATCGACCTCTTCCTCGGCGGCAGCGGCGTTGACGGCCACATCGCGTTCAACGAACCGTTCACGAGCCTTAATTCCCGCGCCGGCGTACGCAAACTGACATACGACACGCTTCTTGCAAACGCCAGATTTTTCGGCGGCGATTTCAGCAAAGTGCCTAAGACCGCTCTTTCAGTCGGCGTAGGTACAGTCATGGATGCCGCAGAAGTACTGCTCCTCCTCTCCGGGCACAATAAAGCCCGCGCCCTTCGTCATCTCGTCGAAGAACCGGTTTCGGGCAAATGGACCGTCAGCGCACTTCAGCTGCATCCGGCGGCAATCATTGCCTGCGACGAAGACGCGTGTGATGAACTTACCGTCGGTACGTACAAATATTTCAAAGAAACGGAATAATATTACAGCTCCGGCAATTTTCGGAAATATTCGGAAAATCTTGGAAATATCCGGTAAAATTCGGAAAACCTTGGAAATATCCGGCAATATTTGGCAAAATCCGGAAACACCCGGAAAAGCACGGACATCCGGACCAATCCACCAAAACACCTTACAAAAGAAAGGCAGGTCAATGCACTGATGAGTAATATATGGCACGATATCAGCCCCAAACGCATAAACCCCGAAGACTTCGTTGCCGTCGTCGAAATACCAAAAGGCAGCAAGAAAAAATACGAACTCGACAAAGCCACCGGCATGCTGATGCTTGACCGCATACTCTACACCTCCACGCACTACCCGGCAAACTACGGCTTCATCCCGCGTACGTACGGCGACGACCTTGACCCCCTCGACGTACTGATCATCTGCTCGGAAGAAATCGAGCCAATGACGCTCGTCCGCTGCTACCCCATCGGAGTCATCTCGATGATCGACGCCGGCCGCCGCGACGAAAAAATAATCGCCATCCCGTTCAACGATCCGAACTACAACATGTACCACGACATTGACGAACTCCCCCAGCACCTGTTCGCCGAAATGTCGCACTTCTTTACCGTATACAAATCGCTGGAAAACAAACAGACCGCAGTAAACGACGAAGTGGGCGGCCGCGACGACGCCATAGCGATCGTTCAGGAAGCGATCGACAACTACATTGAAACGTACTGCAAGTAATTTCACGCATTTTTTCACGGAAAGGAGCCGCGCACAATGACAGGCACCGAGCGACAGGCACTTATCGAATCCGCCAAAACACATGACGGCCAACTAATATTAAACGGCAAAGCCCTTGCCTCCATTATCGAAGCCGAATTAAAAGCGCGCGTGGCGGCAATAATTGAAAAAACCGGACGGACGCCTGCGCTGGCAACGATCATCGTAGGAGAAAACCCCGCGTCAGTTACTTACGTACGCATGAAAGGCCGCGCCTGCGAACGCATCGGATTAGAGCCGAGACGGATCGCCCTCCCCGAAGAAACCACCACCGAAGAACTGCTCGAAAAGATCCGCGAACTAAACGCGGACCCGGACGTATGCGGCATACTTCTCCAGCATCCCGCGCCAAAACAGATCGACGAAAACAGATGCTTCAATGAAATAGACCCCGAAAAAGACGTTGACGGCGTAAACGCACAAAGCTACGGCCGCGTCGCACTGGGCGGAGACGGATTCGTTGCCGCCACTCCGGGCGGAATAATAAGGATACTAAAAGAATACGGGATACAGATCGAAGGCAAAGAAGCTGTCGTCATCGGCCGCAGCCGCATCCTCGGAAAGCCGGCGGCAATGCTTCTCCTCCGCGAAAACGCAACCGTCACCGTAACACACAGAAAAACGGTAGACCTTCCGCAAGTCGTGCGCCGCGCTGACATAGTCGTAGCGTGCGTAGGTGAGCCGGAATTCGTCAAAGCAGAATGGATAAAACCGGGCGCCGTGCTGATCGACGCAGGCTACAACGCAGGCAACGTAGGCGATATTGACCTTAAAAACGCCGCCCCCCTCGCCTCCGCATACACGCCCGTCCCGGGAGGCGTTGGCCCAATGACGATCTGCACCCTTATGGAACAGACAGTAAAAGCCGCGGAGAAGCGGCTTGAAAACTGAAACAATATGCCATTTTGCGGCGTTTAGCACGATAAGATCATGCAAAATTAAAACGCATACTTAGCCGCCAGCAAAGCAGCCTCGCGCATCGACACGGGGCTGACTTTTTTCTGCCACGCAATATCGAACGCGGTACCGTGATCAACAGACGTGCGCAAATAAGGCATACCGAGCGTAAGCGAGATCGTGCGCTCAAAATCAAGCGTCTTGGTGGCAATATGTCCCTGATCGTGGTACAGCGAAAGCACCGCCGAAAACCGCCCGATATGCGCCATATGAAACACCGAATCGGCCCCGACCGGCCCCTCCACGGGAAGCCCCTTCGCCTTCGCCTCACAAACGACCGGCTCTATGACGTCGACTTCTTCCCTGCCGAACAGCCCGTGCTCCCCGGAATGCGGATTCAGCCCCGCCACGGCAAGCGGCTTTTCCGGCGTAACGTTTACGCCCAGCTGCGCAAGCGCGCCAAGCGACCGCCTGATATAATCGCGAAGCCTCTTTTTCGTCACCATCGCACACGCACGTTTTAACGAAACGTGGCGCGTCAAAAAGAACACCCTGAGTCCGTCCGTTTCAAACATTGTAAGAGGATCATCCGTCCCGGTCAACGCCCCGAAGATCTCAGTATGCCCGATATACGGGACACCCGCCGCACGGAGCGCCTCTTTATTGACCGGCGCGGTCGCAACAGCATCAGCCTGCCCTCCGGCACACAGCTCGTGCGCTTTTTTTATACAATCGAACGCATGCTGCCCCGCAAAAGCATTGACCGTACCCGCAAATCCAGTGAGTTCATCCGCCGCAGGAGCATTATCCGGAAGCGGAACGTCAATAATACCGTCCCCGAATCTTTCTTCGAAACCGTCTATCCCCCAAAGCGCTGCGGCGCGGTCAAAAACGGCGCGGCTGCCAACGGCGAGCGGCGTACATACACGCCTGACTTCCCCGTCAGTAAACGCGCGGACAACGATTTCGGGACCCACTCCAAGCGGGTCCCCCATAGTTAACGCAATAGTTTTTTTAGTCATTTCCGTGCAGTCTGCTGTTACAGTGCAGAACGATCAGATATTAATGCTGTTTATCTCTTCAAGTACGCCTGCAGGCAGACATCCGGCACCGCAGTTCACCGCGCCCAGACCGACAAAGAAAAGAATAATATATATCACAGCGGTAATAAGGCCTAAAATAGCGCAAACAAGTCCTGCAATAGCCATACCGGGCATTTTCCCGGTCGGAGTTTTCTTGCGTGAAACAGCCGCAAAAATAATTCCGAGGATACCGCAGATAAGAGCAATAAAGGCCGGGATCAAAAAGCATACGAAAAACGAGCTAAAAAGAGCAAGCAGACCGCAAATAAGCGAACCGACCGCCATTCCGTTAGTACCGGTCTGAACGGGAGCCTGCTGCACTCCGCCGTAGATCACCGGCGGGACCTGCTGATTCATGTTATCCTGATAAGGGGGTACCGTCTGCTGCTGGACAGGCTGCTGGACAGGCTGTTGTTCCGGCTGCTGATTAACGGGTTGAGGCGCGGGCTGTTCTGTTACAAGTTTCTGGCCGCAGTTCACACAAAATTTGGTTCCATCGGGCAACTGTGCTCCGCAATTTGGACATACTACCATTTCGGTCATTCCTTTCTCTAACGCGATCATACTGTTACTGATCAGATATAATTATTGCGCGCCGCACCGCATCAAAACAAAAAGCATAGACAGCGCTCCTAATTGCCCTAATTTTATACCACATATTGCCACGTGTCAAGAAAAAGCCGTCCGTTTCAGTTTCCGATTGCGCTTTTATTAATTTTGTGCCACAATATCGAAAATTTGATGCGGGAGTTTGATCTTATGAGAGAATACTTTTTCGGCTGGTACTTCAAGAATCAATCGTCAGACAGGACTCTGGCGGTCATCCCCGCATGGCATCGCGCAAAGGGCCGGACAACGTGCTCCGTGCAGCTCATTACCGACGGGAGCGCATGGTTCGCAGATTATCCGGATGAAAAGTTCAGGCGCCTCAAAGGCGGTTTCGGGGCTGAGATCGGGGCCAATTACTTCGGCCCGGACGGAATACGCCTCAACATAGAAAAACCGGGATTGATTGCCCGCGGCGAACTGAAATTCGGTCCGTTTGCTCCGCTCAAAGGCGACATAATGGGTCCTTTCCGGTTCGTGCCCTTCATGGAATGCCGCCACAGCGTAATCAGTATGCGCCACACCGTAAACGGCTGCATCGAGCTCAACGGCGAGCGGTACGAATTCGTTGACGCCTCCGGATATATCGAGGGCGACCGCGGAAGATCGTTCCCTGCCGTCTATTCATGGACGCAGTGTTTTCTTGAAGGCGGAGGGTCAACGATGCTGAGCGCAGCCCGCATACCCGTCGGACCGTTTAATTTTACCGGAATAATCGGCTTCGTGCTGAGCGGCGGCAATGAATACCGGATCGCTACTTACCGCGGCGCTAAGGCGTCGTCAATTCGCGGCGGCGAGCTCGTTATCCGCCAGAGAGCTCTGACGTTTTCCGCAAAACTGCTAAGTAAAAACGACCACCCTCTGAAAGCGCCCGTTACGGGGGCAATGGTCCGCACGATCCGCGAGAATGCTTCCTGCACCGCCGAATACCGCCTCGAAAACGACGGCGGCGTGATATTGCACGAAGTGAGCCCCCGCGCCTCGTTCGAATATGAATATCCGGACAAGTAAACTGCGCTGCCACTGTTGACACCTCCCTCGCCGGGATGGTAAAATTGACACATAAAATACGGAATTAATTGACCGCTCAACGGCTTTACAAAAGCGGCGCAATTTACCGCAAAACACATAGTAAAGTGAGGATGATATTGATATGTATCCGTTCAAGATCGGCGTAATGCTCGACTCATTCAGACTCCCTATCGACCAGGCGCTCGCGAAGGCGGAGGAAGTGGGAGGACAGGGACTTCAGGTGTATGCGACCTATGGAGAAATGGCTCCCGAAAATCTTTCCGCAAAAGCGCGCAAAGAGTTTTTAAATAAAGTTAAATCGCACGGGCTCGTGATCTCGGCGCTGTGCGGAGACCTTGGAAGAGGCTTTTCGAATCCGGAACTGAATCCGGAACTCATCGAAAAATCGAAGAGGATCCTGGACCTCGCCGTAGAACTGGAGACGAACGTTGTCACCACCCACATCGGCAGAGTACCGGACGATCCGGCTGATGAAGTGTATAAGATCATGCAGGATGCGTGCCACGAACTTGCCGAGTACGCAGACAGCCTTAAAGCACACTTTGCGATCGAGACGGGACCTGAGCCGGCGGCAAGGCTCAGAGCGTTCCTTGACACCCTCGGGTCACGCGGAGTTGCGGTAAACTACGATCCCGCAAACCTCACGATGTGTGTTGACGACGACGCGGTGGCGGGAGTGTACGAACTGAAAAATTATATTGTCCATACGCACGCTAAAGACGGTCTTCGCGGAACGAAACCTCCGTTCGTCGAAGTACCGCTCGGACAGGGCGACGTAAAGTGGGACGGATATCTTAAAGCTCTGCACGACGTCGGTTTCAAAGGATTCCTTACCATCGAGCGCGAGTGCGGCGAAACGCCCGAGAAGGATATCGCGATGGCAGTGGAATTTTTGAAGGGAAAGATCGCATAAGGAGGATATAAATATGAAAAAATTAAAGGTTGGCATCGTCGGCGTAGGCGGCATTTCCGAATTTCACATCAGCGGGTATAAACGCAATCCGAACGTTGAATTATACGCGTTCTGCGACATAAATGAGCAGCGGCTCAAGGAAAAAGGCGCGCGCCACGGCGTTACGAGACTTTACACGGACGTAAACGAGATGGTAAAGCTCGAAGAACTTGACGCGGTAAGCGTCTGCACGTGGAACTCCGCACACGCTCCGTGCACTATCGCTGCGCTGAACGCGGGAAAGCACGTTCTGTGCGAAAAGCCGATGGCAATGAACGGCGAAGAGGCCGAAGAGATGCTTGCCGCAGCAAAACGTTCGGGTAAGATGCTGCAGATCGGTTTCGTGCGCCGCTTCGGCAACGACTGTGCGATCCTGAAAGATTTCGTTGACAACGGCGATTTCGGAGAGATCTACTACGCTAAGGCGATTTATACCAGAAGACACGGCTGCCCCGGCGGCTGGTTCTCGGATAAAAAGCGCTCCGGCGGCGGGCCGCTGATCGACCTCGGCGTACACGTTATCGACCTCGCCAGATATATTGCCGGCTGCCCGAAGCCTGTTTCGGCGTACGGCGTTACGTTTGACAAGCTCGGCTCCCGTCCGGAAGTTAAAACTCGTCCGGGCGAATATAAAGCATCCGACGCGGGTGTAACAAGCGACGTAGAAGACTTTGCCTCCGCTCTGATCCGCTTCGAAAACGGCTTCACGATCGGTATAGAGGCTTCGTTCGACATGAACCTTCCCGGTGAGAACAATATTGTGATCCTGGGCACCAAAGCGGGCGCTACGCTCTCCCCCGACCTGAAGATCTACTCCACCGCCCACGGCTACATGACCAACGTGACGCTGGACATGCCCACGGCGCTGGACTTCAACGGGCTCTTTGAGCGCGAGATCGACGATTTCGTAGACTGCGTTCTGACCGGACGCGCGAGCAACGCCCCTGCCGAGGACGGCGTGATCCTTATGAAAATCCTCTCCGCGATCTACGAATCTGCGCGCACCGGCAACGAAGTGAAGATCGATTGCTGAACGCAGCGTTTTCGTCTTAAAATCAAAAACAATAAAAGAGGCCCGGGCAAAGCGTTTTCGCTGACCCGGGCTTTTTCCGTCCGCCTGTTTATTTACTTACTCAACCATCTTCTTATTAAACGGCACCGGTTCGGAAACGTTTACCCCGCTTCCCGCAGTAATATCGTTATCGTGTATGACGACCATCGAGATGTAGTCTCCGCCGCCTTCCACCTTTCCGGAAGTAATGCCGTCGCCTCGTGTGCCGATCACGTTATGGTCAATATAGATCCCGTCCGGTCCGTACCCTAAATTCGACAGGAAGATCGCATTTTCCGCACCGTCAAATTTGTTATACGCAATATTTACATGCAATATTTCGTAAACCTCGACCTGCGTTTTCCCGGTATTGCCAAAAGTATTGCCCATCACTTTAAGACCCTCGCAGCGGCCGTCTCCCACCGTCGTCCCGTTACCGACGAGCACGCCCTTGCCCGGCCCGGAAAAGACATTGTCAATAACAAAATCATTTATCGATATCTCGTTCGGCAGCCTGGTATAGCAAAGTCCGTAACTCTCCTGATTCGCGGTGTCAAAGCGGCAGCGGACCGCCCAGCAGTTTGATCCGTGGAAATGCATAAGAGGCGCAGTATTCGTTTCTCCGGAAGTGAACGTGCAGTCGAACGCTTTTACGTACAGCGCGTCAATGCAGCTTCCCTGTCCTTTATGCTCCATTCCGAGATCTTTCATATTGAAATTGTACTTCATCGCGATATCGAAAATGTGCCCGTCAAGGCTTTCTGCCCCTACGATCCGGCTCTTTCCGGCTCCGTCGCCTTTAAACGTAAGTATTTTTGAATCGTCTTTTGAGACCTTTATCGTTTTGGTAATGACGTACGTGCCTGCCGGGAAATAAGCCGTACCGCTCGCTGCTTTTGCCGCTTTCACGCATTTAGTCACGGCTTCCGTGTCGTCTGTAGTACCGTCGCCAAGAGCACCGTAATCTTTTACGTTGAAATATTTATTGGGGGCGTTCAGAAGCGAAACGTCTCCTGTGATCTGCGGCATTTTCGCAAAATCCGGAGTTTTAGCTTCCGGTACGTCCGGGCGATCCTTCGGCGTTATCTCCGCCTTTTCCCCTTCTCCGGGCATATTCACGGACCCGTACCCTTTGGTATCTACGTGCGATGCGGCATCAATACTCATTATATCCAGTTCGGGACTTGCACCGCTGATGTTAGCCACCAGGTTCTCCCCGATATCAGACGCGACGCACAGACGCATAAACAAAGCGTTGCCGCCTGTAAGCACGCAGTAGTTTCTGCGGATCGTAAGCGCGCTGTAATTCTGACCGTACACCGTCACACTGTCAGGCGCCCAAATATAATTATCGTGAACGGAAATTCCGGCTCCGGCTGCGTCAGATTCAGTCATACGCACGCCGCCTTTACTGCCGCCCATATAATTGTCCCGGATTTCTACGTTGTACACGCCCGAACCTTCGGGGGCAATTCCGACGGCGGTCGAAGCGGCGTCAAGCATATTGTTAGCGATCAGCAGTCCGTTGACCGAACGCACTTCGATCATCGGCTCGGACGGTATTAGATAAAGATTTCGTACGATCGATATCGCTTCAGGCGCGGCATCCGGATCGTGCGATGAAATAAGCGTGCATTTCGTGTATGAGCCTCCGAAATGCGTATCACACAGGACGTTCCCTCGCGCGTCCCGCCCGGGATATTTCGTGAATTCGACCTGATACACGGCGGTATTTACGTGCTCAAACCCGCACTGGCGTACAGTATTATACGAGCCCGAGATTTCGAGGCACGGTTTTACGCAGCGCGTCGAATTTTTAGTGAAACGGCAGCCGTACAATGAACAGCCGCTCGCCTCGAGGCTGAAAGTCGCAGAATTTCTGGCATTTTCAGTAAAAGTCAGGAAAGAAAAATGCGTGTTGTCGCGGGCAACGGTAATGAGCGCCGCATTTTCAGAATCCGCGCTGTTGCTAACGAATATGACGCTGCTTCCGGCCGGATCGCCCGCAAAACACAGCCATGCTCCGTCATTTCCGTCAAATTTCAGCGCAGAATTCACTTTGTACCGCCCCGCAGGAAAATACAAAATGCCTCCGCCTTTTGATATCACAGCTGCCGCAGCGTTCAATATCGCTTCCGACGCGTCTGTCCGTCCGTCCGCGGGTACGCCGAGGTCAATAGCGTTATATACTTTCGCGTCAGCTGTCAGCTGTGTCACGGCACCTGTTACGAGCAGTTCTTCCATCGTTCTCGCCTCCCATTCGGCCGCATTGCCGCCGCGGTCAATAAGCTCTTCTCCGCCGCTGCCGCCCGGATCTCCGGTCGGTTTTAACGTCTCTGTGCCGTCAACGATTTCCGGCTTCGCTGTGCATCCGGTCAATATCATTGCCGCGCACGCAATAAGCAGCAACGTTAACGGAACTGTTTTTTTCAGGAATCGTTTCATCTGACCTTCACCTTTTTTTGTTTACCGCGACCGGGACAAGTTCTTTTCTGAGCGCTTCGGTCTGCTCCGGCCCGAGTTTCAGCAGCTTTACCGCCTCATCAAAAGAGACGGTTTCCATAAGCGTACGAATATTCTCTTTAAGCCCAAGCTCGAGACCCTGCTCGAGACCCTGCTCGAGACCTTTCTCGAGACCTTTATTCCATATTAAATCAGAATAATTGCACATCTCTATGATCCTCCTGTTTTGTTCTTCGCCATCCTCATTAATAAATCCATATTCCAGAAGCTTCTCTCTCTTCTCTGCCCCTGATGAATTATCATCAAAAACAGCTGAAAGCAGATTTATCATCGGATTCTTGCTGTCCCTGCACCCCAGTCCTACCGTCACAATGCTTATCAGATCATAATCTGCTTCAGCAGCGATACTATCAGTCGATGACCCGTATAAAATCCGTGGTGTGATCCCGTAAAGTACTATTGTATCGCGGCATTTCAGCGCAGGTGACAGAAACAGCCATATTGAATATACTTTCTGTATCTTTTCATATTCCGAGCCGGAAAACTCTACATGTTTTTGGTCCGAAATCAGACGCGCGCAATAATAGATCGCCCGCGAGACCGGTTCGTACCCTGGCGTCATATCATTCTGCGCTTCGACGTTTATGATGAGTTTGTATTTCTGGCCTATATTGTCCGGCAATAACGCATCGAACAATATATCGTATGCTATCTGCCCGTCAGAAATACTTTGACTATCGTTTCGCCGCCCTTTAATGCTATCGCCCGCGCTAGCAATACCGGAAGCGCTTACTATTATGTCCCCTTCAATAAAAGGAACTATTTCTTCTCGTTCGAACGATCTGTATTCAGGCACACACTCCTTAAGTATTTCGGCGAGAATAAACTTATCGCTCAAAAACAACTTGCATGCGGCATCAAGCCTCATCTTAATATCTTTTGTTTCCGCATCATTTATTGTATTAACTCCAGAACTCATTACCGCCGGCTCCTCCTCGGACTGTAATTACCGGCTCAAGCTTTTATACTACAATAATCGGCGACAATGTTTTCTGCAACTCTTCTGCTGTTCTTCCTGCCGGCAATTAAATGCTACTACTTTTGCATTCGTTTTGTCAACCAATTTCCGGTTTCCGTTATATTACCGGATATTTCCGAAAATTACTGGATTTTTCCGGATATTCCCGAAGATTTCCGGATACTCCCGGCAAAAATCCAGCCCTTGATTTTAGAACCGGTAAGCCTCCGCCAGGCGGGGCACCCCCGTCACGTCATCTTCTCCTGCTTGACCTTCTTATCGATCACATGCCTGCGGCCCAGTTCTGCCTTAATATCATCGGGCGAGATCCCGGCTTCGACCATCAGCACCATCACGTGATAGACCAGGTCGGAAATCTCATAGACCGTCTCCGCCTTATCCTGCGCCTTGCCCGCGATAATGACCTCGGTGCATTCCTCTCCCACCTTCTTAAGAATCTTGTCGAGGCCCTTCTCGAACAGGTACGTAGTATAAGAACCCTCTTTTTTATTGACCTTGCGCCCCTCGATCATCTTATACAGGCCGTCGATCGAAAATTCTTCCTGCTCGTCGCTCTCCCAGACCGAATATTCGAAGCAGGACGTTGTCCCCAGGTGGCAGGCGGGACCGTCGGCTTTCACTGCGATCAGCAGCGTGTCGCGGTCACAATCGGCTGTGATGCTGATTATATGCTGATAATTTCCGCTCGTTTCTCCTTTGGTCCATAATTTCTGTCTCAAACGGCTCCAGAAGCACGTGAGGCCTTTTTCGATCGAGATCTGAAGGCTTTCGCGGTTCATATAAGCCAGCATAAGCACCCGCCTGGTGGCGTAGTCGGTTACGATCGCAGGTATCAGACCGCGCTCGTCAAATTTAAGTTCGTCAACGTTAATAAGAATATCGCTCATAATACTTTTCCTCCTTTGATTGACCGGCCGTGCGGAAACTACATCCTCGCCGGGATGCCTTCGCGCGCCATTGCCGCCTTCAGATCGCCTATTTTTATTTCCCCGAAATGGAACACGGACGCAGCTAAGCCGGCGTCAACTCCGGGGAGTGTTTTGAACAGTGTGATGAAATCCGCGATCGAGCCTGCGCCGCCGGACGCGATCACAGGCACTTTTACCGCCATACATACGTGAGCTAAAAGATCGAGGTCAAAACCGCCCTTCACGCCGTCGGTGTCGATCGAATTGACCACGATCTCGCCCGCACCGTTCTCCACGCCGCGCTTTATCCATTCTATAGCGTCAAGGCCGGTATTCTCGCGGCCTCCCTTTGCGAACACTCTGAAACTGCCGTCGACGCGGGCAATATCCACGGAAAGTACGACACATTGACTGCCGTACCGCACCGCCGCCTCTCTTATCAGAGCCGGATTCCTTATCGCACCGGAATTCACGCTGACCTTATCCGCGCCGCACTTGAGCACGCGGTCGAAATCGCCCAGAGTATTGATCCCGCCCCCTACGGTAAGCGGAATGAATACCTTTGACGCCGCCTCACATAATATGTCTGTAAACAGCCTGCGCCCTTCCGCAGACGCAGTTATATCGTAAAATACGAGCTCGTCCGCCCCGGCTTCCGAATAAAATTCCGCCAGACGCACAGGCGAATCGACGTCGCCGAGCCCCTGAAAATTAACACCCTTCACTACCCGTCCGTTCCTCACGTCGAGGCAGGGAATGATTCTTTTGGTAATCATACACGCACCTCCCCCGCCACGCGCACAGCCTCTGCGAGCACGATCGCCCCGGTATAGTACGCTTTTCCGATTATTGCACCGTGAAGGCCCTCATCGCGCAGCCTTATAACGTCTTCGATCGACGAAACGCCGCCGGAAGCGATCAGATCGACGCCCGAAACAAGCGAAAGTTCACGGTACAGCCCCGAATTCGGCCCCGACATTGCCCCGTCACGCGAAATATCCGTGCAGATAACTGTTTTGATACCGATTCCGGAAAGTTTTACGCAAAAATCCGCCGCTTTTAAAGCTGTGCTTTCCGTCCAGCCTTTAACGGCAACGTATCCGTCTCTGACGTCAACGCCCACGGCTATCTTTTCGCCGTATTTATCCGCCGCCGCCAGCAGAAGCGCTTCGTTCTCCACCGCCGCGGTCCCTAATATCACTCTGTCAATGCCGGCGTCAAGGTACCTGTCGATCACGGCCATCGTCCTGATCCCGCCCCCGACTTCTATAAACGCACCGGTCTTCCCGCGGATCTTCATGATCTCGCATATATTCGGAGTACCGCCGTCTTTTGCGCCCTCCAGATCCACCAGATGCATCTGCGCCGCACCGGCTTTAAGAAAATCGGCGGCAACAGATGACGGATCGTCGCTGTAGACCGTCATTTGCGAATAATCACCCTTATATAGGCGCACCGCCTTGCCGCCAAAAAGATCGATGGCAGGAAAAATCAGCATTGTCCGCCACCTCCTATCTCGCAAAATGCTTTCAATATACGGAGCCCTACGGGGCCGCTCTTCTCCGGATGAAACTGGGTCCCGAAAACGTTGCCCCTCTGGACCGCCGCCGTGACTTCGCCGCTGTATTCCGCCGTGGCAATTATATCTTTTTCGCATTCCGACGCATAATATGAATGGACAAAATAAACGCAGTCGCCGTCGTCAACGTATTTGAGCAGCGGTGATTTGCGCGTGATTTTAAGCGGATTCCAGCCGATGTGCGGTATCTTCAGGCGCCTGTTCCAGCCGGGCATACTTTCGAGCGGGACAACGCGGCCGGATATCAGGCCGAGCCCTTTATGCACCCCGAATTCGAGGCTCTCGTCGAAAAGAAGCTGCATTCCGAGGCAGATCCCTAAAAGAGGCTTGCCCGAATCAGCCTCTTCGATCAGCACTTTATCCAGCCCGCCGGAGCTGAGTTTTTCGGCCGCATCGCCGAAAGCACCGACGCCCGGGAGAATGATATTGTCCGCGGCATGCAGCACTTCCGGTGAATCGGTTATGACGGCTTCGCAGCCTATATATGAAAGCGAACAGCGGAGCGAAAAGAGATTGCCCACACCGTAATCAACGATCGCGATCATTTATTATTACTCCTCCTTTGCCTCTTGCAACTCATAACACGCCTTTCGTGGATGGAACATTTCCCTTTAGCGCCGGATCCACCGCCACAGCCGCCCGGATCGACCTCGCCGCCGACTTGAATATCCCCTCGACTATGTGGTGCGTATTGTCGCCGGAAATCTCGCGAATATGCAGCGAACACTGAGCATTGCGCACGAAACCGAGCCAGAACTCCTTGACCAGTTCGGTGTCAAACGTACCGACTTTCTGCGCCGGGAGCGAAACATCGAACGTCAGATGCGAGCGGCCCGAGAAATCGATCGCAGTCAATATCAGCGCCTCGTCCATCGGTAGTATCGTGCTCCCGTAGCGCTTTATCCCGTGCTTTTCTCCCAGCGCCTCCGAAAACGCCTGCCCGAGGGCAATGCCGATATCTTCGACGCTGTGGTGGTCGTCAACGTCCGTGTCCCCTTTGCACTTTACCTCGAGCCCGAGCATCCCGTGCACCGCAAACAGCGTAAGCATATGATTCAAAAACCCCACGCCCGTATCTATACACGTCTTCCCCGGCCCGTCGAGGTCAAGCTTAACCTGTATTTCCGTCTCATTCGTTTTCCTGTTTATTTCAGCCGTTCTCACCGCTGATTCCTCCTCCGCACATGCTCTCAAACGATCTCCGCCGCTCTCAAGCGCGTTTTTCCGCTCTCAAACGATCTCCGCCGCCGCCTTTACCAGCGCTTTCATCTCATCGATCGAACCGACCGTGATGCGGTTATAGTCTTTTATCCGCTCCGGCTTCGAAAAATGCCGCACCAGAATACCCTTTTCCCTCAGTTTCAGATAAAGCTCCTCGCCCCCGACGTCCGGATGGCGCGCAAAAACGAAATTCGCTTTAGAATCGGTCAGTTCGAACCCGAGCGCCTTGAGCGCAGACACAGTGTACGCGCGGTTTTCGCAGATTTCGCGGCAATTATCGAGCATATAATCATTGTCCTCGAGCGCGCCGATCCCCATCGCCTGCGCCACGCTCCCGACGTTGTACGGGTTGATCGAACAGCGGACCGTCTCCAGATCATTGATCAAAGCAGGAGAAGCAAAACCGAAGCCGAGACGCGCGCCGGCCATTGACCGCGACTTGGAAAACGTCTGCGTGACAAGAAGATTTCCGTACTTTTCTATGAGCGGGACAACGCTCACGGCTCCGAAGTCTACGTACGCTTCGTCAACGACAACGATCCTGTCCGGCCTCTCCCTCACGATCGCTTCGATCTCGTCAGGGGCAATTGCGATCCCGGTGGGTGCGTTCGGATTCGCGATAAACAGCGTGCCTTCTTTTTCCGCCATCGTCTTAATATCCATCGAGAGATCCGGCAGCAGCGGCACCTCTATAAAGGGGACCCTGTTCTCCGCCGCAAAAACGGGGTAAAAACCGTACGTCACGTCCGGGAATATCCCTGGCCTGCCTTCTTCGCAAAACGCCGCAAAAGCCCAGCTAAGCACCTCGTCGGAGCCGTTTGAGCATATTATGCACTCTTCCGGGACACCGTACAGCTCCGACGCCGCTTTTTTCAGCGCGGAGCACGACGGATCGGAGTAAAGATTGAGCCTGCCGAGCGCTTTTTCACCTGCCTCGACGGCGCGCTTTGAAGGCGGGAAAGGCGATTCGTTCGTATTCAGTTTGATAAATCCGCCGTTCTTTGGCTGCTCGCCGGGTACGTACGGCGTAAGCGCAGAAAACACACTGCTGAAAAACCGGCTCATTGACCCTCTCCCTCCGTTCTTATCATAACGCTCCTGCCGTGGCCCGTGAGCCCTTCTGCCGCCGCAAAACGGTTCACATTCTCGGCGGAACGGAGCATTGACTCCCGGTCATAATAAATATACTGTATCTTTTTCACGAAATCATCTACCGAGAGCGCGCTGGAGAACCTCGCCGTACCGCCTGTCGGAAGCGTGTGGTTCGGTCCCGCGTAGTAATCGCCGAGCGCTTCGGGACAATACCTTCCCAGAAATACCGAACCGGCGCACCGTAATTTTTCGAGGTACGAAAAAGGGTCGTCAACGCAAAGTTCCAGATGTTCGGGGGCGATCGTGTTCGCGACACAGATCGCTTCGTCGAGGTCGGAGGCGACAATTATTTTACCGTTTTTATCTATCGATTCTCTCGCGATCTCCGAGCGCAGCAGCCCGGGGATCTGCTTCTCGAGTTCCGCACTGACTTCAGCGGCAAGTGTTTCGGAATCCGTCACCAGCACGGCGCTCGCCATCCTGTCGTGCTCAGCCTGCGAAAGCATATCGGCCGCCACCCAGTCGGCGCGGCTCTTCCCGTCCGCCACGATCAATATTTCGCTCGGACCCGCGATCATATCTATCGAGACCTGCCCGAAAACCTGCTTCTTAGCCTCGGCAACGAACGCGTTGCCCGGGCCAACGATCTTATCCACTTTCGGAACTGTTTCGGTGCCGTACGCCAGCGCCGCTATCGCCTGCGCCCCGCCAATTTTAAATATGCGTGTGGCGCCTGCCTCTTTTGCCGCAGCCAGTATCGCCGGATCGATCTTCCCGTCTTTCCCCGGGGGCGTTACGATGACGACTTCCGCGCAGCCCGCGATTTTCGCAGGTATGACGTCCATCAGCACCGTTGACGGGTACGCGGCTGTGCCTCCCGGTACGTACAGACCGGCTTTCGAGACAGCAATAACTCTCTGTCCCACGATCGCGCCCTGGTCGTTTACCGTCCTGAACCCCTCGCGCTTCTGAAGCTCGTGGAAACGGCGGATGTTGACGGCCGCAGCGGCAATTATATTTAAGAATTCCGGGTCGCGGGCTTTGATCGTGCTTATTGCTTCGTCAAATTCTTCTGCGCTTACCTCGAGGGAACTGAGATCTGCGCCGTCAAATTTTCGGGTGTATTCGTACAGCGCTTCGTCTCCGCGCGCGCGTACGTCGTTTATGATTCCGCTCACGATCGCCGAAACGTCGCGCTGAGCTGTTCCTCTGGCAAATATTTCCGAAGCCGGAACTTCAGACATCTTTAAAACTTTGATCATAACTGCTCCTTTTTAAATGGCAAATAGCCATTTTCAATTGTTTTCCAGCATTCTTTCCAGCTCTTTTACCGCCTCATATTTGAACCTGTACCCCGCCTTATTCGCGATCAGCCTCGCACTGATTGGCAGCACTTCCTCGATAACCTCGAGATCATTTTCGCGAAGCGTCGTACCGGTCTCGACGATATCCATTATCACGTCGGAAAGGCCGAGGATCGGGGCGATCTCGATCGAGCCGTTCAGATGGATTATATCTATGTCCCTGCCTTTTCCGGCGTAATAACCGCGGGCAATATGCGAAAACTTCGTTGCCACCCGGAGCGTTTTTTCAGGATCGTCCTTGAACCCCTTCTTCGCCGCGACCGCCATACGGCACACGCCTGTATGCAGGTCGGTAAGTTCATAAACGTCCGGCTCGTATTCGAGCAGAATATCCTTCCCCGCCACGCCGAGATCAGCCGCGCCGCGCTCAACGTAAATGGCGACGTCGGACGGTTTTACCCAGAAATACCTTACGCCCGCGTCAGGATTTTCGAATATGAGCTTCCGGCTCTCGCCAAGCACTTCCGGGCAGGGGTAGCCGGCCTTTTCAAGCATCGCGTAGACCTTTTCGCCGAGCCTCCCCTTCGGGAGGGCAATATTAAGAAAACCGCTGTCAATCATTGTCCGCCGCCTCCGCTCTGTATCTTCCGCTTCCGTTCGCCGCGCGCCCGATCATTGCCGCAAGCACATCCCCGGGTTCGTCGTCCGCACCGTATCTGACTGTCTCAACCTCCGACTTCACATTGCCCGCGCCGCCCAACCGCTCGAGCGAATCCATATATACCGCGAACCCGATCGCGCCGCCTTTTTTAGAAAGCTTCTCCATCAGCCTGTCGTACCGGCCGCCGGACAGCACGCGCTCGGGCACGCCGTTTACGTATCCTTTAAACGCGATCCCGTTATAATAATTTCTGTCGCTGACGATCGAAAAATCGATCCGTATATTATCGCTCACGCCTGTCCCGCGAAGCGCTTTCAGCACTTTTTCGAACCTGGCGTATTCTTCTGTCATACCGAGTTTTTCCGCGGCAGCTCTAACCGTTCCGAGCGTGTCGCAGGGCCTTCCGTAAAGCTCCACGAGCGACGCAAGCAGCCCGGCCGCAGCCTCATCCGCACCGTTTTCCTTCGCGATACGCATTATTTCATGCACGTTCTTTCCTTCCGCGCACTTTAAAAGTTCCGCCTGCACCATCGGATCAACGCTAACGTTGTCAACGGCTTTGAACAGCAGATCGAGCTGCCCGATATCCAGCACGTACTCGCTGCTCACGGTATCAAGGCTCTTCGCCGCGAGATACAGCACTTCCGCGAGGCAGTAGGCGTCAATTTTTCCGATGCATTCGAGTCCGGTCTGCATTATTTCGCGGAACATCCCGCCGCCCGAGTGCGGATCCGATCTGCCGCTCCCGCCTGAAACGCGGTAAACGTTCTCGCTGTAAAACAGCTTCGTTGACCTAAGCGCCGAAACATCCGCGTTTTTTATAATTGACAGCGTCACGTCCGGTTTCAGCGCCATAAGCCTGCCGTCGGTGTCTGTAAACGTGATTATGCTGTCGGAGATCAGGAACTCCTTGTTCCGCGCGTACAGGTCGTACTCCTCGAATTTACTCATTTTATACGGCTCGTAACCGAACGTGCCGTAGAGCGCTCTAAGCGACGCCGCGGTCTGTTCCGCGAAGCTTATAAACCGGCCTGCAGGATCATTTATTTTCATCAGCCGCGCCTCCTTCGGTCTTAAGTATCCGTTCCAGCACCGTTTCGTACCCTCCCGCGCCGTAATTAAGGCAGCGGTTAACGCGGCTTATCGTCGCCGTGCTAAGTCCGAGCTCGTCCGAGATCTGCTGGTAGTTCCTGCCCTGCCTGAGCAGCATCGCCGCGGTCAATCTCTGCGACAGGTCCTGCACTTCCGATATCGTGCATACGTCTTCCAGAAACGCTTTGCACTCTTCCGCGTTTTTCAGGGACAATATCGCCGCGCACAGGCGGTCAACGGCTTCAGTATCAAAGTTGAACATTCTTTTTCGCACCTTTCGTAAGAAGATGTGGTTTTGCGGGGCCGTGAATGCTGCCATGCTCATCAGGGGCAGCGCTTTCACAGCTGTATGCTGGCTTCTGCCCGGCGCGCTTTCGCAGCTGTATGCATGCTTCAGCCCGGCACGCTTTCGCATTTTAGCACTTTACTTCGATAAAGTCAACACTGTTCTGAAACGGCGCGGAGATTTAAAAAATTAGACAAACTCGATCCAGTCACCGCGGGTATTGACGACGTTAAACGAAGCCAGGATCACCCCGGAATAAAGCTCTTTAACGTCAATGACCGCTCCCGTTGCCTCCGTGCGTACGGATAAGACCGCCTCGCTGCAGCCGGCGAGGTCAACGTATCTGAACCCGTTCCATTGACCCTCGCGATCGAGCCTTCCTTGATCGAAGCGTAACCGGCCGCGGGGTCAAGTTCTCCGATGCGGAAAGGCGAAGGCAGGGCAAAATACACTTTCCCGTCGTCATCCGTCAAACTGTAAAGCGAATCGCAACATTCGCTGCGAACAAGCGAACATTCGCTGAAAATTCGCTGAAAATTCGCTCACAGCGATTGACAAAGCGAATTTTGTGAGTATAATATAGTCAAAATTAGTGTAAGGAGGCGCTCCAATGAATTTTGAAACCGAGAGAATTGAATTTAAGTCTCAGTTTACCGAGGAAATCTATAAAGAAGTAATAGCCTTTGCCAATACTGACGGAGGCAATGTATATGTCGGAATCGATAACGGCGGTAATGCTATTGGAGTGAATGATGTTGACAAAGAATATAACCGTATTACCAACGGCATCCGCGATGCAATCATGCCGGATGTTACCATGTTCGTACGCTTTACGGTAAAGGAAAACAAGGTGATATGCATTACTGTAAGCGAAGGTACGAACAAGCCCTACTATCTCAAAGGGAAAGGCTTGAAACCGAGCGGCGTTTACGTACGTCAGGGCACATCCAGTGTTCCCGCTTCCCCCGAGCAGATCCGTAATATGATCAAGGAGAGCGACGGCGATACTTTCGAAGAGAACCGTTCACTTGAGCAGGAGCTTACCTTTGAAGCGGCTCAAAGAGCATTCGATCTTTACGGTGTGGAATTCAACCCGGGAAAATACCGGTCTCTTGGTATTACACAAAATAAAGAGGGCTTTTATACAAACCTTGCCTTGCTGCTCTCCGATCAGTGCGCTCACACAATAAAAATTGCCGTATTCAGCGACGATGCCTGTACCGTATTTCGTGACAGCAAGGAGTTCGGTGGTTCGATTTTTAAACAATTTGAAGACACCATAAACTATCTCGCTCTTTGTAATAAAACGAGTTCTGTAATAAAAGGCGTGGTACGTACGGATAAGCAGGATTATCCTGAAGAAGCTATACGCGAGGCTCTGCTGAATGCGATCGTCCACCGCGATTACAGTTTCAGTGGCAGTGTCATAATCAATGTCACCGATCATAAAATGGAGTTCATTTCTCTCGGAGGTCTTCTTCCCGGTCTTTCCCCCGACGATATTCGTTCAGGTATTTCTCAGCCGAGAAACAAAAATCTTGCCGAAGTGTTCCATCGTCTGCGTCTGATTGAAAGCTATGGCACAGGTATTCGCAGAATATTCAATCTGTACGCCGATTGCCCGGAGCAGCCTCAAATCGAAGTAACTTCCAATACGTTCAAAATCGTTTTGCCGAATAAGAATGCTGTTTATGAGGCAGAAACGGAGAAGGTTCATTCGGTAACGCCGCAGATGAAGAAAGTGCTGAATTATATTAAAACAAACGGTCAAATCACCGAAAAAGAAATCAGCGACTTGCTCGGTCTGAAAAAGACACGCACATTTACTGTTGCAAAGCAGATGAGAGATCTCGGATTGATAAAAGTCGTTGGAAGGGGCGAAGGCAAATACTATTCTATGGAAAAGAATGGAAACTTTTCCTCTTTTTATAATTAACGAACAGCGTCGGAAACAATTTGATCCCTGCCTACCATGCGTTCCCGTATCTTATTCAGCACACGCTTTTTATCCGTTGACCAGTCAGGCGCGATCAGCAGGCGGCGCGGAGGATCGCCGGTCAGGCGATGGATCGAGATGGAATCGGGCAATATTGACAGCGCGCGGACAACGACGTCAACGTATTCGTCCATTGTCAGCGTCCGGAACGCCCCGTTTTGATACAATTCAGCCAGATCCGTGCCGCGAAGCACGTGGAGCAGCTGAAATTTGACCCCCTCGACGCCGGACCGGGCAACGTACCTGACCGATTCGAGCATCATTTCCGTCGATTCGAGTGAAAGCTCCGCCTTTTCCGCCGAAGGTCGGTCCGATGGATAAGGCAGGCCGAAAATCAGATGTGTCACCACGCGAGCACCGGCAGCGCGAAGATCGCCCACCGCCCGATCGTAGTCGGCGAGCGGGAAGCCGCGGCGTATAAACGCAGCCGTAGAATCATGGACAGTCTGAAGGCCGAGCTCGACGAAAACCGTTGTGCACATGCAAAGGCGGCGGATCAGGGCGATGATCTCAGGATCGAGGCAGTCCGGGCGGGTAGCGATAGAGATGCCGACAACGTTTTTGTCTGCGAGAGGCGCTTCGAACAGCGGCCCGAGGTATTCCGCAGGGGCATAGGTGTTGGTGTAATTTTGAAAATATGCGATATACCCCGCTTTTCCGGTGTCAATTTTAGCTCCGAGCCTCGCTTTTGCGCGGTCAAGCTCCTCCTGCTTCCCTGTGTACCGTTCCGAGAAGTCGCCGCTCCCGGCCTGCGAACAAAAGATGCAGCCGCGGGTCCCTTTCGTTCCGTCGCGAGTGGGGCAGGTACATCCGATGTCGAGCGATAGTTTGTATATTTTCCGGCCGAATTCGTTTTTCAGCCTCCTGCCGATCATCCGGCTCTCAAGTTCTGTTCCCATAATACGTTTGCCATTTGCAATTTGCAATTTACTTGTTACCAGTTCATTATTTGCGCTATAATCTACCCTGGATCCGGATCCGGACCCGCTCCATATTATAACCCAAATCATTGCCCGAAAGAAGTGCATCGTATGCTCGGTTCTTTTCCTGTTTCCGTGAAAAACTGTTCTTCGACTGCATCCTGTTCCGAACCGCGCCCAGACGGACAACGTCCGGGCACCGCCTGCCCCT
>JAEEGL015903757.1_pt1 | contig 34145 bp, 31 predicted proteins | sample 9134231 | NCBI WGS metagenome assembly JAEEGL01 (sample SAMN16246548, study PRJNA631951) | gut metagenome | biome: gut microbiome; feature: rumen; material: fiber-attached | host: Bos | place: Iran: Karaj | collected 2018-10 | reverse complement strand
TGTTTGGATATAAGTTGTTAACTTTGTGAAGTTTAATAAAAAACAAGGCGGCAACCTTGTGAATATTTAAGGAAGTCGCCTTTTTTATAAATAATATAAATATGAAAAACAAAATAGAGGAACGCCCGCAGCAGATTCTACCGCTGCCTAATGGCTATAATCTGTCAAAACCGACAAAGGTACGAAAATTTTTTGAGGTATGCAACGGTTTTAAATGAAATCGCCGTGGAAGATTTATTAATTTTTCAAAAAAACTTCCTCAAAAATATGGAAGTTAAATTATTGTTATGTAAATTTGCGGCATTATATAACAAAAAAACTCAATATGAAAACGTCTTTTTATCTTTTGATAATTGCTGCAACAATATTTGTGGCGTGTAACCCTAAAGAAGACCTTGACCCTCAAACAATTGAGGGCGAGAACTATACGGAAGTATCAGTTCCGGACGAATATGTAACAATTGAAGAGGCTCGTGAAGAGTTGGAAAATTTATTGGAAGATTTTTCGACTCTCAGCAAAAGTAATGGATTTTTTTCGTCAAAAAAAATTTCAAATGCATTTACATTGACTTCTTCCAAACCGTCAATTTCAAAATCATCTAAGGTGGACACAACATTAATCCACGTGTTCAACTTTGAAGATGAAGGAGGATTCGCGATTATGGCTGCAACTCGTAAAATGCCCTCTCTGTTAGCAATAACGGAGTCTGGCAACCTTGACACAGCAAAGGCAATTGATAATCCAGGATTAATAATGTTTCTCAACAGGTTAGAAGCAAAACCTGCAGACTTCATTGATAGACTTAATTATGGCAATAAAGACAAAGGAAAAGAAAATGCAAATCAGAACAACATAGACTACGTCAATACCAAAGGGGGGTATACTGTCTATAGTAAGTATCAAAACATATTCTATAATCCTAAAGGGGGATATTGTAAAGTTCATTGGCATCAAAATTCACCATTTAACAATCAATGTCCAGTCAAATATACAAAAAAAACGGTAGTTGGCTGCATTGCTGTAGCATGTGCACAACTTATGTCAATATACCAGCATCCTTCAAAATACAAAGATACAACATTGCATTGGTCTCAAATGCTGGCTAATGAGAACTGTCCTGACATAGCGTGGCTTATGAAAAAAATTGGAGATGAAGAAAATCTAAATATGGAATACAATATACCTGACACAGGAAGTTCCGCATATCCTAATTTAATTCCGCGAACTCTTAAAAATTTTGGATTTTCAAAAGGAGGGGTGTTTAAGTATTACAATACATCAACAGTATGCGAAGATTTAAAAAAAGGTTACCCTGTTTTAATTGGTGGTTGTGATACAAAAGAAATAGAAAAAGTAAAAACTCCTTTTGGTTTTAAGGATTCTGTGTCATACTCTGGTGGACATAGATGGTTGGCTCATGGTCTTCTGGTAAGACATAGAACAATCACAAGATATTCAGAACCTCCCCAAGACAAATTATCTAAAAATACAACACTTGGTACATCTTGGACAGAATCGTATGAATATGTTCTGTGCAATTTTGGATGGAAATCAGGTAGGGGGAACGGTTATTTTTTAAGCGGCGTGTTTGATGTTGATGACAAAATGGTGTATGGTGAATCATATAGCAAAAGTAACAATAAAACAGACTATTACCAATACGAAATTACAACCGTTACAGGTATTAGAAAATAGTAAAAGATATATATCATGAGAAAATTAGCGTGTGCATATTATCTGCTATTGGCTGCAATCATCTTCTGCCAGTCTTGTGCAAAAGTAGATGAATACAGCGATACTAATGATGCAAATATAGATGAAGTTACAGAATTTTCTTCAATAGAAGGAAATGTCAAACGCAAAAATTTCATCAATAGTTACATAGATGTCAATGATATAACAGTCGAAAAGTTTGATAACCAGCAATCAGTGTTTCCAATGATTGTAGTATCAACGGATGGCCATCGTTATTCTGTAAATAGCGACAGACACAAACAAATTTCCGAACAAATTGGAGACACTTGTTATTATCGTTATAGCGACCCGTCATACGAAGTTGTCAATGACGAAATCTGTGATATAGACATCATTTGTGTAGAGGCATTTGACGACGAACACCAGGAAGGTGCTTCGCTGTCGAACATAACCACGGTTGTGATGGCATCACCATACAATTACGTCAAAAATGGCTACAAGGACGATTCAAAGCAAGACGACAGCAAAACGCTTGCCGAATATTTAGAATACAATGGAATCTACTTTCTTCCACATTATGAAGCGAAGTGTGTCAAAATGAAAGACCTCAATCAATGTGAGACAATTTATTTCGCCCCACAATTGTTCATCATTTTCGACAAACTTCCCTCTAAGAAAGGTTTTTATAGCTTCAATGTAATGCTTGATCTTTCTGACAACAAGTTAAAAAAAATGGTTAAAATGAATTTTAACTAATAAAACCCCACGGCGATTTCATTTAAAAATTTTAGGGACATAACATCCCCTACCCATTATTAGATGGAGCCACCGCTTGATTATCAATCAGTTACAAAACAGCAAAAATGCAGTTTTTGACCTATTTTAAAGTCAAAAGGTCTTTTATAAATGTAAAAATCTTCTCAGGAGTTCTGCATAGCCTCTCTTTCTGTCGCACATTTTTTCCCTGTTGGAGTGCCATTTTGAGAGAAGATTCAGGCATAGCGCAGATTCAACTCCCCAAATTATATGCGAATAATCCTTATGCAAAAAAATTACCCGAAAGTGTCTTCCTTTTCTCAAAAAAAATCCTTATTTTTGTAGCGTCTAACTATTAAAGTATTATAATATGAAGCGAATTATCTTAACAGCATTGTTATCAGTATTTTGCATTGTTGCAAACGCACAGAACGCCGACGACACACAGGAAGTAAGCGCAGGCGATACCAAGTATTACCACATCGACGAGCCTACTGAGGGGTCAGAATATATATGGACGTTGGATCCGAGGGATGCGGGCAGTTTGTTGATAGATTCTAATGACCCATCCCGCATCAGTGTTGCGTGGACCAAGGACGGCGTACTTTCTGTATATGAGAAAAACATTACAGGATGTACGAGCGGCATCACCACCCTCGCTGTCAAAGTCAAGGATTTGCCGGTATTGTACGCCGAGTTTGTAGATGAGAATGTCTGCTCTGGCGACGCGGTGGTAGTCAGGTTTCCCAGCGAGGCCGCCAAGCCAATCAAGTTTACCTACACCGTCAACGGCAATGAGCACAGCGTATCCGACTGCAACAGCAATACTTACCAGATACCCGAAACGGACTCCGGCACGTACAAATTTGTGGGCGGCACCGATGCCAACAATGTTAAGATAGAGCCTGACGACCACTCTACCGCCGTGATTGCGCTTCCGCTGCAAAAACTTACCATTAAAAAGGAATAGCCATGAAAGAAATTGTGATAAGCATAATCCTCGTGCTGACATATTACGTATCCAACGCACAGGAAGCCGATTACGAGATAGAAGCCGCTCAGGGCGAGGAAATCGTGCTGAGGGTGAGCGGTTTTGTGGACGAGCAGAAGCCCAACTTCTCCATATCCAAAGTGTCGGGCGGCGACGGCAATTACGAAGTCGCCGATTTGGGGGACGGCAGGGTGAAGTTTGTATTCAAAGAGGCGGAGGATTACACTTTTGATTTTGTGGAGGATTACAATGGCTGTCTGTACAGCACCACAGTGCGCTTTGAGATTGCCAAGGAGACCATGCTCAACGTCCCAAACATCTTTACGCCAAACGGCGACGGCATCAACGACCGCTTCCACATCAAATACGACAACCGCCCCCAGGTGTTTGACATCGTAATCTACAACCGCGAGGGCAAAAAGATGTACTCGTCCACCGACCCCGACTTCCATTGGGACGGCTCGCACTGCACCGCTGGCGTGTATAGTTACATCATCAAATACACCAGCCTCGGCAAGGCCAAGACCATGAAGGGCTACATCACCCTTGCCGACTAACAGAGCCGTCGCCATTCTCCATAATGTCCTTGTACTGAGGGATTTCCTTCAAGAAAGTGTAGCGTGAGGTCGCAGCATCGAACCTCGCGCAATAATGTTTTATGCCATTTGTAACGATAATAATTGGTGCTTTGAAAATAATATTGTATCTTGCCACCTGATTGAAAGTTTCCTGCGTTATCTTGACGTCTGCCGCCTTGCACTCTACCACAGCCAGAGGTTTCCCGTTGCGGTCATATACCACGATGTCGGAGCGTTTTTGGGTGTTGAAGAGTTTCAGGCCGTTTTCCGTCATCATCAGCGACGGCGGGTAGTGGAGTTCGTGGACGAGATAATGCACAAAATTCTGCCTCACCCATTCTTCTGGCGTGAGGACGAGAAATTTTTTTCGTATTATGTCAAAAATATATTTACTTTGTGCGTCAGATTTGATGTTGAGGTCGTACTGAGGCAGATTGAGAGTTTCCATGGCCGATGTATCGATTTTGATGCTTAGCAAATCACGGCGCAAAGTTAAACAATTAAAACGTCATACGCAAATGAAGACAAAGGAAGAAATCGTAAACAATTGGCTGCCGAGATATACGGGACGCGAACTCGCCGACTTCGACCGCTATATCCTGCTCACCAATTTTGGCAACTACCTCGACCTTTTTGCCAACAAATTCGGGGTGGATATATCGGGCGGCAAAAAAGTTGCCATGCCCACCGTATCAGCCGAGGGCATCACGCTGATCAATTTTGGCATGGGCAGTCCCAACGCCGCCACCATCATGGATCTCCTGAGCGCAATCAATCCCGAGGCGGTGCTTTTTCTCGGCAAGTGTGGCGGCCTCAAACGAATCAACAAACTCGGCGACATCATCCTGCCCATCGCAGCCATCAGGGGCGAAGGCACGTCTGACCAATACATGCCGCCCGAAGTGCCAGCCCTGCCCGCGTTCCAGATTTTGAGGGCGGCGTCGTCGGTAGTGCGCGACCTCGGACACGACTATTGGACCGGCACGGTATATACCACCAACCGCCGCGTGTGGGAGTGGGACGAGGATTTCAAAAACTACCTGCGAAAAATCCGCGTCATGGGCATCGACATGGAGACCGCCACGCTGTTTACAGTCGGCTTCAAAAACAAAATCCCCTGCGGCGCGATGCTCTTGGTATCAGACCAGCCGATGGTGGCTACGGGCGTCAAGACCCGCGAGAGCGACAACCAGGTAACGCACAGTTACGTGGAAGACCACCTCGACATGGGCATCAACACCCTCCGCGCCATCATGACCAACAGCATCAGCGTAAGGCATCTGAGGTTTGACGAGGATTGAGAAATTTTATTTCTTTGATTTTTTGTCAAACATGTAATTTTTTCCACACAGGGCGGCGATGGCGAAAAACAGTCCGCCGCCCATAAAGAGGTATCCCATTATTGTCCAAATCCTTGACGCAAACGAATTGGTGTCGCCAACGGAAATGCGAGAGCCGCCCACAAGCACAAGGTCTCTGCCGGGGAACACATCCAACGACGCCCTGCCGTTGCCGAGCCTTGCTGCAAAGGTGGCCTTCTCGTCTTGCGCCATGTAGGTAACGTTGAAGCAAGGTGAGTTGCCTCGGTTGGGATAATACCGCGATTGGATGAAAAAATCCTTCTTTCGCGGGTTGATTTCCGATTCCCAAATGCGGTACATCTTCTTCATGTACGAGAATAGGAATTGCAGCGAATCGGGTTTTCGGAGCGGAGTGCCGTCGTTGAGGTACAGGTCGCCAACTATCTGACAATAAGGCTGTTCGTAGATACGCAAAACCATGGTGTCCAGGTTGGAGTTCAATCGCTGTTCGGCTTTTGAATGGCGGGTTTCCTCCACAATGTCTATGCAGATGTAGGAGCCGTTGAGCAGGTCGAGCACCGTGTCCCTGACGAGTTGCGCCTTTTGGAACACATAGTCTTTGATGAGGTAATCGCGAGGGTCGCCGCTATTGACGGCGGCGGTGATTTCCTCGTCGGTGGTCAGCACGGGCAGGCTGAACATGCGCTCCTGCTGTGCCTCCTCCTCCGTCATTTCGTATTCTGTTGCCAAGCCTTTGAGCCACCATCCAAACATAAATATTCCGCCACAAAATGCAAGCGTTATCACAAGCAGTACGATGGCGCAGCCGCCTTTGTCCTTGCCTTTGTCCTTGTCTTTGGCGGATTTGGACGGCGGAATCTGTTGGGAGAATTTCCTTTTTTTCATCGCGTTTTGGGGTATAAAATCTTGTCGTTCTTAAAAAAATTTGCCGAAAGGTACGCATTATTTTTGTTTATGGCAAAAAAAATAACTACTTTTGCAGCATACGCCATTGTATTATACCATTTAAAAACATTAACACGCAATATGGCAGCCACATACGAATCCATAATGTCGGATTTGAAAGCCGGTAAATACGCCAACGTCTATCTTTTGCAGGGCGACGAGCCGTATTTTATCGACCAAATCTCCGGCTATATCGAAAACAATGTACTCACGCCCGACGAGCGCATATTCAACCAGACGGTTGTATATGGCAAGGATACCGACGTGAGGAACATCGACGTGATGGCGCGGCGTTTTCCGGCGATGGCTAAGTATCAGGTGGTGATTGTGAAGGAGGCCCAGGAACTCAAAAAAATAGAAGACCTTGTATATTATGTGCAAAAGCCGCAGAAGACCACCATCTTGGTGCTTTGCCATAAGTACAAGACCTTGGACAAGCGCAAGAAACTCGCCTCGCAGATAGAGAAGGGCGGGGTGCTATTTACCTCCGCCAAACTTTACGAAAACAAGATTCCGGCGTGGATCGATAGTTATATCAAGGGGCTGGGGCTCGTGAGCAACCCAAACTCCACACGTCTGCTGACCGAATACCTCGGCACCGACTTGTCTAAGATAAGCAACGAACTCGACAAACTTGCCATAGCGTTGCCCAAGGGTGCCACCGTTACGCCCGAAATCATACAGGACAACATCGGCATCTCCAAGGATTACAACAACTTCGAACTCCAGAAGGTAATCTGCTCCGGCAACGTGGAGAAGGCGGCGAGGATAGTGGCGCATTTTGCCAAGAACCAGAAAGACAATCCGTTGGTGCTTACCATCACGTCGCTGTATGGGTTTTATTCCAAGATGCTGATATATTGGCAGTACGCGGGCAAAGACAGCAACACGCTATGCGCGGCGATGGGATGCAGCCCGTATTTCCTGCGCGATTACCAGGACGCGGCGCGGCGGCTCACGTTGCCCAAAACTGTGGCTGGCATATCCCTGCTCCGCGAGTACGACCTCCGCAGCAAGGGCGTAGGCAACGTTTCCACGGATGCGGGAGCGTTGTTGCAGGAGTTGGTTTTTAAGTTGATGCACTAATTTTGGGGTGCGGAGCAATTTTTTTTGCATTTTTTTTTGCATTTGGCGTATTTGTTGCTTAATTTTATGCAGAAAAAAATATCGTGTCCGGACGTGTCCGACGATACACATAAGTAATTGATAATTAGAAATTTAATATAAATACGAGATGAAACAAAGTTTTCGCCTTACGTTGAAACTCAAGTTGCTGTTGGGCTTTGGGCTGCTTGGAGTACTGCTCTTTGTGATGTACAGGGTGGTGAGCGACGCCAACAATGCCAACAATATGCAGACGACAGAAAACAACGAATTGGTGTTTCCGTCGATGCTATATACGGAGAAACTCAAGGATTTGATAGAGACGTCGCAGTACCTCACTACCAAATGGACGCTCAAGTGCGAGCCGAAGGACGGCAAGTTGCTTGGCGAGATAGAGTCGTGCCACGGCGAACTTTACGACTCTCTCAAAGCGCAGATTGTGGTCTATGTGGACAAGGATCTGTGGAGCGACAGGGACAAGGAACTTTATTTTAAACTTACCGCCATGGTAGATACGCTGTTTACCTTGCAGTCTGACGTGGTGGACAACCTCAATTCCGCCGAAAAATTCAACGACCAGAGCAACTATTCGTTCAGGCGTTACAGCGTGGTGGACGGCGATGTGATGGCGTGCTACAAGAGGGCGTCCATCGTTGCTATGCAACTCGCCAACTCCTTTAAGAAAGAATCCTCCAAAAAACTTGCATTGATAGAGGAGGGGTTTGGTGAGGCGGAAAACACGCTTGTATGGTGTGTGCTGGGATTGCTGGTATGCGTGGTGGCTATATACCTGATGCTCCGCCACAGTCTGCGCCAACTCCATTATTTCAGCGATAAGATTAAGGAAATGTCGGAAGGTGTATTGCCCGACGTGGAGGTCAAGGGCAACGACGAGATTGCCGACATGACCCAGGCTCTCAGAACTTTGATTAGTAACCTCGACGAGACTTCGCACTTCGCCATCAAGATTGGTGAAGGCAACTTCTCCACCGAGTTTAAGCCGAGGAGCAAGCAGGACGTCTTGGCTAACTCCCTCCTTGTGATGCGCGACAACCTTATCAAAGCCGAGAAGGAAGCCGAGCAGCGTAAGATGGAAAACACCCAACGAAACTGGGCGTCGCAAGGTCTCGCCGAGTTCAACGAAGTTCTCCGCAACGCCGGCGACGATATGCAGGTGCTCAGCAACAGGGTTATCGAGCGTCTTGTGCGCTACCTCGACGCCAACATGGGCGGCATCTACATCGTGGACGATTCTGACCCCGAAGACATCCACCTCGAACTCACCGCCTTCTACGCTTACGACCGCCTCAAATACGCCAAGCAGCGCATCGAGGTAGGCGAAAACTTGGTGGGACAGTGTTTCCGCGAAAACGAGACCGTCTATATGACCGACATCCCCAAAGACTACGTGCATATCAGCAGCGGACTCGGCGAGGCAGACCCCACTTGCCTTGTCATCGTGCCGCTCAAAGTGAACGCCGAGACATTCGGCATCGTGGAGTTGGCGTCGTTCCAGGTGATTGAGAAATACCAGGTGGAGTTTATCGAGAAGATAGGCGAGACCATTGCATCCACCATCGCGAGTGTGAAGATTAATATGAACACCGCCAAACTTCTCGAAGAGTCGCACCAAAAGTCGGAGCGTCTTGCACAGCAGGAGGCGGAGGTGCACAAGAACATCGAGACCCTCAAATCGAAAATAGAAAGCCTCGAAGAACTCAACAAACGCGATTCTGTGAGGTATCAGAAACTCCACGACGACTTTGAAAACCAGGCCGAGACCAATGCGTCGGTAATCCAGAAACTCAACGACAAGAACGAGAAACTCAAAGACGAACTCATGACGCACCAGTATATCCTCAACAACTCCGCAGGATACTACGAACTCGACGCGCAGGGATTCTTTATGAGCATGAATACAAGGCTGCTCAATTCTATTGTGATGCAGTATGCCGAACTCGACAGCCACGACGTGCGCTCCTACATGATGGACGAGGAATCGGTAAAGAATTTTGAAGAAGGCCTCAAAAAACTTGCCGACGGTCTTATCTACATCGCGCTCACCAGGTATTCGTTTAACGGCAAGATAGTCTATCTGAGCGAGACCTACACGCCTATCCGCGACGAGTACAACGTGCTTACCAAGATATGCGTCATCGCCAAAAACATCACCCACGAGATTGAGAACGTCAACGGACTCCAGCAGCAGATTGCCGAACTCAAATCTGAGAACGAGGTGTTGAGCAACAAAATAATCGCCCTGTCAGCCAATTAAGATTTGTTGTTGACAAGGCGATTTGGGGAAACACATTTACAAAACTGTCTTTCGCGCTATTAGAATACCATATTGAATCTGATAATCGGGTTGGAGAACGAAGTATTGTGCTCCAACCCTTTTGTTGCGTTCAGGTTCCAGAGCATCATTATGTTGAGCGATGCGCGGTCGGTAACCTGATGGTGGTAGCCGCCGCCTATCAGTATCGGGACCTCCCATTTTTCGTCGGGGAAGTTGGCGTTTGCCCAATAGTTTTCGTAATGGATGGCCTGCGCTTCGGCGTGTATGACGAGGAAGTCGATGGGATGACCGTCGGCGTAGATACCGCCGCCATATACGCTGCTCGATGTTTTGTTGATGTAACTCGAACTATACTTGTAATAGTCGTAAGTGCCAATCAAGCCAGCGGTGATGTATTGGTTGAAACAATAGCCCACCTGCGGGCAAAATTGCACCGAAAAAGTGTTGCTGCCGAATCCGAGGCCGAAGTCGCCGCCAAATCTCAGGTGGTCCATCAGCCTGTAGCCCTGCTGAGTGCCACGGCGTCCGTTGTTGTTCTGAGTGTCGCCATTGTCGTCCTCAAAATCCCTAAACTGTGCGAACCCTCTGCCCGCAAAAGCCAGCATCAGGAACGCTATTAATAATAAGGTGTTTTTTTTCATAGTCAATTATTCATTTATTTCAATTACTTCAATCACTTCAATCGCTTCAATCACTTCAATCACTTCTTCTCTGCCGCTTGCCGGATGAGGTCGAGTTGTTCGGGCGAGAGGTTTTTGGGCACGGTGTATTTCACTTTTACGTACAGGTCGCCGTACATGTTTGGCACGTTATATACGGGCATTCCTTTGCCTTTTACGCGGAGTTGCTTGCCGTATTCGATGCCCTGCGGGATGGTTATCTTGATGTCGCCTGAGAGCGTGTGGAGCAAGATTTCGCCGCCGAGCAATACCTTAAACACGTCCACGTAGATTTCTGTAAACAGTTCGTCGCCGCGCCGCGTGAAGTAGGGGTCTTTCTCCACCTTTACGCGCACGTAGAGGTCGCCCTTCTTGCCGCCAGCAATGCCCGGATAGCCTTGTTCGGGGATTTTGAGCAGTTGGTCGTCCACGATGCCGGGCAGTATCTTGATGCGCAGTTTTTGGTCGAGAATGTTGAGTATGCGCGTTGAGCCTGTGTAAGCCTCTTGGAGCGAGATGGTGATGGAACCCGTGAAGTCGTCGCCTTTGAAGAGGGTGCTGTTGCGGAAAAAGTTGTTGAAGAAGTCGGAATATTCGCTCGTCTTGCGCTTGAAGTAGTCGAGGTCAAAGTCAAAATCGTCGTCGTTGCCGCCCGTCGTAGTGCCGCCCGATGTCTTCTTGTACGACGACGTGGAGCCGCTGTTTTTGGTGTAGAAGTCGGTGGAGTTGTTTTTGCCGTCGCGCATGAGGTCAAATTTCTGACGCTTTTCGGGGTTGCTCAGCACGTCGTATGCCTCGTTGATTTCCTTAAACATGTCTTCCGCAGCCTTGTTGCCGGGGTTGCGGTCGGGATGGTAGGTCATGGCGAGGCGGCGGTACGACTTTTTGATCTGTTCCGCCGTGGCGTTGGAATCCACTTCCAATATCTTGTAATAGTCTTTGAATTGCATGGTTATTTTTTTTGTAAAAAATGTTTATATTTTTTGCGGTGCTAATTTAAAAAAAATTCCTATCTTTACAGCAAAATTTTTTGAAAAAAATTGGCATTATTAAAAGTTAGCAATCTTTGCAAGACATATTACAAGGGCGAAAACAAAATCTACGCTCTCCGCAACATCAATTTTGATGTGGAGGAGGGGGAGTTTGTGTCGATAGTGGGCAAGAGCGGCTCTGGCAAATCTACGCTCCTCAACCTCCTTGGCGGCATGGACACCTCCGCCGAGGGTAGCGTGTGCATTGGCGATGTCAACATCTTGACTATGACCGAGAAGCAGTTGTCGCAGTACAGGAAGTTTACGGTTGGGATGATTTTCCAGTCGTTTAACCTGATACCCACGCGCACCGCCATCGACAATGTGAAACTCCCGTTGATATTCAGCAACTATCCGCGCCGGCTTCGCGAGACGAGGGCGTGCGAATTGCTGTACAACATGGGCTTGTACAACCGCGCCATGCACTACCCGTCGGAACTCTCCGGCGGCGAGGCACAGCGCGTTGCCATCGCCCGCGCCCTTGCCAACAAGCCCAAGATTATCCTCGCCGACGAGCCTACGGGCAACCTCGACACGGCTACTTCGGCGGAGATTATATCGCTCTTGCAGATGTTCAACAAGAAGCACCGCATCACAATAGTGATGGTAACGCACGACAAGGAGACCGCCGGGCGTGTGTCGCACAAGACGGTGCTGCTCTCCGACGGCGAAATCATCAAAATATCCACCAACCCCAACCCATGAACCTGTCTGACATAGCAACGCTCGCCTTCTACAATCTCCGGCGAAACACCATGCGCACCATCCTCACGTCGCTCGGCGTGGCGGTGGGCATAGGGTCGCTTGCGGCTATGATTTCTTTTGCGCAGGGCATCACCGGCAATATATCCCGCTCGATGGAAAACAACGACATCTTCACGGGGCTCACCGCCACGAGCCGTTCCTTCGACCTCGACGCGCCGGCGTCGCGCAGCAAAATCCTCTCGCAAAGCAAGACCGAGGTGCCGCTCAACGATTCGGTGATAGAGGGCATCCGCAGGTGGAGGGAGGTGGCTATTGCCTTCCCTGTGGTGTCTAAGCCCGCCACGGTGTATCTCGCAGGGCGGTCTGTGCAGGCGAGCCTCAAAGCCGTGCCGATGGAGATGGGCGGTTATCCGCCGTTTGCCAACATATCGAGGGGGCAGTTTTTTGGCAAGGCAGACGAGCCGCGTGTGATTGTGAGCCGCCAAATGCTCCAGCAGATGCGCATCCTCATCGAGGGCGACAACGATAATGTCGGGTTTGGCGGCGACGTGCTTGTATTGCCCGTGGATTCGGTGGTCGGCAAGGAGTTGACCATCGTAACGAGGGTGTTTGACGCTTCTAAATTCAACACCGTAAACACGCGCAAGGGCGAGTTGCCGCTCAGCAACGAAACCACCCGCCTACATATTGCCGGCATCATCGACAACGGCGCGTTTTCTTCCGGGGTGTTCAACGGGTCAGACGTCTTTATGCCGTCGCAAGCCATCGATTATGTGCCGTGCATAGATTTGAGGAGCGTGTATTACATCATGGACGGCAAGGCAGACAATACTTCCAAATATGGCTCAGTGCATATCCGCGTCAAGGAGCACCACCACTTGAAGGCTGTCAAATTCAGGCTTGAGGAGATGGGATTCCAAGTGTTTTCGGTGGGCGACAAACTCGACGACATCGAAAATATTTTCCTGATGCTGGATTCCATTTTTGCGGCGGTGGGCGTCATCGCGCTGTTGGTGTCGGTGCTTGGCATTGTTAACACCTTGATAATGGCTATATACGAGCGTCGCAAGGAGATAGGCATCATGAAGTCGCTGGGGGCTACTCAGTGGCAGATTAAGTTGATATTTTATGTGGAGGCCGCCCTCATTGGATTGTTAGGCGGCGTGTGTGGCGTAGTGGGCGGCAAGTTGGCGTCGCAGGCGGCAAGCAGTTTCGCTAATACTCAGATTGGCAAGATTATCGGCTGCAACCTGGAATTTTTTGACTTTTCGTGGACCTTGGCGTTGGTCGCCGTGCTGTTTTCGGTGATAATCAGCGTTGCCGCGTCGATATATCCGGCAAACAGGGCGGCGGGAATTGATCCGCTGGACGCGCTGAGGAGAGAGTGATTCTTTTCAAAATTTTTTTTGTAAATCCATAAAACCTTTCTATATATGTGATTGGGGATTGAATTATCCCTTTTTTTATAGAAAAGAAAATTTTTGCAATTTTTGGAAAAACTATTATCTTTGCCGTCAGCAATAGCAAACGGAATCCAAATTACACAATGACAATGGCACACGTAGTTAATCCGATATACGACACTGTATTCAAATACATCATGCAAGACGAGAAGGTAGCCAAGGTGTTGATAGGCAACATCTTGAAGACCAAAGTCGTCTCCATACAGATGAACAACAACGAGTATGCGGCGATGCTGCCCGACGGGAATACAGTGTTCAAACTTGACTTCTCCGCCACCATTTTGGACCGAAATGGCAAGCACCAACTTGTGCATATCGAAGTGCAGAAAGCGTTGGAAGAAGGGGAAATAATGCGATTCCGCCACTATCTTGGAGCCATATATATGGATGCCACCAAGAAGTATCAGGAAACAATCACCAACCCCAAGACAAATAAGACAATCACCGTGGAGCATCCGCTGCCAATACACACCATCTATATCTTGGGACACCAACTCGGCGACGGCCTCAGCGAATCCGTAATGCACGGCGAAAATATCTTCAAGGATCAGGACGGCAACATCATCCAAATCCCCACCAACAACGACTACATCAACGGTCTTACGCACACCGTTACATTTGTAGTTGCGCCGCTCACCAAGAAGAACGTCAAGACACACCTCGACCGTCTCCTGTCCATATTCAGCGAATGTGAGCCAAACAAGGAGGAAATTGAAATTGACGAATATTTTGACGATTCCGACGATTACCGCACCCTTATGAAAGCCCTGCAAAAAGCGTCTGTTGACCAACAACTTCGCGGCAATCTCGAACTTGAACAGTATGAATGGGGCAAGCAGGTCAAAATAATGAAGCAAAATGCAGAAATGCGCGAGCAAATCTCGCAACAGAAAGAGCAACTCTCGCAGAAGGACGCGCAAATCTCGCAGAAGGATGCGCAACTCTCAGCGGCCATCATAGCACTGTCTGCCACCAATTCTGCGGAGCAAATAGCGCAAATCCTAAATATCAGCCAACAACAGGTGGACGATATATTGACGCACGGCAACGCAATCTAACAATTTGCCAATCAGTTGTTTCACCGCCGCCAAAAATTCATCTCGTCCACATATTCAAACACCCTCTCCGGCATAAAAAACCTTACGTCCTTGCCTTGCCGTATGGATTCTCTGATAAAAGTGCTTGACACCTCTATAATAGGCGTGTCAACAATCTTTACATTAGGATGCGAGCGCAACGCGCCGCCGTCGCAGCCATTGCGGGGGAAGACGATAATCTTGTGATTATTGATGATTTGCTCGTAATTTTTCCAGCGGTCAAGACGTTCCAGATTGTCTGTACCCATGATGAGGGCGAAATCGCGCTTGGGGTATTTTTCGCCCAAATAAGTGAGCGTATCTATAGTATAAGACGGCTTGGGCATCGAAAATTCGATGTCGCAAGCCGCAAATTTTTTGTAGCCCTCTATTGCGCGGTTCACGAGTTCGAGCCGCTGGTAGTCGGGCAGGAGGGACTCCTTGGTCTTAAAAGGGTTTTGTGGGCTGATAACAAACCATAGCGCGTCTATCCCCGAATTTTCCACGAGGTAGTTGGCGAGCATCAGATGCCCGTTGTGTATGGGGTTAAACGACCCGAAGTATAGACCCGTAGTAGCCATCTATTATTGTCCCATAGGTTCGTTGAACTGGTAAATCTTCTTGGCCTCCTCCGCCTGGGTGTAGTCCCAGAAGGGGCCTATTGAAAGTCGTTTCCACGAAAGACCTTCGTACAGAGCGTCGGTAAAAGTCTCCGCCGAGCCGCTCGACACAGCCGCCGGGCCGTGGGTAAGTTCAAAACTGTTGAGCCTTTTCAACTCCATCAACTGCAACTCAAACCAGTGCATCGTGCTTGGGGCGGTGGCCTGCGGGAGTTCGTTGATTTTGTCGCGGCTCTTCTTGTAATAAATCTTGGAATTCAACGCCTCAGCCTCGCTGTAAAACGGGCCTACCGCTATCTGACGGTGCGCGATGCCCCACCAAACCGCCTTGTTGAACGCCTTTTTGGTGCCGCTGGAGATTTTGCCGCCGCCGCCGGTGATTTCCACCTCGTTTTTTTTGCTGTCGATGCGGATGCGGATAAAATACCAGAACACGGGCGGCTCGGGTTCGTTGTAGTCGATGAAATCGATGCCGGATACGCCGTCTCCGTTTGCTTTTAGAGAGTCGATGTTGCTGGCGCTAAGCGTGTTGCATGTCATCAGCAACACAAACGCCATTATAAGTGTACTTACAATTTTTTTCATGGCTTGTATGTATTGTTATTGTTGGGTTGTATTAAATTTCTGTCTGTAATTCCTTTTTCGCAAATTTCATACCATAAGAATTTGCAGAAAAAAATTAGTTTTTTTTATTTTGAGTGCAAAGTAAATCATTTTTTTAGATTTTATGATTATATTTGCAAAGAAATAATTAATAAAAATTTTAACGACTATGAAACGATTGTTTTTTATCGCCGCGTTGTGCAGCGTGGTGATGGTGAGCGGTTGCATGGAGACCACTTATCAGAACAAGAAGACCAACAACAACTCCACTACGACCACCACAACCACCACCGACAAGGACGGCAACACCACCACTACCACCACCACTACCGACGATAGTGGCAAGAAGAACAATGGCAAGAATTTCCACTCGTCCAATGGCAAATTCTCCATCAACTTCCTCAATCCGCCGCAGGGACCCAGTATGCAGGAGGAGGCAAACAAGGCGGGCATGGTGCAGATATTCCGCTATGTGGACGAGGTGGGCAGCAACGGCATGTACGTAGCCCTGTACAAGGATTTGCCCAAGGGCGTCGTTACCGCCGACAACGTGGAAGACAAACTGAAACTCGAAGCCAACGCCTTCCTCAAAAATATGGGCGCGAAGTCCATCAAGACCGACGAGGAGCGTCTCAACGGCAACAAGGGTCTCAGTTTCTCCGGCACGGTGAACGACACCATCAAAATCTACATGAGAAACTACTTCGTGGGCAAGCGTTACTACCAGTTTGGAACCATCGGCACCACCTCCGCCATCTCCGAGAAGGACGCCAAAAAATTCCTCAATTCCTTTGAATTGGATTAGACGCGCCATGGAGCACGGCTCTTTATTTATCACCGAATAAAACGAATTAAACAAATTGTATTACAATTAATTACATTAAACAAATGCCGCAAGCGGCGGCGAATTTAACGAACTCCCTCCAAGTGTGGACAAAAATTCGTTTTATTCGTAAATTTAAAATTCAACTTGTTGAATTTTAATTTATTAGTAGTGATTGAAAATTTGTTTCATTTGTTAAATTCGGTGATAAATGACATAGCCGTGGACATGGAGCGTCTCTGTAAGGTTGTTGTTGCGGCGGATGTAGTTGACCTCGCTCATGCAGACCTCCTGCGCAAACTGTGTGGCGTACTCCACGATATTGTCGATGACGTCCTTCTTGGCGTTGCCGCGTATGTCGTTGCGGGAGAGGTTGTTGCGCACCACGCCATATACGATGCCCGCGTTAAAATTGTCGCCCGCGCCAATGGTGCTTATGGGCGTGATGGGGGGCGCGGTGTATTCGTAGGTAACTCCGCGCTGGTAGAACGCGCATCCGTCCTTGCCTTTGGTGTAGAAAAACATAGCGTTCCTATTGATGCTGCGTAGTGTTTCAAACGCGCCCGCCTGGTACTGGCAGCCAAAAATCAGCGCGTAATCCTCGTTGCTGCCCTTCACGATGTCGGCGAGGCTGATGTTTTCCTCGATGTAAGGGCGCACCTTGTGCAGGTCTTTGAGGTGCGGGCGGCGGAAATTGGGGTCGTATATTACGATAGCCCCGTTTTGACGCGCCGACATCACGAGCCGCTTGACACCCTCGCGTATTTCGGGCATTATGGCATAGTAAGAGCCAAAGAGCAGGATGTCGTCCTTCTGAAACGGCACGGCAAAGCGCGTCAGGTCGGGCGACAGCGGCTTTTGCTTGTAAAATTCGTACTGCGCGTCGCCATTTTCGTCCAAGAAAGCCAGCGCAATCGACGTCTGCATTGCGGAGCCGTCCACAAGTTGATGAGGCGTTACCCCGTTGTCTGTCAAGAACTTGGCAATCACTTTGCCTATCATGTCGTCGCAGCAATCGGACATAAACACCGGCTCCAAGCCCAGCCGTCCGAGCGATACCGCGCTGTTGAGTACAGAGCCGCCGGGATTGCCGCCAATGGGCGCGCCGTTGGCAAACATTATGTCGAAAACTGTCTCTCCGATAGCGTAAATTTTTCTCATATCAATAGTGCTTTAAAAAATTTCCTAAAATTAGTTTATTTTTTTTGAATATTGTATCAAAAAAATTGTATTTTTGTAAAAAGTTTTCTTAAACCCTTACGAAATGGCAAAAATACTCATTATAGACGATGAACGTACTATACGCAACACTCTGAAAGACATCCTCACGTATGAGAATCACGAGATTTTTCTTGCGTGCGATGGCATGGAAGGAGTAGAAATGGTAAAGAACAGCAAGTACGACATCATATTGTGCGACATCAAGATGCCCAAGATGGACGGCATCGAAGTGCTGGAGCAGATGATGGCTATGGGCATCGATACGCCGATAGTGATGATTTCGGGACACGGCACGTTGGAGACTGCCGTAGAAGCCATCAAAAAAGGCGCATACGACTTTATCGAGAAGCCCCTCGACCTCAACCGTCTGCTCGTGGTAATCAAGAACGCCACCGAGCGCAAGGCTCTGATTGCGGAGACCAAGGAACTCAAGCACCGCATCAACCACAAGTACGACATGGTGGGCAATTCAGAAAAAATCCGCCACGTCAAGGAGATGATAGAGCGTGTGGCTCCTACGGATGCGCGTGTGCTGATACTCGGCGAAAACGGCACCGGCAAGGAGGTGGTGTCGCGCTGGCTGCACGAAAAGAGCAACCGCGCCAGCGGCCCCTTCGTGGAGGTCAACTGCGCCGCCATCCCGTCTGAACTCATTGAGAGCGAACTCTTTGGGCACGAGAAAGGCTCTTTTACGGGGGCAAGCAAGCAGCAGAAAGGCAAATTTGAGGCGGCGCACGGCGGCACAATATTCTTGGACGAGATAGGCGACATGAGCCTTGCGGCACAGGCCAAGGTGCTGCGTGTGTTGCAGGAAAATAAGATTTCGCGTGTGGGCAGCGACAAGGAAATCAACATCAACGTCCGCGTTATCGCCGCCACCAACAAAAACTTGAAGGAAGAAATCAAGGAAGGCCGTTTCCGCGAAGACTTGTACCACCGCCTGAGCGTTATCATCATCAAGGTGCCGTCGCTCAACGAGCGTCTCGAAGACATCCCGCTGCTCGTGGATTATTTCAACAAGCAGATTAGCGGCGAGTACAACAGCGCGCCCAAGATTTTCACGCCGGATTCCATCGAGGAACTCCAAAAAATCAATTGGACGGGCAACATCCGCGAGTTCCGCAACGTGTTGGAGCGTCTTATCATCCTTTGCGACAAGGAGATTACTGGCAACGATGTCAAGGAGTACGTCTCGCCGGTCAAATAGGCTGTGGGCGGGCGGATTCTGTCAACAACACTTTTTTATCATTATAAGGTGAAACAAGATTTTTCGCAGACATTCTCCAAGTTTAACGCGCTGAATGTCATAGTAATAGGCGATGTGATGATCGATTCGTACCTTTGGGGCAGCGTACACCGCATTTCGCCTGAGGCTCCTATCCCTATAGTCAACACCACCCGGCGCGAACTGCGCATGGGTGGTGCTGCCAATGTAGCCCTCAATATCAAGTCGCTCACCGCCAATCCCATCCTTTGCAGCGTGATAGGCAGCGATGCGCACGGCGACGACTTCCTGCGCCTGATGGACGACGATTCGCTCAATAAGAGCGGCATCGTCCGCAGCGACAAGCGAGTTACCACCATCAAGCACCGCGTCATCAGCGGCGGGCAGCACCTCTTGCGCGTTGACGAGGAGATTACCACGCCTATCACAGAACACGAGACAGACAAACTGTTGGCGCAGATATATATGATAATGCGCGACACCACCATCCATGCGGTTGTCTTTGAGGATTACGACAAGGGCGTGATTACTCCGAGGCTCATTGATCGCGTGGTAAGGATGGCGCACGACAAGAATATCCCCGTCCTCGTGGACCCCAAAAAACGCAATTTCCTATATTATAAAGGTGTGGATGTTTTCAAGCCAAATTTCAAGGAACTCTGCGAAGGAGTCAACGTGAGCATCGAGAAGACCGACTTCGACGCATTGTTTGAGGCAGAGTGCAAGTTGCGGGAGATTTTGGGCTATGGGTATGGGTTCATCACGCTGTCGGAGCATGGCGTATTCCTCTCAGACGGCAAGAGTTACAAGAGGTTCCCGTCCGTTATCCGCGAGGTAACAGACGTATCGGGCGCGGGCGACACGGTGATTGCAACCATCAGCCTCTGCATCGCCGCCGGCATCGACATCGTTACGGCATCCGAAATCGCCAACATCGCTGGCGGCCTTGTCTGCGAGAGGGTGGGGGTGGTGCCGGTGGATTACGCGGCGTTGCTCAAAGTGCTCAAAGACATTGACTTATAACTTTTTTTTCTGCCTGACAAATGATTACCAGCCTTTCTGAAATCACAGACCTCAATAATCTCGAACTCGTGGCGGCGCACGTTACGGAGGGTTTTATTACGGGCTTGCACAAGAGTCCGTTTCATGGCTTTTCGTCGGAGTTCAACGAGCACCGCCTTTACAACAAGGGCGAATCCACCCGACACATCGACTGGAAACTCTACGCCCGCAGCGAAAAACTTTTTGTAAAGCGTTATGAGGACGAGAGCAACCTCCGTTGCAGCATCGTGATAGATACGTCCACGAGCATGAAATATCCGCAGTCGGGCAAGTACAACAAACTTGAAATGTCGGTGGTGTGCGCCGCCGCGATGATTAATTTGCTCAGGAGTCAGAGAGACGCGGTGTCGGTGTCGCTGTTTGACGACAACATTTATTTTTCATCCGACTGCAAGGTGTCCACCACCCACGCCAAAATGCTTTTCTCCAAGTTGGAGGCTATTGTCCGCGACCGCAATTTCGACGTGCCTGCCCACGCCCGCCCCTACTCGTCTGACGGCGGCGGACACATTGCCGCGTGTCTGCACCAGGTGGCTGAAAACGCCCACAAACGCAGCCTTATCCTTATTTTTAGCGACATGCTCGATACTGGCAGCGAGGAGGAGATTTTTTCGGCGTTGCAGCATCTGAGGCACGCCAAGCACGATGTTATCCTTTTTCATGTGATGGATAGGAAGACCGAACTCCACTTTGATTTTGAGAATCGTCCGTACAAATTTGTTGATATGGAATCTGGCAGTCAGGTAGCCCTCAATCCCTTGGAATACAAAGAAATATACCGCAACCTTGCGTCAGGCTTCTGCGAGCGTCTGCGCAATCATTGCGGCATGTATGAGATGGATTATGTAGAAACGGATGTTGCCTTGCCGTTCAAAGAGATTCTTGCTCCCTTCCTTATCAAGAGGGCTGTATTACATTGATTAATTAATTCATAATTCATAATTCACAATTCACAATTCATAATTCTTTTTCCGCCGAATGGCAATTATGCATTATGCATTGTGCATTTTTAAAGTTTAGGACAAGCGATTACGCTGTGGCGTTTTTTGGCTTTTGCCCTCGGCTGGAATTCGTATTGTACCGAAAGTTCGTGGCTGCCGCCCGTCGAACTCAACAAGTGTCCTATCGTGAAGTCGTAACTATATCCAATGCGGAGGTTGAAAATTTTGTAGCCGAGCATCACGGCTATTGCGTCGAGGTTGCTGTACGATTCGGAGCGCACGGCTACCGGTATGCCCCTGAGCCAGCAGCCGAGGGTGAAGGGATCTTTGTGCCAATATGTGCCGATGCTGAGGTTGTCGGCCTGAGATGTGAAGTCGTACAGGAGGGTAAAGGTAACGCTCTGCATGTCCTGCTTGCTTTGGCGACCTTTTGTGGAGGTTTGGGGTGCGCCCACGTAAATTGTTGCGCCGCCGGTAAGGGTTATTTTCATGTTTTCGCGGTACGAGTCGTCGTCGTAGAGCGATGCTTTGGGACGGAGGAGGTGGTCCACCGAGATGCCGCCAAAAAATTTGTCAGACGATGCGATGCACGATACCTGGATGTCCAAGAAAGGTTTGCGCGGTACGGGGGGCTGCTCTGTGGTGGCGTGGGATACGATGCCGAGTTCGTCAATCATGTCGCCGAATATAAGTTTTTCAAAATCCACGCTCCTTTGGTTGTATTTGAAGCCGATGCCCGGACGGATAATCCATTCGCGGTTGATGTTGGTCCACCAAGAATAGCAGAGGTCTATGGTGGTGAGCGAGAGTGCGCCTTCGCCGGCTTCGTCCCTGAGTACCATAAGTCCTACGCCGCTATGAAGTTTGTGGAGGTCCTGGTCGTATGCGATGGCATACGTATTGAAAGTGCCAACTTCCGGCCACTGGTTGCGGTAGTTGAGCGACACCCTGCTACCAAAGCAATCGCCTGCATACGACGGCGCAAGGAAGAGCGGCGCGGCGTAAAACTGCGAGAACTGGATAATCTGTCCTTGTGCTGTGTGCGACAGGGCTGTTATCAGAGTTGCTATCGTTAATATGTATATTAGTTTTTTCATAACGGTACTCTATGGTATATTTTTTTGCTCGTATCTTATTTGATAACGTTATTGCTTTGTATTTATTTTATGCGCCGCCGTTTTTTTTGATTGTTTATTGGTTGCAAAGTTCCGGCATGCGCTTGCAAATTCGCTCCAAAATTTTTGCCAAATCTTGCGTTCTGTATGTAATATCTTCTGATGCAAGGCTTAGTTGTGTGGTATTCAGGCCCGAATAGTCGTTTTTTAGTGCCGATTGGAGTTTCGCGCGGTCGGTTTGCAGGCGGTCAAAATCTTCTTTGAGGTACGCCACGTCGTCTGGCATGCCGTCGGGATAATCGTTTTCAAAGTGCTGGCGGATTATTTTTTCTTTCTGAAGAATTGTGAAAATTTGGTCGCGGGCGTTGGCGATGGCGGTTTCGAGTTGCTTGGCGGCGAGGCGGTTGTTTTCCTCCTCGTGGCGTTGCATATAGTCGTTGATAACGGCGTTTGCCCTCTCGCGGCACAGGCGGCAGTAGGTGGAGTTGACGTCGCTTTTTAGTTTTTCGCAGAAAGAAGTGGCTTCCGAGCTTGGGCGCATGGTCTTCAGGCGGTCTATCTTGGCGGCAAACACTTTGGCGTATTGCTCGTTTTCGATGCGGCTGATTAGAGAGCGGAGTTCTGCGAGCGAGAAGTTGTCGGTCTCGTTGTCGGGGAAGGCTATCGAATGTAGTACAGACAAGGTTTTCTCGTTGTCTTCGGGCGTGGAGGCCTTGCGTGTAGGATTTTTGTAGTCGTCGATGGCGAGGGCTATGTTCTTGATGTTTTTGAGGTTGTTGTCGCCGTCTAAGTAGCCTTCGGCGTTGGTTATGATGGTCTGGTAGGTGGGCAGGAACTCGTTTTGGAACACGGGATTCTTGCCAAACTCCTGTATGCGCGACTTCATGGTGGCGCGGAGTTTCATGTAGTTTTCAAAAATTTGCAGAAACAGCGGCTTGAAGTCGTCTGTGATGCGGTTTTTGGTGTTGAGGGTGTAGTTGTTGATGCTCGATTTTAGGGTAACGAAGTCGTTGAGGTAGTCGATTAGTTTGAGTTCCTGAGTGTAGATTTCCGGGCTGAGGAGTTGGTTGTCGTATGCCTTTTTCACTTTTGAAAGCCTTGCCTCCACGGTTTCGCTGGTGGTCTGGTCGCCTATCACGGGGTCTGAGACGTATTTGGATTTGTAGTTGACAATCACCATGAAGGGGTATTGCGGGCATTTGACGAGCGAGGCTATCTTGTCGCGGTCGAGCCGTGGGTTGTCGCTCTCGTCTATGTATTTTACAAGAGCCACGGGGTTGATTTCCGCCGAGCCTTTTTGCGACGGGATGAAGGAATACACGCTTATCGACGCCACCCGTTTGCTAAAACCGTCTTCTTCGTAGAGCCTTATGGTGGAGTTAAATTTGTATTCCTTGCTGCCGGTCTTGGAGGTGATTAGTTTGCCGAGTTCGCCCACGAGGGTTTTGGCGGCGGAGAGCGGCGTGGCGAGGTCGGAGATAGTTTTTAGTTGCGTCGCCACAAAGTCGTAAATCTTGGTCGGGGTGTCTTTTGTGATGATGTCTATATTGATGTTGCAGTCTATCTTGCTGTTGCCGAGGGTGGTGAGCGGCAGATTGTCCATCAGGCGTATTGCCTCGTAACTGTCTGCCGTGTAGGTCTTCATAGTGCCGTCGGTGGTCTTGATGTTAAAGTTGAATATCGGGTAATTCAGTTTGCCGAGAGCTGTGCCGTCGATGCTGGCGGTGATGAGGATGTTTTCGGGGGTTGGGGCTTCGGCGCGGCGTTTTTTGGGCAGGGCGGCGTACATCCCGTTGAGGGCGGTCTGGAATTTTGTGGCGTTAAACAGGTACATGTCTGTACTCAGGTAGTGCCATTCGCTGTTGAACTCATACGACACGGTTTTCTTAAACTCCGGGTTGACAACGAGGATGTCCTGCGCCAGAGCCCGCGTCGCCACCATTGTAAACACCCAAAGGAAAACTATTTTCAATATCTTGTTTGTCATATTTTATACTTATGTATTACGCATTTTTAATTATGAATTGTGAATTATGCATTGTGCATTGCTTATTTCCATCCGATGCGTGCGAGGCGCATGGTTGCTGTTAGCATTATAGGATAAAACGCAGGATCGTAGTGTTGTGGTATTACTGGTGCAAAAATTAGCATCGCGCCGGTGATTATTGCCGACACCTTATAATATGTCTTCCAAAATTTTTTTTGCGATTTTACCGCCCATGCCCCTACTACGTGTGTCGGCAACGCCCAGAGGATGTTCATGTTCCAGGCGGTAACGGTATGTTCGGTGAGGAACCACATCACGAGAAACAGCACGCCAAACAGTCCCATTACAAAGAGCAGCGTCTTGTCGCCGCCGGAGTGGTAAGTGTGGTTTTTGATTTCCTTGTACGTTAACCATGCCCACACCGCAAACAGTATCCATAGCAATAGGGCAGGGGAGATGTAGGTGAGGAGGTCTGTGCGGCTTACGGGCTTGTCTGCCCTTACAACGGTGTTGCTGCGGCTTACTATTGGTTCGGGCTTGCCGTCGTGGATGATTTTTGTGTCGCTGATGGTGCTATATACGTAGTCTGGCAGAAACATCGCCGTCATTGCCGTGGCCTTCTGGTCCACGGGGAGTCCCATCAGCAGGGTGATGCCAAATCTGAACCACGGCATTTCCTCTATCCTTTCGTCGATGGCTTGGCGTAGGGTGAAGGCGTATGTGGTGTCTGGGTAGATGAGGTTGTTGCCGCAGGAATTTTTTAGCACGTCGCGGATGCGGGTGGCGCAGTTGTCCTCGAGAAAATTGTACTTGTAGTAGCGGTTTTTTTCGAGGGCGTTCCATTCGAGGAAGTCATATACAGCCTGAGCCTCGTCTGCGCTAAGGTTGAGCACCTGCTCGCGCACTTCGCGCTTTTCGGAGAGATATTCGATGCAAAAATAGTTGTAGTCGTAACTCGAAACGGCATAGTCCAGGAATCCCCTCACGAATTTTAGTACGAAAAGAGGCTGGTTATAGTTGAAAGTGCCGTAGTTGTACACTCTGTCTATCCTCTTGGACGGACACTGTGCACGGAATGCACAATGCCCAAACGAGGCGTAAATCTCCTTGCCGTGGGCGCACGTTAAAATGCTGATTTTCAAATCGCTATTGATTTGCTGAGCCATTATGGCGGCGCATTGCAGCAGCAATGCGGCTATTAATAATAATCGTTTCATTGTAGTTGGTAAATTTCAGGGTGTAAAACTAAATTTTATTTTTCATAATCGTGTATTTTTTTGTAATTTTTTTTCGTAAATTTGCGTTTTCAAAATGGTATGCAAAACAACCATGAGAAAAATAACCTACATATTGCTGCTTGTCTGCGTTGCAAGCGTCTCCAACGCCCAGGAATACGACTTCGCGATGTATTACTTGGACAAACTCGGCATCTCGCCCGCCTTGGTTTCTGTGGGCGACTACAACGAGGTGGGATGCGCCATCCGCAGCCAGTGGCCGGGTGTGGACGGCGGCTACAAGGTCTATATGGCGGAGTACCAGCAGAAACTGCCCACGTATTCCAGCGGCATAGGCGCAAGGATATATGGTGATGTGGGCAATGAGAGCGCGTTTTCGTCCACGTGCGCGGATTTGCTCTACGGTTACGATTTTAGCGTTACCGACAATATAAAGTGCAGTTTCGGGCTGTCGGCGGGATTGGTGTCGAGGAGCATTAGACAAGGCAAACTCGTATATTATTCGATGATAGACCCAGCCACCGGCGACATCGTGGGCGCGGCGGAAAGCGTGCCTGATGAAAAATACGCTAACCTTACATTTGGCATTGGCATCGCGGCATATACCAAGGAGACTATGGTGGCGATAGGATTCCAACGTCTTGCCAACATGACGATGGTGGGCACCAGCAACTATTCGCCGTCGGTATTTTCGGCAATGGTGAACCACAAATTCAAGATTGGCGGTACACAGAACAAGTTGGAGCAGTTTATAGTCCCCACGCTGTGCTACTCCCACTCGCGGTATGCCGACATGATAATGCCCGGTGTGTATTATTCGGGATACCGGCTGCTGCTGTCGCTGGCCTACCGCATGGAAAAAGCCGATCGGATGGCGTCGTCGGTGGTGCTGGGGGCGGGTTTCGACTTCGGACAAGTGGAACTCAGCATAGGCCACGAGATGGAGACATCGAAGGTTTTGAGGCAGACTTGCGGCTCATACGAAGTGGGCTTTAAGTATAAATTTGAAAAAACAGAAAAAAATAGTGGGGGCAAAACAATATTATGCCCCGCTTTTTAGTTATTAATAGTAAAAATTGTTTAAAAACTCAACTCAATATGAAAGCGCGATTGAAAATGATAATGCTGGCATGTGTGGTGGCAGGGAGTTCGCTGATGCTGTCGTCCTGCAGCACCCAAATCCAGCAGCGAAAAGGTTCATCCGGCAAGACCGGATGGGGCTACAACGACCCGAAGTGGGGCGGATTTGAGGTAGCCGAATATGTGGAGCAGGAGACTGGCCCCGGTCTGGTGCTCATAGAAGGCGGTACGTTTACGATGGGTAGCGTGGAGCAGGATGTGATGTACGACTGGAACTCCATGCGCAAGCGTGTTACCGTGTCGTCTTTCTATATGGACGAGACCGAAATCTCCAACGTGGATTACCGCGAGTACCTCAACTGGGTATTTAGGGTATATTTCGACGAGTATCCGGAACTTTATTTCAAGTCTCTGCCCGACACTCTCTGCTGGCGTAGGCGTTTGGCGTTCAACGAGCCTTACGTGCAGTTTTACTTCCGCCACCCTGCCTACAACGACTATCCCGCTGTCGGTGTAAGCTGGGACCAGGCCAACGAGTATTGCCTCTGGCGTTCCGACCGTGTCAACGAGAAGGCACTCATCGACAAGGGCGTGCTCGAATACGACCCCGACCAGAAGGGCTCCAACAACTTCAACACCGACGCGTATGTGGCCGGCAAGTACATCGGTACTGTAAGGCGCAACATCCAGTCGCCCTCGTCGCCCGACGGCGAGCGTTCGGTAAAATGGGAGGATGGTATCCTGTTCCCGTCCTACCGACTCCCCACCGAGGCAGAATGGGAGTATGCAGCCCTCGCCCTCATCGGCAACGCTCAGACATCACCTGAGCGTATCGTCAACCAAAGGCTCTACCCCTGGAACGGACACTACGTCCGCAACGAGGAAAAGGCCAACCGAGGTCTCTTCCGTGCCAACGTTCAGCGTGGTCGAGGCGACCTTATGGGTGTGGCTGGCTACTTGAACGATAACGCCGCACCTACCGCACCCGTGGATAGTTACTGGCCCAACGACTATGGTCTCTACTGTATGGCTGGTAACGTCAACGAATGGGTGTTGGACGTTTACCGTAACTTCACCAACCAGGACGTAGAAGAGTTCAACCCCTTCCGTGGTAACGTATTCCAGGTACTTGATATGGACGCCAACAACGAGTACATCCTCGACGATACCACTGGTCGTCTTAAATACCGCAGAATGACTGACGAGGAAAGTGCCGACCGTGTTAACTATCAATATGCCGACAACATCAATTTCAAGGACGGCGACTTGAAGTCAACCATTGATCATAATGCATGGGGCGTTAGTGCTGAGGAAGTATCAAAGGACGAAATTGGTTCTGAGCGTATGTACCACAATAAGCACAGCGAAGACAACAAAATGACCTCTCTCGTAAACGACCGTGTAAGGGTTTACAAGGGCGGCGGCTGGAGAGACCGTATATATTGGATGGTTCCCGGCACGAGAAGGTTCTTGCAGCAAGACCGCTGCGCCGACGACATCGGCTTCCGTTGCGCAATGATTCGCGTAGGTAGTCCGAGCGGCGTATCCGGCAAGAAAAAATAGTTATTTGCCAAAACTTTTTAAAGTATGTTTCCGTGCAGTTTTCCAGAAATGGATGGCTGCACGGATTTTTTTTTGAGATTTTTTTTCTACAAAATTGCGGTTGTTTCTGTTAAAATTTTTAACTTTGCATCCGATTTTTTAAGTAACATGGACATTACAATTTTATATAGAGGAATCGGCATAGGGTTCTTGGCGGCGTGCCCAATCGGCGCGGTGGCGATTTTGTGTGTCCAGAAGACCATCCAAAAAGGCTTTTGGCAAGGGTTTCTGATGGGTGTTGGGTCGGCTTTCGGCGACTTTTTCTACGCCTTGGTAACGGGGTTCAGCCTCTCGTTCATTTCCAATTTTTTCGTCAACCACAGAGTGTTAATCGGCATCATCGGCGGCATATTGATGTTGGGATTGGGATACAATATTTTCAGCAAAAACCCCGTGAAGCAGTGGAAGGAAAACAAAAAGATGAACAATTCGTTTTCCAAACTCAAAGTGCTGGGCGATTTTGCGGCAAGTTTCGGGTTGACGATTTCCAACCCGCTTACAATCCTTTCTTTTGGCGTGCTGTTTACGGCGTCGGGCGCAATTAGCAACGAGACCCCGCCGATGGAGACCTCCTTCTTGCTGCTTGGCGTTATCATTGGCGCGGTGCTTTGGTGGGCGTTTTTGGCGTTTGTTGTCAATATCTTCCGCGACAAGATTGGTCCTCGGCATATCATGTGGATCAACAAGATAACGGGCGTCTGCGTCATGCTTTTTGGTACGTCGGTTATCATAATGGTAACGTTTTTCAATGACAAACTTTGACCGCAAATTTTTATTCTCCCTATTATGTATTGTGTGGCTGCTCGTGGCATCGTGCAGCGGCGACGAGATTGCGCCCGTAAGCGTGGCTGCGTATGTGTGTGGCGACGGCGAGGAGCGCGAGATGGATGTTTTTGTGGATAGTGTTAATTGCACCCCAAACAAGCCTGCCATCCTCTATTTTCACGGCGGCAGTTGGATAAGCGGCTCTCGCGCCAAAATCCATCAGCGTTACCGCGAGCCAATGTTGAGGCGGCTTGTGGAAAAAGGTTTCGTCGTATTTTCTGTGGATTATAGGCTTGTAGGGCTTGGACGCGGTCACCTCGAAGGCGCGGTGGCGGATTGTAGGGCCGCGCTATCGTATGTGGTTGACAATTCTCAAAAATATGGCGTTGACACCACTCGGATAGGGCTCTGGGGGTCGTCGGCGGGGGCGCATTTGGCTATGATGACGGCTTTTGCGGATTCAGTGTCGGTGCGGAGGGTGAAGTTTTTGATAGACGATTTTGGACCAGTAGATATTCACAAAATGTTTTTGGTGGTGCCGGAGTGGGGTAGGGAGTGGATGTCGGACATGGTTTTTGATATTGATGGCAAGAGCCTTGGCAAGTTTGATTCGTTGACAAGTGTCTATTCTCCAATTAATTACGATACCGAAATGCCGGTCTTAATTTTCCACGGCGAGGAAGATAATGTGGTGGATGTGTCGCAGTCGAGGATGTTACACTCCAAAATGTTTAAAAACAGCAGTTTGATAACTTTCGCAAACAATGGTCATGGCCTCAAAAAATTGGATTCTTTGCAGTTGAAGGTTTACATGGAAAATTTTGAGAACTTTGTGGATAGATTCCAATAGATACAAAAAATGGAGCAAGCTCCTTGAGACGCACCGCTACAACCGCTTATCCTTGCTTACTTCCGCACCTGGGGAGGTTCGCAGGAGCTGGTCGTTCAAGACTTACTCCGACTGCAAAGGTAGATACTTTTTTTTATATACCAAACTTTTTTGCAATTTTTTTTATAAAATTTTTTTTTTCAATTTTATTGTGTTGGATGTCAACAGTTTGCACATAAAAAAATTTTTTGTGTTGGATTATTTAAAATATTATTTTTATCTTTGTAAGGTTAAATAAGCAAGATTGACTATAAATGATAAGCGAAGATAGCCGCCTGTATTGGTCGAAGTCGCTGTATTGGGGACTCGAAATCGGGCTGGACATAGTGTTGTTCTGCATTGTGGGGCAGTGGTTGTGGGACAGGCCGTTTGACGTAACGGGCTTTATGCCGTACCTGATAATTTCGGTATGCGTATATCTGTGCCATAGGGATTTTGTTAGCATCAGTCCTAAGATACCCTATTCGGAGTTGCTGCTCGCGGGGGTATGCGCCGGGGCGTCGGGGTCGCTGATAGTGGATTTGTACGCGGCGATATATGTCAAGGTGTATGACCCGTCGTACATGGAGCAAATGGTGCAACAGTCGGCGGCTCTCGCGGGGCAGTTTGGCTACAAGGACGGCGACATGGTGGAAAACATGCGGCAGATATTCGCGCCGGTGCTAATGATAACCACCACAATCGTTTACACCATAGTGTCGCTGATAATGTCGGCTTTTGGCGCGTTTTTGGTCAATCTCCGCAGAGGTAACGAAAACAAAAACAACGACAACAAAACTAAGGACAACAAGGATAGCAATATCAAGCAACAAAACTAAAATGGATATATCTGTAATTGTACCGGTATATAATGAGGACGAGTCTATTGGCGAACTCCGCGAATGGATTGCCAAGGTGATGCAAGACAATAATTTCAGTTATGAGATTATAATGATAGACGACGGCAGCACCGACCATTCGTGGCAGAAGATAGAGGCTATGGGCGCGGAAGACAGCCGTGTGAAGGGCATCAAATTTCGCCGCAACTATGGCAAGTCGGCGGCGTTGAACGAGGGTTTTCGCGCCGCGCAGGGCGACGTGGTGATTACCATGGACGCCGACCTTCAGGATTCGCCCGACGAAATCCCCGAACTCTACCGTATGATAACGGAGGAGAAGTACGACGTAGTGTCGGGCTGGAAGAAGAAGCGTTACGACCCGTTGTCCAAGACTATTCCCACCAAGTTGTTTAACGCGGTAACTCGTTGGTTTTCAGGTATTAAACTGCATGATTTTAATTGCGGGTTAAAAGCCTACCGCAGCACTGTGGTAAAGAGCGTGGAGGTGTATGGCGATATGCATCGTTATATCCCCGTGCTTGCCAAACAGGCTGGTTTTAAGCGGATTGGCGAGAAGGTGGTGCAGCACAGGGCGCGGAAGTACGGCGTTACCAAATTTGGCATGGAGCGGTTTATGAACGGTTTCCTGGACCTGTTGACCGTGAACATCGTGCTTAAATTTGGCAAAAGTCCGATGCACATTTTTGGGTTTATCGGCACGTTGAGTTTCTTGGTTGGCTTTGGAATCTTGGTGTATCTGAGCATCGCCAAGATATTCTGGAACCAATGGAAGATGACCGACAGACCGCTGTTTTACTTCGGGTTGCTGACGATAATTTTTGGCACACAACTGTTTCTGACGGGCTTTGTGAGCGAACTCGTGGCGAGGTCGTCGTCCGACAGAAATACTTATATCATAGAGAAAAAGTCGCAGATGGACTGACTGTGGTCTGAGGTTTGGTACTTTTTTTGTAGATAACGATTACAAATTAACAAAACAAATTTTATCACAATATGGCAGCGTTTAACGACGAAAAATCGCAGAAATCCATCAAGGAAATCATCCTTGTGTTTTCTGACATAGACGTGAAAATCACGGCGTTGACAGAATGTTCGGCGGAGGACTTCCTCTCGCTCAACAATTACCTGAAAAAGTTTTATCAGGACGCGAAGGTAATTTCTGGTCAGACCGAACAGATATACGACATCATTGCCGGCAATCAGCACGACAAGTTTTTTGAGGAGTTGCTCAATGTGCAGTACTCCTTGAACAGCCGTATCAACATGTTTAAGAACAAGATTCTCAAGAGCATACGCGGCTTGGAGAAGATGTTGACGTCGCTGAACCTGGTTTTTGTACCGTTAAAAAACTTCAACCTCAACATACTCACCCTCAACTTCTTGCTCGTGAACTTGAAGTTGAACGTTGCTTATTCGAGCGACCCAAAACTCAGTTGCATCGCCGAGTACATCGATTGGATTACTGCCGAAATCAACAAGTTGAAGATGATTCTGCCCAAGATTTCGGAGTCGTTGCTGATGGTGAAGAATGTTACGCGCCTTTCGTCGGGCAAACTCATCGAAATCCGCAAGAAAAACATCCTCGACATCGACCGCGTGACGGGTCAGATTAACGATTCGGTGCTTCTCTTGAAGGAAAAACAGACCGAGGCTGCCCGCAAGATGCCCGAACTCACCAAGCGCACTCAGAGTTACTTCGACAGCGTTAACAAGATTATCATGAACCTCCAATACCACGACATCATCCGTCAGAAGATGGAGCACGTGCAGGAGACTCACAAGAATATTATCAAGGAACTTTCCGCCCTCGACCTCAAAACCGACGAATCGGGCAAGATAGACCTCAGCGAACAGGCGCAGCAATTCCTGCAAATAAGGGACATTGCGGGCGTTCAGGTGGCGCAGTTGATTAACACCAACAAGGAGTATCAGAAGGCTTTTGCTGTGATTATGCGCAAATTCTGGGACATCAGCGAGGACATGAGCGTCATCTCGCAGTTGAGCAACGAGTTTGTGGGCGACAACGATTTGACCGACAGTTACTACAAGGACGTGCAAGACCGTCTGCGTGGCACCACCACCGTGTTGAAGCGTCTTATCAGTGCCAACGAGGATTTTGGCAACGAGATAGACATTATTTCTTCCACCATCGAGGAGAAACAGGAGCGCGTGAGCGAAATCAAGACGCTCTACGACGGCATCAACGACCGCGTGGAAACTATTCTCAGCAACATCGCCGAGAGTACGTCTGGCGACAGCCTTTCGCGCATCACGGGCGAGGTTACGCAGTTGGTTGACACGATCTCGGAGAATTTGAATGATGTGGTGCTGTTTTTCAGTCAGGCGCAGAACATCAGCAAGAAGTTGCAAGAAATCAACCATGAGGATTCTGAAAACGAGATTTCTGCCAATTTGCGCAGCATTTCGAGCAGGATTTCGCAGTTGCTGCTTTCTATCGAGGATCACAACCAAAAGATTGAACAAATACTTACTAACAATTCCAAACTGAGCCTCAACCTCAGTAGCGAAATCAAGTCGTCGGTAGAACAGGTGAAGTATTACGATTTCTTTGAGAAGATTATGCTCGAAATCGTTACCGAACTCAACAACATCTACTCCAAACTCGACAACAACACCATCAACGTCCTCCGCAACAACAAGACGGAGAATCTCAAGAGTCTCGAAGAGCGTTACACGATGGAGAGCGAGCGCATCATCCATCAACAGGCCATCGGCGCGGACGTGGAACTCGAAGACGACAATGCGGACGACGACAACGATGTGGAGTTCTTTTAGATGTGTTCTCGCAATCGATTCGTTCAAAAATTGTATGACTTCTGCGGAGGCAAATAGTGCTGCAGCGGAGGGCATCAGGGATGTGTATCCCGATGCGACAATTTTGCAAATGCCCGTGAGCGATGGCGGCGAAGGTTGGATGGAGGCTTTTGTGGCGGCGAAGGGCGGCGAAATCATTGAGGCTGAGGTTTTTGACCCGTTGATGCGCCCCATAAAATCGCAATACGCCATCTGCGGCGACACTGCCATCATCGAAATCGCCAAGGCAAGCGGCATTGCATTGTTGAAACAATCAGAACTCAATCCACTGAAAGCCAACACATTCGGCACAGGTCAATTAATTGTAAATGCAATCAAAAATGGTTGCAAAAATATAATCGTAGGACTTGGTGGCAGCGCAACAAGCGATTGCGGAATAGGAATGTTGACGGCATTGTCAGAAAATTTTTCGGACGGAACAATTACCAAACTTACAGAATCACAACTACTTAAAAACATCAATTTTATAATTGCAACGGATGTCAACAATCCACTATACGGCGAAAATGGCGCGGCACACGTTTTTGCACCGCAGAAAGGCGCAACGCCCGAAATAGTAGAAATTCTTGATTCCAACGCGCAAAAATTTGCCAACGAAATGGCGGCGATTTTGGGTTATGATTGCAGTAAAAATCCCGGTGCAGGCGCGGCTGGCGGATTGGGATATGCCTTTATGCAATT
>JAEEGL011113589.1_pt1 | contig 34147 bp, 29 predicted proteins | sample 9134231 | NCBI WGS metagenome assembly JAEEGL01 (sample SAMN16246548, study PRJNA631951) | gut metagenome | biome: gut microbiome; feature: rumen; material: fiber-attached | host: Bos | place: Iran: Karaj | collected 2018-10 | reverse complement strand
TCGGCGCGGGCTTAGGCGCAGGCGCAGGGGCCGGCTTCTGCTCGGCGGCCGGGGCGGCGGGCTCTTCATCGGCAGGTTCGGCAGCAGGCGCCTCCGGCTGGACTGCGGGCGCCGCGGTCTCGGCCGCGGGGGATTCCGCAGGCTTTTCGGGGGCGGGAGTTGCGGCTTCCGGGGCGGACTTCGTCTCGGCCTCGGCGGGTTTTGCGGGGGCCGCAGCGACAGGGGCCGCAGCTGTGGGCGCATCCTGCTTCCAGGCGGCGAAGTAGTCTTCGGTCCGGCGGATGGTCGCCTCCAGCGCCAGCCGTTCCTCCTTGGCGGCCTCGGAGAACAGGCCGTTGAGCACGGCGTCTTTCGCCTCGCGGCGTTCGCGGCGGGCGCGCTCCAGATCGGCGAGTTCAAAGGAAATCTTCGCCTTGAACCCGTTGCGTATGACGGCGGCGTCTTCGTCGTCGATCGAGGAAAGGGCGCTGCGCACCTCCACGTCCAGGGCCTTCGCCTGCTGGAGAAGGTCGGAGGTGGTGGTGTTGAGTTCTTGGGCGAGTTCGTAGATTCTCATGATATCAAAAGGGCGGTTGGCGGAAAGGGCGGAAGGAAATGCGCCCGGCGGTTCCGGACGCGTTAGACAGGGCTAGACACCCGTCCCTTCGTCGGTCTCGCCCGCGTCGTCCTGCGGATGCTCGGCGCGCCATGCCGAAGCCGCCTTCCAGACGGACTGGACGAATTCCGGTTCGAATCCGCTTTCCGTGACGGCGGCGTTCAGGAAGTCGTTGGCGGGATCCAGAATGCCGTCGATCGAGAGGTAGCCCTCGTCCACCAGCATCTGCGCGTGGTCGCGATCCAGACCGGGGAGGCAGGCCAGGTCGTCGATGGCGTTGTGGTAGCGCTCCTCGACGGTGGGCTCGGGGACGGACTTCTTGACGTCGACGGTCTTGACGTTGAGAATCTGCGCGGTGAGGCGGATGTTCATGCCGCGCCGGCCGATGGTCAGGGAGTACTGCTCGGGGTCGATGACGGCGTGGACGATGCGCACGCAGCCCTTCGAGTCGATGAGTTCGGGGTTGTTGCGGCGGTCCTCGTCGGTCGCGGGCACGTCCTCGTCCCAGAGCTCTTCGACGTGGGCGGGCTTGAGCGCCTCGCGGGCGAACGCGTAGAAGTCCGGACTCCAGGGGATGATGTCGACCTTCTCGCCGCGCAGCTCCTCGACGACAGCCCGGACGCGAACGCCCCGGATGCCGACGCAGGCGCCGACCGGATCGACCTTCTCGTCGTGCGCGCGCACGGCAATTTTGGTGCGGAAGCCGGGTTCGCGGGCGATGGCCATGATTTCGACCGTGCCGTCGGCGATTTCGGCGCATTCCTGTCGGAAAAGCGCCTTGACCAGCTCCGGGGCGCGGCGGGAAAGCACGATGCCGGGGCCGTTGGCGTCCTCGGCGACCTCGCCGTCTTCGGGACGGGCGCCCTGGACCTTCGCCAGGTAGGCGCGCACGGGGTCGCCGACGTTGAAGGACTCGCCGGGGATGGCGTCCTTGCCGCGGAGAATCGCCTCGGCATGGCCGAGATCCACGTAGACGTCGCGGCGGACAACCGCCTTCACGGTACCCGTGACGACGCGGCCGACCATGTTCTTGTACTCGTTGAAGACCACGTCGCGCTCGGCGTCGCGGAGCTTCTGGATGATCGTCTGCTTGGCGACCTGGGCGGCGATGCGGCCGAGTTCATCGGTCGGAACCTCCACTTCGACGGTGTCGCCAGGCTGGACATCGGGCTTGATGCGGCGCGCCTTGCGGACGGAGAGGTATCCGTTTCCAAGAAGTTCATTGGAAACGATGTAGGTGCGGAACACACGGAAAAGTTCACCGCCTTTGGCGTTGGAAACTTCAACGCGGACGTCGGCGCCATAGCGTTTCTGGGCGGACTTGAGCAGCGCCGCCTTGATCGCATCGAGCAACACGGCGCGGTCGATTCCGCGTTCGCGCTCAAGATATCCTAACTGCGTTTGCAATTCGCTATTGACGCTCATATTAGAACCTTTCCTTTCACTGTCAAACAACAAAAAAAGCGGGTCGGAACCCACTTCCACAAGCCCTGATTCCCAAGGCGAGGCGAGTATACCCCAACCGGGCTTCCGGCGTCAAACAAAAAGTGAGGAAAAGCGGCGGGCGGAAACGAGGTTGCCGATTCCCCGCTCTTTTGCTACGCTTTCAGGCAGGGAAAACCGCGTTGAATTCCCTGCACTGCTGTGAGTCTTTCAAGTCCCCCTCCACATCTTCAACAGACTGTCGAACGCAAGTCCGACGGAGAAACCGAACCCATTCGCGTCCTCTACGTCGGCCGTCTTTCGCGTGAAAAAGGCGTTGATGTACTCCTACGCGCGTGGGCGATACTTGACCGGCAAGGAAAGGATACGCCCACAACCCAATCGAATTGTGCATTGTGCATTCCGCATTGTGCATTAACCATCGTCGGCGACGGTCCCGAGCGTCCGGCGCTGGAGGCTCTGGCAGAATCCTGCGGCATCTCCGACCGGGTCACATTCACCGGTGCGTTGCCCCATGACGAAGCCCTCGCCGTTTTGAAGACCGCCTCGCTGCTGGTTCTGCCATCGGTATGCTACGAGCAGTTCGCCATCACGCCATTGGAGGCGATGACGTTCGGGGTTCCAACGCTCACTTCGGATGTTGCCCGCTACGGAACGATTATTGAGGAAGGTGTGACGGGCCAGTTTTTCGCAACTGGAGACCCAGAAGCCCTCGCCGATGCACTTCACGACCTGCTTGCCGCCCCCGATGTCCTCCGCCGCATGGGCGAAGCCGCCCGCGCCGCATTTCCGAAATCGGATTGCATTCCCTCTCGCAACCTTTCGCGGCTACTCTCAATCTACGCTTCGTGCAGAGCGACGTCATCGGCACCATCAGGCATCTAAAAACTGTGGAGCCGTTGATCCTGCATTGTCGGCTCCGCTCCGTTTTGATATGATGGAAGAACAAAAGGAGAAATGACCATGGCCGAAACCCTCAGCGCTACCGTCAAGACCGCCGACTGGAAGGCGGAGAAGCATGTTCCCGTCATTACAGTTCCAGCCTCTGCAAAGGCGGGAGAGTGGATTGACGTCGAAATCAACGTCGGCAAAGAGATTCCGCACCCGAACACGATGCAGCACCACATCTCGTGGATCGCGCTGCACTTTGTCCCGAAAGGGGCGAACACCTCCATCGAGCTTGCCCGCGTGGAGCTCTCAGCCCACGGCGACTCCATGACCGATGTCCCCGGCCCCGCCTTCACGGCACCCTCCGCCCGCCTCCGCATCCGACTCTCCGTCTCCGGCGCCCTCCACGCCACCGCCTACTGCAACCTCCACGGGCTGTGGACGAGCGCGGTGCCGATTGAGATTGCGTAGTGTGAAATTCTCCATCGTCACTCCCAACTACAACTACGGGCGCTTTCTCAGGAAGGCGTTGGAAAGTGTGTTTGCTCAGGTAGATGTGCCAGGGGCTCCAACGATTGAGCACATCGTCATTGACGGTGGATCCACCGATGATTCCGTTCCAATCTTGAAGAACTGGGATTCCTTCATCCGCGGTACCGCTGCGGCGAAGGAATCTCGTTACTCGTTTCATTTCGTCTCCGAACCCGACAAGGGCCAGACCGACGCCATCAACAAGGGCCTCCGCCGCGCAACGGGCGACATCGTCGCCTGGCTCAACGCGGACGAGTGGTATCTACCCGAGAAGCTGGCACTCGTCGCAGACTTTTTTACCCGGCATCCCAAGGCCGACTTCGTTTACGGAGAACCCCTCTTCGTCAAGGAGGACGGGTTACCAATACGTGTCCGCTATGCGCACCGTTTCTCCAAATTCGTCCTTTACGGTTGCTGCTGCTACATCGCATCTTGCGCGTCATTCTGGCATCATCGCATCCTTGACGGGGGCCACTTCCTAGATCCATCCTACAAGGTCATCATGGATGGGGACTATTACTGCCGGTTGGCCAAAGCTGGTTATCGCTTCCATTTCCTCCCTGTTGCCATTGCCGCGTTCACATGGCATGCAGCGAATGTGTCCAATGTTTTTGCAGCACGACGCGACAAAGAATGGCTTACATTGCGGCGTCGGTCCATCCATCTGCCAGGTTTTCTTCAGCGAAATGACAGGATAGTTTACCGGATTATTGCGTGGTTGGGACACCAGTGGCGACGAATACTGGTTCTCGCACGATTGTTGTTTCCGCGAGGTTGGCGTATAGACAGAAATCCTTTTCAGGGCTCCTCGAATGAACGACATTATTAGTCACTTTGAATTCAATAAGGTTTTGTTTCGCTGGTTTATACGACACGGAGTGGTAGATTGCTCTACAGGAGATTTCTCATGAAATTGAATGATGACGGCGCTGCCTTGCCACCTCTGGCGCGCGACATCGTTTGCCAAATTGCGAATTGCCGACATGAAGACATCGTTGATGTCGAACCGGTCAAGTTTGGGATTACCAATCGATCTTTCTCATTTAGGGTTGGCAGAGAACGGTTTATTTTGCGCATCCCGGGAGAAGGAACGAACTTACTGATAAATCGTCGTCAGGAGGCTGAGGTTTATTCGACTATCGCGCCTTACGGGCTTTGCGACGCTCCTCTCTACTTGAATCCCGACAATGGAATCAAGATATCTCGCTTTCTTCCTCATGTTCGTGTGTGCAATCCGAATGACGATTCTGATTTGCAGATATGTATGGATCGGTTGCGCAGATTCCATCGCCTAGCCCTTCAGGTCGGTCACACATTCGATCTATTTGAACGACTTGAATTCTACGAGAAGCTTCGTGCCCCTGCGCCATCGCATTACTTCGATTATGACGAAACGAAACAACGTATACTTTCTTTGAAGCCGTGGATGTCTGCGAATCGCGCGCCATTTTGTCTTTCCCACATTGATTCTGTTTGCGATAATTTTCTATTCGTGCCAGCCGAAGGGGGGGGCGAAAGTGTTCAGCTCACCGATTGGGAGTACGCCGGAATGCAGGACCCCCATGTCGACTTGGCCATGTTCTGCATCTATTCGCTATTCACGAAGGAGCGCTCTGACGCGTTGATTGATTACTATTTCAGGGGACATTGTCCGCGTTTAATCCGGGCGAAGATATACGGATACATGGCCGTGTGCGGGCTCTTGTGGAGCAATTGGTGCGAATACAAGCGAATGTTCGGCATCACCTTCGGTTCCTATGCCGAAGGCCAGTATCAATATGCAAAAGAGTTTCCACGGCATTTCGCAGACGCAAGACGGGAGGCTGGGGAATGAACATCGTGAAACGCGCCATCATCATGGCTGCCGGCAAAGGGGAACGACTGCATCCCGCCACGCTTTCCGTTCCCAAGCCACTTCTCGCCGTTCGCGGCGTCCGCATGATTGATTCGATCATTCGAGCTTTGCATGAAAACGGCATTTTCGAAATCTATGTGGTGGTCGGATACAAGAAGGAGTCTTTCGCGCAGCTGCCAGTTCAGAATCCCGGGTTGATGCTCGTTGAAAATCCATGGTATGAAACATGCAACAATATCTCTTCGCTCTATGTGGCGCGTCAGCATCTGTCAGACGTGGTCATCTTGGATGGCGATCAGCTCATTTTCAATTCCGAGGTTCTTGCCCCTCAATTTGAACGTTCTGGCTACAACGCCGTTTGGACTGATGAACCGACAAAGGAGTGGATTCTCTCTCTCGGCGGAAATGGCGTTGTCGTTGGTTGTAGCCGGACGGGAGGGCTTCGAGGCTGGCGACTTGTGAGCATCTCTCGATGGAGCGTCGAGGATGGTTCGACCTTGCGCCATTTTGTTGAAGAGGAATTTGAAAATGGAACCCGAGATATCTACTGGGATGACGTCGCTCTGTTTTGTCACCCGGAGTCTTTCCACCTGGGCATTCGTCCCATGTCCGCTCTTGACACGATGGAAATCGACACCATGGATGAACTGATTGCTACAGACCCGTCTTACGAAACCCAAGGAACAACCCCATGACAAAACACCCTTTTCGATCAATTGACCCGGCCACCACGATCATTCCTTTCGTGGCCATTTCTGTTTGTTGTCTGTTTTTCGTTCTTCGGCCTGAAGACTCGACCGCTGTTCTTTCCTCCCTTCGAACGTTTTTGGGAGATCGGCTTGGCGTCTACTATCTTGCCGTCGGTCTTGGTCTGTTTTTGGGGTCATTGTGGATCGCCTTCTCGAACATCGGGACGATCCGTCTTGGACGTCCGAACGAAAGGCCGAAGTACTCGTTTTTTGTTTGGGGCTCAATGGTGTTCACTTGCGGTTTGGCTGCCGACATTCTTTTCTACTCTTGCTGCGAATGGATTTCGTACGCGCAGGAGCAGCATGTCGCCGAAATGGGTTCCATGCAAGATTGGGCCAGCACCTATCCTCTCTTCCATTGGGGATTCATTCCTTGGAGTATTTATGCCATGCTCGCCGCCTGTTTTGGCTTCATGCTCCATGTTCGAAATCGTTCGAAGCAAAAGTATTCCGAGGCGTGCCGTCCCATTCTCGGAAAGGCCACGGATAAACTTGCTGGGAAAGCTGTCGACATCCTCGCAGTATTCGCGCTCATCGCTGGCACTGCAACGACATTCTCGGTAGCGACACCTCTTCTCTCCCGGGCGCTTACAACAATCGTTGGCATTGCGGACTCGAAGTACCTGACAATCGGTATCCTGCTGGTGACATGTTGCGTTTACACGATTTGCGTGTTGCGCGGTCTCAATGGTATTTCCTGGATGGCCAATGCATGCATGCTTCTGTTCTTTGCCATCCTCTGTTATGTTCTCGTTTTCGGCGGTCAGACGGTCTATATCGTTGAAACGGGGTTCTCGGCGTTCGGAAACATGATCCAGAATTTTGTCGCGCTCTCCACATGGACGGATCCGCTACGAACCTCTGGCTTTCCTCAGAACTGGACGATTTTCTTCTGGGCCTATTGGATTGTCTGGGGGGTCGCATCACCATTTTTCATGGGGGAGATCAGCCGAGGCCGGACTGTCAAACAAGTGATTCTCGGAACCTATATGTTTGGGGTGAGTAGCACGCTCGTCTCATTCATCGTTCTTGGTAACTATGGTCTTGGCCTTCAGATGCATGGTGTTTTCGACGCCATCAAGCATCTTACCGCAAATGGCGATGTTTACGGAACAGTCATCGCTATTCTCGAGCACTTGCCTATTCCTCATCTTGTCCTTGCGCTTCTTTCGGTTTCGATGATTGCCTTTTACGCCACTTCTTTTGATTCCATCACGTTTGTCGCATCCGCATATTCCTACCGTGAACTGGCGGAGCAAAAGGAAGCATCCGGTCGCATGAAGCTGTTTTGGGCCATCCTTCTGATCCTGCTTCCAATCGCCTTGATATTCAGCGAGGGGAGCATGAACAATCTACAGACCGTTTCCATTATCGCCGCCTTTCCTCTCGCTGCCGTGATTCTCCTCATCGTCGCCAGCTTCGTCAAAGACGCATCAGCCTATCTTCATACCCAGAACCAGAAAGGGTCTCAAAAGAATGCCCCCCACGACTGAACTGTCTTTAGAGGAAATCAAACGGGTCGCACTGGACATCCTTCAGGATGTCGCGGATTTCTGTGAAAGAAACAGCCTGCGATACTTCCTTGCCTATGGAACCTTGCTCGGCGCCGTCCGTCATCGGGGATTCATACCTTGGGATGACGACATCGACATCTGCATGCCGCGTTCCGACTACGAACGTTTCCTCCAGACGTATGTTCCGGGGAATAATCCCTTCTGTCGTCTGATTTCGCCCTCGTTGGACAAGCGCTACGGAATCACGTTCGCCAAGGTGTACGATGACCGTACAATCGTTCGCGAAGAGTTGTATCGGAAGAATGGCGCGAGCGCATATGGTGTTTACATTGATGTGTTTCCTCTTGACGGAGTTGCGAGTTGGCGACAGTGGTTTGTCGGGCATCTTTTGCAAAAGGCTCTTAATGTCAAGAACGCCACATTCGGGACAGGTCGTACCCCTTTCAAGGAAATCGGTATGCGATTGGCCAAGGCGTTGCTATTCCCCTTCTCTGCGGCTTCCCTCGTCCGGCTTTCAAATCGCAACGCGACAAAGGTGCCTTTCGACCGCGGCGGACAAGTTGGTTTTCTTTCCGATACGCGTTCCTTCATGGTTGTCTACCCGAAAGGCGACTTTGAGTCGACCGTAGACCTTCCCTTTGAAGGGCGTTCTTTCCGCGCGCCTCGTAATTACGATGATATCCTCCGCCGCGATTACGGCGACTACATGACTCCGCCTCCGCCGGACAAACGATGCAGTACGCATTTGTCCGTTGCCTTTTGGCGTGATTGACCATTCTTCCCCAATGAGACTTGGCCATGCATGAAACCCAGTTGGACCTATGTGTTGTCATTCCCGTCTACAACGAAGAGGGGGCGATCGAGTGTGTTCTGCGCAAGTGGACGACCACGTTGAACTCTTTGGGCATTCAATATGAAATCCACGCATTTAACGACGGCTCTAAGGATTCGACTGGAACGATTCTCGCCCGATATGCGGCGGCGTCCGGCGGACGGGTCGTCGCCCATGACAAGACCAATTCCGGCCATGGGCCGACCATTCTCGGCGGATATCGTGTGGCAGCCAATCGGGCCGTGTGGGTGTTCCAAATCGACTCCGATGACGAGATGGGGCCAGAGTCGTTCCCCGGCTTGTGGAACCAGCGAGAGAGTTTCGATTTCCTTCTGGGACAGCGTGACGGGCGCATCCAGCCGCTTCCACGCAAGATTGTCTCGCTGGTCTCCCGCCTTTCCATTCGCCTGTTCTACGGTCGTGGCGGCGTGTGGGATGTCAACAGCCCGTATCGTCTGATGCGCTCCTCGGTATTTCACCCGTTCTATCAAGCAATTCCTGACGATACATTCGCCCCCAATGTTCTTCTCTCCGGCCTTGCCGCCCGCTATCAACTCCGTTGCTTTGAAATTCCGGTTGCCCAGCACAACAGGACAACGGGCGAGGTTTCCATCAAAAAGTGGAAACTGCTCAAGGCGGCTGCTCGGTCTTTCTTCCAAACCATCCGTTTTTCGTTCCATCGCATTCCGCGGGAGATGACATGAACCGTTCGAGTGCTTCGTTTGTTTCGGTAATCGCCGGATGCCTTGCGCTTTTGGCGCTCTGGGTGTCCGGGCAGTCGTTCTGGATCGACGAATGCAACGCGGCGGTCAAGGCGATCCAGCCCGACCTCCGTTCGTTCTGGGCGACCTTCTCCGGGATGAAGGGCTCCGACTTCCAGATGCCGCTCTATATGTTCCTGCTCTGGTGCTGGGAGAAGATCGTCGGGCGTAGCGAGTTCGCGTTGAGAGCGCTCAACATCCTGTTTGCCTGGGGCGCGATTCTTCTGGTCGCCAGTCGGAGGACTCTTCCCCGCCGGTTCCGGTTGTTCTGGTGTCTTTTTGCGGCAGTTTCCCCCATGCAGACCGCCTACATGGACGAGGCGCGCCCCTATACCCTTCAGTTTCTGGCGGCAACGCTCGTTTGGTTCGGGATGTTTTCTAAAATCAACAAGACCGACTGCGACAGATGGGACATCCCGATGTTCTCGGCGGGAATTGTACTCCTTTGCGCCTCCAGCCTGACAGGCGTCTTGTTTGCATTTTGGCCATGCCTGTGGCTTTTGGGTTTATTATGTCGGAGGAGAATACTGATTTCTTTTTTGCGGGAACATGCGACTTCCGTCGCTCTGTCCCTGTGCGGACTCATTCCTCTGGCTTCGTTCTACCTGCATACACTTATGGACGGTGCGCGGGCATCCGGAATGGGAAAGCCAGACTTCCAGACGCTAGGGTTTTGTCTCTACGAGTTCACGGGATTCATGGGCGTAGGCCCATCACGGCTTGCACTCCGAGACAATCCTATCACCGCCGTGAAGGTGTTTCTGCCGTGGATTGGCGTTTTTGGACTGGTGATGTTCATGTTTTTCATCGTTTCGTTGGCGGCCACACGGAAGAAGGGGAAGGCGTTCAGGTTTCCGAAAGAAACTGTTGTCTGCTCTGGATTGGGAATCTTGTCCATGGTGATGGTGGGCGCAGTGACTGGCATGCGGGTGCTGGCTAGGCACTGGATGCCGGCACTCCCGGTCCTCCTCTTCGTTTTCGCATGGCTTGCTGATGCAGCATGGAAAGAAGCTGTCCGATTGAAGGTTTTGGTTGTTCTGTTTCTTTTTGCTTGTCTGGGATCGTCCGTATCCTTCCGTTTCTCCTCTCGTCATGCAAAAGACGACTACAGGACGGCCGCCGCTATTGCAAAGGAGCATTTGGCGGATGAAAAGACGGTTTGGTGGGCCGCCGATGGCGCGGCCACCGTCTTCTATGGGGTAGTAGACTGTCGCGGAGGCTGCGTCCATCGGCTTATGGGGGAAACGGAAGATGACATGGAAAGCCTTCCCTTCCCAGATCTTATCATTTTTTCTAAGCCGGATGTCTATGACAGAGCGGGCGTTTTGGCCCGTTTTTTGAAGCGACATTCCTTTTCGGAAAAAGTCCGAGTTCCCGCTTTTTCTTTCTATACAAAAATAGGAGTCCCATTCATGTTTCCGCGATTGCCATATGCGCGCCATTCTGATACAATGACAGATAGAGGAAATACAGGTCATGGCAGCAATCCTTAGCTTAGCCGCTACGACCGCCAACAAATGGTGAAGAAGACACTGCATCCTCAACCGCTAGCATGAATACTCCTGTTGTCGCCATCCTCATCCCCTGCTACAACGAAGCAAGCACCATTGGAACCGTCGTGCGGTCATTCCGTTCCGCCTTACCAGACGCCTCCATATACGTATATGACAACAATTCAACTGATGGAACAGCGATCGTGGCGACTGACGCAGGAGCCGTAGTCCGCAAAGAACCTCGCCAAGGCAAAGGGAACGTTCTTCGGTCCATGTTTAGGGACATCGAGGCCGATTGTTTTATTCTGACAGATGGAGACGATACGTATCCAGCAGAAATCGCGCCCGAGATGGTACGGCTAGTTTTCGAGGAAAACGCAGATATGGTTGTTGGCGACCGCCTCTCGTCAACATACGCAAAAGAGAACAAACGAAGATTTCACAATTTCGGGAACAATCTTGTTCGATTTCTGGTCAACCGTCTTTTCCACGGCAACGTGTCTGATATCATGACGGGATACAGGGCCTTTAGTCGGTCGTTCGTCAAGTCCTTCCCTGTCCTGTCGCGGGGATTTGAGATTGAAACGGAAATGACGATTCACGCCCTTGACAAGAATTTCGTGATTTGTAGCGTTCCAGTGGACTACCGGGATCGACCAGCTGGAAGCGAAAGCAAGTTGAACACGGTTTTGGATGGCGCAAGGGTTCTTCGGACAATTGCCCGAATGCTGAAGGATTACAAGCCCCTTCTTTTTTTCCATTCCCTTGCGGTTCTGCTATGGCTTCTGGCCGCACTTCTCTTCTTCCCCATTCTCATTGACTTTTTCCAGACCGGACTTGTTCCTAGGTTTCCAACTCTTATAGCATCCGGATCAATAGCCACATTTGGCTTCCTTTTTTTTGTCTGCGGACTCATCCTTGATACCGTTGTGCAGAAGAACAGGGAACTCTTTGAATTTCAGTTGACTCTTCTGAAGCAGTTGGACAACCGGAGGTGACTACCATGCCATCGTCGTTTTTCAAGAAGCACCCTTGGATAACAGCGTTTCTGACATTGGTTGGATTTATTCTTCTGTTCTTTTTCCCGGTTGTTTTTCAAGACAAGGTTCTTGCCCCACTTGACATTCTCGACCACTTGATGCGCCCGTGGTCTGATGGCGCAGGCGGTTTTGGCGTTCACAATGCATTTACGTATGATGCCATTTCCCAGTATCTTCCCTACGATTGGGCCGTATTCCAGTCGCTGAAGCAAGATGGTTTCATCGGCTGGAATCCTTGGTGTTTTGGTGGCTACGCCTTGCTAGAGAACACCATGCTTTGTCCAGGCGACTGGCATCACCAACTCTACCGTATTCTTGACTTCTGGACCGCCTGGGATTTTGGAATCATCCTCCAGTTTGCTCTTGCCGGATTCGGCATCCTGCTGATGCTTCGTGCAGAAGGTCTCCCGCCATGGGCGGCTATTGTCGGCTCCATTTCATTCGCGTTCTATTCACAGCATGTGCTTTGGATATACCACCGCTGGGTCCTTGGCGCCTCTTGCTGGTTTCCTTGGATGGTCTGGGCCATCCGTCGCGCCCGTCGGCAGAATCGGCTCGTAGACTTTTGGTCTGTCGCATTCACAGTGCTGTCATTTCGTGGTGGACACTTGCAAGCTTTCCTTTTTACCGCAACCTTGTGTTTTTGCGTTTTTCTCGCTGATTGGTTTGGGCAAAAGGAAAAATGGCGCGGACAAGTGTTTTTCTCCGTTTTCGCACCCTATGCAATTCTTGCGATTCTGTCCTCTGTTTTTCTCGCTGATATTCTTTGGTACACCATTCCCCCCTACTTGGAAGGGTGCAAGAAGCTTCCGCCAAAAAGTTTCTTACACGTACTTTCTATCTTGCCCACGCTTGTCACATCCCTCATCCCAACCCTGTGTGGAACTCCCGTAACGGTTGATCTATTCAAGGCCGTTGGTGGGGACCTGTTTGACATCAAATACGCAGGGGCCATTCCACTTCTTCTCGCGTTGGCCGGTATTTTCCAACGAAGGGCACCTTTTCTTCCCAAAGTCCTTTTCTTTGTTGGTCTAGTCATACCATTAACCCCATTAGCTCAATGGTTTTACAGTCGTGTGACGGTCATTTTTGCGCTGGGGTGCGCGTGGTTGGCCGCATGGACGCTAGCTCATTTGCAAGAATCAATTCCAGGTTTCGTCTGGCGCAAATTGGTTCAAATGGGTTTCACCTTGATAGGTCTTTGGCTCGTCGCGAGTATGGCGTTCGTTGTGATTCGACCGCACATGGAGTATTTCATTCACCATTTCATTGAACGAAGTCTTCCCATTTCGAAAGCCTCCCGTCTGGACTGGATGATCGCTCGCTCCGACACCTTTTTGGACATGACGCTTCTCTGGCATCCGCAGAACCTCGTCTTATTACTACTTGTTTTTGTCGGACTGTTTTCTGTTTGGCGTCTCTCAATAACGCGCCGTTTTCGGTGGATTGTCGGTGTCGTGATATGTGTCTTCGGCGAATTGTTCTTCTGGTCCCGCATATGGATTACGTTTTCCAAACAGCCGAATACGCACGAAACAGGAACTCTGTATCCTGTTCCAGCCTGGGCTGCCGAACTCCGCAAGGAAATGTCCGACGGAGGACTTCTTTGGATTTCCGTTGATAATTCCGATTTCGACTACTTCCAGTTAAATTCACAAGTTGGTATCGGTATACCAGCCCTGCAAGGATACGATACCATTAGACCAACAACTCTCTGTCCACCAGACACAAAGGCCTTCGATCCAGATTCTTTCGCAATGCGCGGAATATCTCACATTCTTGTTCGTCCCGGATCCGAACTCCCATTGGGATTGGAAAACTGGATTGAGTGCATTAATTCGGACAATCTTCATCTTTTCAGGAATCCAATCTTTGACAGCCGCTGGCATGCCATTCTCGCAGATGGTTCGGAAACCCCGATTCGTGATTCGTCACCCTCTGCCAACAAGCATCAATTCGCTCTTCCTGCTGAAACCATCGCCGTCTCACTCTCCGAACCGTTTCATCCCGCCTGGCGAGACGGTCCACCAGAGGGCGTCTCCGCGACGTCCACTCGCCGCGAGGACGGCGGAACCCTTGTCTTCTTCGACCGTCCGCTTGATGCTTCCGACCAATTCGTCCGATCATTTCGCAAGAATAATCCTGTCTTCTGGTCGCAGATGACGCTCTTTGTTATCATGGTGTATCTCTCGTTCATTCGTCCACGGAAACCAATAAACTATTCTAGAGCGGAAGTCCCGATGACACCTCCTCCGAATCCATGAAATTCATCATCCTTCAGGACATCCCTTACCGAAAGCCGGAAGGCGCGCTGGCCCAGTACCATGGTGCCATCTGGGCCGAGGAACTGCGTAGGCGCGGACATGAGGCGACGAAGATGGTGGTCGGTGATCCGGCCACCATCACGCCGGAGTCATCGCTACTGAGTCTTTCAACCTTTGAGCAACGGCGCAATCCCTTCTTCTGGCGCGGACAGAAGGCCGATTGCGTTCTCTACTATGCCAATCCTTCCAAGGAGTGCAACCGTGTCGTTCGGGCAATCAAGGAAGGAAGCCAGGCGACGAGGGTGATTTCTCGAATCGAGGCTATGTGGGCGCCGGAACAATGGACGGTTGGTTCGGCCTGTAAGGCCCTTGTCCGGCATTATGTTGAGGCTCGGCATTGTCCGACGGAGCGCTTCGATCGGGAAAAACGCCCGATCATCCCGTCGCTTCTGCGGTCCATTGCCAGAGAGTCAAGACGATTACTGCGCAACCCCGCTCAAGACTATCTCGCCCTCGCGGAAGCCTCCGATGTCACGACCTTTTTCTTCCCTCGGCTTGTTGAAGAGGCAAAACGCTGGCTGACAAGCCATGGCCATCCCGACCTCGCCGAACGGGTTCAATGGGCCGGGTATCCGGTGCGCCCCGAATTCCATCCGGTGCCCGATGGTTCCAAAGTCGCCGGCTCTGTCATCTCTGTCGCGAATTGGCGTCATTTCAAGGATCCCGAGCTCACGGCGGATGCAATGGTTATCGTCCTGAGAAGCAATCCAAACGCCTCCTACACGGTCATCGGGCAAAAAAGCGAACGAGTCGCGAACCGAATCCTCGCCGCCGTTCCCGAAGCGGCATCCCGCATTCAAGTCTTTGATCACATCGACAACTGGAAAATACCCGGACTTCTTGCCTCTTCGCAGGTTTTTCTCCTCTGCTCTTATCGAGAAGGCATTCCAAGCGTCCTTTCCGAAGCGCTATGTTGTGGGTGCTCGCTAGCGCTCTCAACGGGCCCCGCCGTAGATGCATTTAAGGATTACCTGACGTTCGGCGACGGAACACAGGCCTGTTCGCGCCGCCCGGTTGACATGGCCGATGCCGTTCTTCATGAGCTTGAAGCGTGGCGCAACGGAAATCGGAGCAACACTGGTGGAAACTGGGAAAAGTCCCTCGTTTCCACCTTGTGCAACCAAGTGGAGTCGTGGGCATGCCTTTAGTCTCGGAAACCAATACCGGACCATCGCCTGGGCTAGATTCTTCCAGTCCGGCAAAATCGGCTAGAATACTAGGCGTCTGCCTAGCACGTATCCTTTTTTCGTTTCTTGTCGTCTGCAATCATTATTTTCCACAGGAACCGGTGAATGCTGGATCCTTCCGCTCCGGCAAATGGCCGTCCCGGTTTTTTTCATACTCGCCTTCTATTTCGGCGCTGATAAACGCAGTACGAACAACGGGACAGATTGGAAACGGCTGCGTCGCATTCTTCTCCCCTTCTGGTTTTGGGGGCTTCTCTTTGCGCCGGCATACTTTATCGGCTTTATCCGTGGCACCCCCGAGGCTTCCGCATTGGAGGCTCTACGTCGCATCTTCCTTCAATTATCGCCGGGTGGACAACCCGCTTCGCTGTCTGGCAATTTTCCTGGCAAGTATGATCACTTGTGTTTTGTTGGTCAAGATTCTCCCTAAAACAAAACAGCTCGTCTCATAATGATCCGCTACGTCTACCCACGACTGCCCGGCCGCAGGGTCACCCCGTTCTTCCGCATTGGAGGAAACGGTCTGGCGAACAGTCTGTTCGTATTTGCCCGTGCGTTGCTGCTCGCCGACCGATTGGGGCTTGAGTTGATCGATCCGCCTTGGCTCAATATCGAGAAACGCCCCTGGCTTCATGGCGACAAAGACAAGCGGCTCTACGCCGGATTGTTCCGTCATCTCGGCGTTCGCGGGATCCGCAAGGCGATGCTCTTCGCCACGAAAAAACAACTCTCGGAAGACGACTTCGTGACCGTCGACACTCCGGAAAGTATTCTCCGCGTGAGCCGGATCAGAGGCGTCGGCTTCGCACCGCTCGTTGATTACGCCACCCGCGTCCGCGAATTGCTGCTTGCTGCGACGCGGCCCTCCGTCCTGCGTCGGGTGGACGCCTTCGACTTCTCGAATTGCGTCGCGGTCCACGTTCGCCGAGGGGACTACGCACCGACCTGGCGGACGCCGACCGACTGGTATTCCGCCATCCTTCGGCAGATTTCCGCGGCCATCCCCAACACTCGATTTCTCCTCTTTTCCGACGGAACGAAGGACGAGTTGGCACCGCTCATCGCCCTGCCAAACGTCCGTCCCGTATTCTTTGGAAACGCCCTTGCGGACATCTGGGCGATTTCTAGTTGCCGGGCGCTCGTCGGTTCAATGTCGACCTTCTCCGATTGGGGCGCTTTCCTCGGGCAAATTCCCGTCATCCTTCCCAAACCGCCGCAATTCGGGCGGTTTCTGAAAGACCCTGCCAACGAATTCATTTTTGCCGACGCAAGGGAGGTCCCTGCCGGTTTCATCCGGTTTGTTTCCAATACGCAAAATGACACCCATGATTAATCTCCTGACATCCTCGCGATTCTTCGTGCAGCGGATGTCCGATGATGGTATACTGTATCTCGTCAGGCGGAAAACATGAGAATCATTCACCTCGGCAACGTTCCTATCCCCTCAAGCCACCAGCAATACCCGCTGGTGGCCTCGCGTCAGCATCCAGGTCGGTGGGTGCTGAACCATGCGATCGCCCAGAAGTCGGCGGGACTCGATGTGGAGGTGGTTTCTCAGGCGCACAAGGCATCCAGCGATTTCGATTGCGAGATCGAGGGCGTGAAGGTTCACTTTCTTCGCACATATCACCCCTATCGGCATCTCACTTTCTACGCCTTGGACGCCTACCGCATGGCCCATTATGTTCGAAATCTGCTCCCAGACCTCGTCCACGCGCACGGCACCGAGGCGGCCTACGGCCATGCCGCCGTTCGTTCCGGTCTCCCGTTTTGCGTAACGGCTCAAGGACTTTTCTTCCAGATTGTTCCCACGCTCGGACGCCCCCCGACGTGGAATGAGCGGTTTCTCCGGTGGGGGGAGAACATGGTGTGGAAGAAGACCAGATTTGCGATAGCCAAAAGCGAATACGTTCGCGAGGCGCTGGCCACTAAGTATCCCCATCTGAATCTGGTTCTCATCCCTAACACCTACGAACCGTCACTTGATGCGCCCCTGGCTCCGAAAAACGGGTACGAAATTGCGTTTGTAGGTACTGTTGGCGAGCGCAAGGGCGTTCACTTCTTGGCCGAAGCCATGCGGGAAGTTGTCTCCCATGTTTCCAACGTAAGACTTCATATCATTGGAAATCGCGATGGGGATGAAACATCGCAGGGATATTCGGGAGAACAACTCCGCTCCTTGCGCGAAACCCTTGGCGAACGTCTTGTCCTTCATGGAAAAGTTCCATCGCGGGAAGTGTTCAGAATTCTCGATTCTTGCGACCTTCTCGTTGCTCCCTCCCTGGAGGAGATGTTTGGCAACCAGCTGATCGAGGGGCTGATGCGGGGGTGCCACGGCATCGTTTCGGATGGCACTGCCATGGCGGAGAACGTCCGACGTTTTGGAAACGGGACGGTTGTCCCGCAGCAGGACGCGAGTGCGCTGGCGGGGGCCATCGCCTCCAAGCTTCTCGCACCTTCTTCACCAGAAGAGCGTGAACGGGCGCGTCGGAACATCCGCGCCTGGATGTCGCCTTCTGTTGTTGCTGCGAAGCACATCGACTTCTACCAGCACATCGCCAACCGTTCGCGTAGTCTTTCCACGCCTCGCAGATAGGCAATCAAGAATCGTTCCATGGCTAAGACCCAACTCTCATCCACCCGCGTTTACCAATTCGTTTTCGGGTCCCTGTTCCTTTTCGTTTCATACGCTGCAGTGCGGTCAATGATGTTTGGATCGACCCAAAACGCAAAGCAAATCGCTTTTCTTGCCATTGCGTTTGCAGTGGTCATGTGGCTTGATTCAAGCTATTGGCTGATTCTGCCACTATGCATGTCACTCAGTATAAAAGTCCCCGGATTGCCTTTCAACTCCACGGAACTTGGTTGTCTGGCTCTCTTTGGCGTACACTCGATCCGAACATGCCTGAGACGGGATCCGCAGATTCCATGGAATAGAATTGTTCTCTCGGCGTTTCCACTTATGGCGTGGATTTGCATCATCTGGATTCTTAACCCGGCGGGCATGAACATCATGCGATCGTTTGGCATGGGGGAAACCCATTCCATGGGAGGACGATTCTATCTCAAGATTGCTTTTTCGTTTGTCGCCTTGTGTTGTCTTTCCACGATTCGGCTTGGGGAACGGGATTGCAAATTGCTTTTCCGGGTGATTGTCAGTGGGTCGCTTCTGTCAATTGCGCTGACCAGTATCGGTTCTGGTATGGCGGACATTGGCACAGATGCGTCAGAAAGTGCCGCACGGTATTATCTGCTCCCCTTTTCTGGCCTGTATCGCATTCTCTGGGCCCATCACTCCTTGACGTACATTCTTTCTTCTTGGAGAATCATTCTCATGCTCTTCATCTCGGCAGTCGCGACTTTTCTGTCCGGGAAACGAAGCGTGACGGCCTCGCTTGCGCTAATTCCAATGTACCGGGCACTGCTGACTCGAAGACAGCTTTGGCTTACGGTCGTTGTAGGACTGGTGGCGATACTTCTTCTGTCCATCGCCGTTTCGTTTGATAAAAACGGTGGTTTCGAAATGCCACAAAGCGTCAGGCGATCTCTGGCCATGATTTATCCCAAATACCGGGACAAGGGATTTGAAGGATTACACGACACTTTTCGAACAGAAGTACATGCGTATGCCAAAGAGTTGATTCGGCAACACCCCTGGGTGGGGCGTCGTGGGTTCCGCATGGATCTGGACGCAGCGCTCTGGTTTTACGGCAGGAGATCTGGAGACCAGTTTGCGGGCCATGCCTTCGCTGGAAATTGGCACGGTGCCTTCTGGGCCTACGCTGCTGATTTCGGAATTCCCTGTTTGCTGTTTTATTTGTTCTTTGTTGGGAATGGAATGCGATTTGCATTCCGATATGCACCCATGTTCCCTGGAGAATCGTTCCAATCGGCGTGCTTTCTATACTATTCAATGGCATTTGTCCATGCGGCGGTCATCATGTTCACTTCTGGCCAGAGTGCACTGACAACAGAACAGGCATTTCTCAACCTTGGAATGATGATACCCATCGTGAACAGTATGAACTCGGGAAATGTCGGGACGGCAATCCAATCATAGAAACTTTATTCACGTCCGCGGTAACTCACAACAGCGACTTGATGGCTGTTTACCAGGTTCTGTCCTTGAAGCAACCGTGCAAGAAGATGCGGCGGTATAGTCGGTCGATTCTCCTTGGCCAGAAGTTCCGTAGAAACCAACGCGAGATTCTCAATCGGTTCCACCAAAGAGCATCGTCATGGTTCCACTTGTCAAGCCGGCCCTGCCGCAGATACGAGTCGTCGCTATCGCCAACGAAACTGGCTTGGTGCGGAATCACAGAATAAAGCACCAGACCATTGGAACGTCTGACAGCCCAGTGATCAAAGGGAGCGGTCAGCGGTAGCGTGGTTTCCTCCAGAAGATGGGCTCCCTGTTGGTTCAGCATGTATGCATAGGCACCGACACCATCGGAACAGCGGAAGAGATGTCCCGGATCTATGCACGCAGACAATGCGTACCCGAACACCCAAGTCCTTGCGGAAAAGAGTACGGCGGAAGGTCGTTGTATTTCCGTTAGGAACATCGCCGCTGAAACGGCCGCCTTCCCGAAATCCGGAGATAGAAGTGCGTCATCCTCCAATACAAGGCCGATGCGGTCCTCTCCTGAGGCTATTCTCTTAGCGCAATTCAGATGGCTCAACGCGCAGGCCACTTCGCCGTTCGTCAGCGAAAGTTCTCGGCAGGTACGAAACAGGATGTTTTTCGGAGCAACATGTGCCTGAAGTTCCACTTCGGGCGTTTCCTGAGCATCAACCGCCTCAACGATTTCCGGTGTCAGTTCCGGAAATACAGCCAAACGCTTCAACATGGCTTTTCTCCTGTTGTCAGCGCGTCGTAGATTGATGATGTAGGTGTGAACTTTCATTTCAGACCCAGAACCTCATCGAGTTTTCCCATCGCACGGTCAAAGAGGAAGGCCAGAACGGCCGTTACCGCAAGGCAGATTGCGAAATAGACTGGCGGCGTCTCCGATATGTATTTCACGCCCTTCAGGACGTTCATCGGTATCCGCTGAAGGATGTAGATTGCGAAAAGGTGCTCCCCGCACCAGCAGAGGACTCCGTTTCCGATCTGGATTCGCATGGAGACGATGGCCAAGGCAAAAACGAATGCAAGGGAGACGGCAGGCATTTCCATAAAGGTTGGCCACGGACGATGAAAGTCAAAGATTCCACAGGGGTTTCGGACGATGACGCAAAACAAAGCCAAAAGGGATAGCGAGGTCCAGAAAGACGCGGGCGACTTTTCAAAGCACCGAGACAACCGCTCCTTTCCTGCCGAGGCCGCCAACCCAAGGGGAAAGCAGAACACCGTGTTCCACCAGTAATCCCATCGGCCGCAGAGGATCATAGCCGCGACATAGCAGCCCGTCAAGATGATGGTGAGCGGAATCCGCCGTAGCAGAAAGCGCCATCCGGGGAGTCCGTCTAAGCCGGGACGGAAAGCTACGAACGCGAACAGGTAGCAGCAGAGTATCGCAAAGACATACCAGTTGCTGTTGCCTATTGACGTCCATCCGGTAAAGGCTAGCGCAACGCGGGAGGGCGGATAGTGGATTTCCTGCGCCCATGCCGCCGCCGCAAAAACGGCGACCGCAATGTCGAAGTGCAGGAGGGTCTTCAAAATCCGGCGGCGGGGGAACGAATCAAGATAGCTCGCCCCCTTTTCCCGGATTGATTCCATGACACCGTATCCGGAGAAGAACAGGAATGGGGCCACCATGAGCTGCCCGAGGATTCCGCAGACGATTTTTGTATGTTTGCCGCAAACCTCTTCAAGTGAGGCGTATTGGCCGAAGTGGGACAGAAACACCCACAGGATGAAGAAGCCCTTCCAGGGCAGCGTGGCATCTGGCGACATCGCCTCGCGGAAGGTTCGCTTTACTGGTTTAGCGCCCCACAGGAGAATGGCAACGAAAACGACGAGCCCGGTCATGATAAGTTAACCTTTTCGCTGTGAGCATTCATAACAACATCCGCCGTCATCCCAAATTGGGCTTCAATCCAACTCAATATGTTGTCCGCGGCTGCGGTTTCCGCGAAACCAAGGGTTCTCATGGCTGCATTTCTGGCGTCCGCCTTTGGGTCTTCGTTCTCTTCAATCACCAATTTGAATGCCTCATTCATCTCGTCGGTTGAACGTACTTGGTAAAACGAGTCAAAAAGCGGTTTCATGAATTCCGCAGGTTCAACAAGGATCGAATCTGGAATCAAATGGATTACTGGCTTGCCCGTTGCTGCGAATTCGGTTAAAAAGGAACCGCAATCGGTCACCATTGCTTTGGCAGCGGCAAAAAGATTGTGATAGTTTCCATCTGTGCAAACAGTCCCGATTTCCCTCCACTCGTCCCAGTATGCCTGAATCTCGTTTTTCCCCATGGCTCCTGAAACTTCGAGCGACCATTCCAGGCGCGGATGGGGTTTGAACACCCAGTCAATTTCGGGATGAGATTTGGCGAATTGAAGAATGGTCTGGCCGGTTTGAAGAAAGGTTGAATAGTTCTCCTTGTTCATGTTTCCGGGATGGTTGAAACTCCAATGCGGAGCGTAGATTACCAAATTTCTGACTTTCCCGGATTCACACGCATCCTTGATTTCTTCGAAGGCAGTATGTCCGCTCGGAACAAACGTGACGGCGCTGGCCGTTCCCGAACTCGCCTTCTTATAGGCTTCCGCAAGCACTGTTCCAGATACGAACATTGCAAACAGTTTCCTGTGAAATTCCAGCATGCAGAATTCCTCAATTGGAATTTCGTAGTTTGGAACGAAATATGGCTGGTAAAGAGTTAGACAGAACCGGGAAACCGCAGCGGGATCGAATTCCGGTGGCAGCGACCAGGGCTGCTCGTACCAAAGAAAATCGGGACAGAACGAATCAGGAGTCAACGGCTTTCCAGTTGCGCGGTCGAGCCCATCAACTGTAGAAACCCCTCGGTTGTCCAGAAAGCAACGCAAGGCATCCAATTCCCGCAACACATCTGCGAGGCCAGTCTTTCGTGCAGCAGCAATGGGAATCACAATTGCAAAAACAGAAAAGCGACTGTCATGTTTTAATTTATCGTAAACTGGTTGAACCTTCCATTTGGAAGCCTCCGATACAATGAAAGCGATTCGAATAGGTTTTCCAATCTCATACTTAGCCTTGATACGCTCCCATTGCCGACGTTGGCGCTTGGGCAGAACGAATCGAATGAACGCAGTTGTCCAGCTCCTGCGCAATAATTGCTTAACTGAGCGAAAAAGATGCATTATTAGCGGGATTGTCGGCCTTTTCGTTTCACAGTGGCGAGAGATGCGTGGAATTAGCCCTTAAGTTGTTGCTTCAGTCCCGTGCTAGATATGTCTGGCGTCCGAGGAAGATAGACCACCTCGCACAGGTCTTTTAGGAAGTCAAATTTTCCGGTCCAGTCATCGCCCATGACGAAGATGTCAATTTTGAGATTGATAACATCCTGACGCTTCTGCTCCCAGGAGTCCTCGAAAATGACCTTGTCAACATATCGGAGCGCGCCGACGATTTCCGCTCGCTGCCAATCGGGAATTGCACAGCGCTTGCTCTTCTCCACCCAGTTGAAGCGATCGGTGGAGACCGCCACAGTAAGTGTGCCGTCCGACCCCGCAAGCGCCTTTGCCCGCTGAATCAGCCGCAGATGTCCGATGTGGAACAGATCAAATGTCCCATAAGTGATAACGTTGGCCATTAGTGGCAGACCTTTCTGATGTAGGAGCTGAGTTTTCTTTCAAACTGCGACATTTTGAGTAACATTAGACATGATTTGGGAATCCGTCCCGAATGGCGCCATCGCCTTACAAAGTGGCAATGGAAAAAGCGCCCTGAAACAATAAGGGTGTCGGCGAACTCATGCAACCATGGGGACTTCTCGGCCGTAAATCTGTCGAAGGATGCCAGCTGGGACTCGTCGAGCACGGTTCGCCGTTTTATCAAGTATTCATAGTACAGCACCGTGGTCAGTCTTTTGGCATTGGCCTCGACCATGGAAACCGCATATGGGGAGATACTGTCCCTGCTGTATTCCAAACAAGTGACGATATGCTTAAGAATGGGGAAATACATCCAGAGGCTCTTGTACCTAATATTCGGGTCAACCGATTGTCCTTCCCTGCCAATTAAATATTGGTAAACAGGCTCTGGAACATAGGCGAATGAACGTGCGTGAGCCAGCGGAATGGTATCCCATTCCTGATCTGAAAAGAGGACGCCTTCTGTTTGCCGATAGTCTATTTTCCGCAGAAGATCGGTCTTGTAGGCCAAGGCGTGCATCCAGACATTGCCAAACGGCCACGAACCATCAAATGCGGCAAGGGTGAATTCCGGATTGCCGGTAAAAGACAAATTGTGCTTTCTGATAGCCATGCCGGTTTCGTTTACTTCTATGAAATCGTTGAACACGGCTTGCGGGGAAGTTGTTGCTACTACCGTTTCCAAATCGCGAATGTAATGCTCAAATGCGGACGTGTTGAACGTATCGTCTGCGTCCAGAATCTTGACGTAGACCCCCGCCGCAACGGGCAGTGCCGCATTGATGCAACTCCCATAGTGGCCGTTGGGCTTGTCGATGACACGAAAGACTTCCGGATACCGCCGCTCGAAGTCATGCGCGATTTCGCTCGTCCTGTCCTTGCTTCCGTCGTTGACGACGATGACGTCCAACCGTTGCAACATGTCCTCGTCCGGGACAATGAGCGAGTCAAGGCACTTCGGCAGATACTCCTCCATGTTGTAGGAGGGGACGATGACGGTGAGGAGCTTGTCGGAAGTGTCCATGTCAAAAAAGCGCTAGCGCCGCCGCAATGGCGCCGTCCATGTCCCAATAACGGTAAAGGCCGAGGCGGCCGGCTACGATCAGGTTCGGCAGTTTCTCGGCTTCGGCGCGATAGCGCTCGAAGAGCCGCTGGTTTCGGTCGTCATTGACGGGGTAGTACGCCTCCAGACCCTGCGCCCATGTCTGCGGGTACTCGCGGCAGATGACGGATTGACCGCATTCATACGCCTCCCGCCACTCTGGATGGTAGTGTTTGAACTCATGGATGCGGGTGAAGGGAACGTCCGGATCGCCGTAGTTCATCACGCTGGTTCCCTGGAAGTCGCGGACGCCCACCGTCTCCCATTCAAAGCGAAGGCTCCTCCATTCCAAGGCACCGAAGCAGTGGTCGAAGAGGCGGTCGATCATGCCGGTGTAGAGGACGATGGCGTTTTTGGGAAGCGAATCACGCACGGCGAAAAAGTCCACGCCGGTGCGCACTTCAATGCGCGGGTCGGCAAGCAGGGTGTCGAAAATCGCCCCGAACCCTTTGGCGGGGATGCCCTGCATGGGCGTGTCGAAGTAGTCGTCCTGATAGCGGTAGCGAACGGGCAGCCGGTTGATGATGCTTTCGGGGAGCTCCTTCGGATCGCGCCCCCACTGCTTCGCGGTGTAGCCCCGGATCATGCGGTCGTAGAGCCCCCGCCCGATGAGAGATACCGCTTTCTCCTCCAGATTGCGGGGCTTATCGATGCCCTCTTTGCAGATTTCCTCGGCGAGAAACGCGCGCGCCTCGTCCGGAGAGAGCTGTGCCTCGTAGAAGTCGTTGATTGTCTTGAGGTTGATGGGCATCGAGTAGACGCGGCCTCCGGAGCGGAGCAGGACCTTGTGCCAGTAGACGTTGAAGTCGGTAAAGCGGCGGATGTAGTCCCAAACCCCTTTGTCGGTGGTGTGGAAGATGTGCGATCCGTAGCGGTGGACCTCGATGCCGGTCTCCGGGTCGATGTCGGCGTAGGAGTTTCCGCCCACGACAGGGCGTTTTTCCAGCACGATGACTGGCCGGTCGAAGAGTGACGTGATGCGCTCGGCAAGAACGCAACCCGTGATGCCCGCGCCAACGATGTAGACGGGGGCGGAGGGAGATGCCTTAAGAAGAGGAATGAGTTCTGATGGTTTCATGTCAGAGAGCACGCCACGGAACGATTTCAATGGCGCCATCGCGTTGGGCCAATTCGCCGCCATAGACGATACGGGCCTTCGAGGGATCGGTGCCGGTCAATGCAAGCCAACGGCGCATGGGGGACGCCCATTCGCTGCGATACGTCCTCCCGCTCTTGATTTCGATCGGGAGCGGACCGCCTTGCGTTTCCTCAATAAGATCGATTTCGAGTTTCGAATGGTCGCGCCAGTAATGTAGGCGCGTCCGTCCGCCGATGTTGAGGACGCGCTTGCGCAGTTCGGAAACGACCGCCGTCTCGAAAACGGCCCCATAGAGAGGATGCGAATGGAGTTGCTGCGACGTCTCTATGCCCATCAGCCAGCACGCGAGGCCCGTGTCCGCGAAGTACAATTTCGGTGCGGAAACAAGGCGCTTGCTGTAGTTCCGAAAATAGGGGGTGAGCCGGAACACGAGCCCGGCCGCCTCGAGGACCGAGAGCCATGCGCGGGCCGTGGTGTGCGTCACCCCGGAGTCCGTCCCGAGCGAGTTGAGGTTCAACTCCTGTCCTGTTCGACCGGCCAGAATGCGGACGAACAGTTCAAATGCCGCCAAGTCCCTCACTTTGAGGATTTGCCGCACGTCTCGCTCCAGATAGGTCTGGAAGTATGAGGCGAACCACAGTCTGGGACTTGCCCTGCGCACGAGCGGCGGGGGATAGAATCCTTTGAGGATGATTTCATCGATGTCTTGTTCCGTCAATGCTGCGCCGTACCACTCCCGCCAGGTGAATGGCGACATGGTGAGAACGCCAATGCGGCCGGCAAGCGACTGCGACATGGACTCCATCAGCGCGAACTGCCTCGATCCCGTGAGGACAAACCGCCCCATCGCGTCGGGGTCGTCATCGATGACGCCCTGCAGATACGACAGTAGCTGCGGCGCATTCTGGATTTCATCGAAAACAGCACCTTCCTTGAACTGGCCGAGAAAGTAGCGGGGATCGTCCAGCGCGGCGCGACGAACATCGGGATCCTCCAGCGAGACATAGCGCAGCTTCGACGCCTCCGCTTTCGCCAGCGTCGTCTTGCCGCATTGGCGCGGCCCCATCAGGGCGACAGCGGGGAAAGTCTGGAGAGCCTCCTTGAAGACATCGCCAATGTCACGTTTCACATACTTCATCGCGCATTCCTCTTTGGCCGCAAAGTCTCCCACAATTGATTCCAAATTGCAAGTGTAATTTTCAATTTGGCTGGAAATATGGGGACAGACTATCGGCCGATGTCATCAACGCCGTCATCTTGCCGGTCTGACGCGGAGCATGGACGACAAAGTATTGCTCGCCGGCAAACAGCCGCCGGACTCCCGGCAGCCGATTCAGCGCAGGAAGCAGCATGTAGTGCTTGGCGGGGATGCAGGATCCCACGATGTTGAAGTGGCGGTCCATAGGCGAAGAATATCATGTTCGGAAGATGACGGCAAGAGATCGAGCATATGGTCATCGTATTACTTGTCTTCTGACAAACCGTGGATGAAGTCCCCCACCTCCCGACAACAACATCCATCATCAGACACACCCTTGTTTGTTTTCCAATAGATATTTGCATGGATTAGTTGGCGCTATTATTTCAACCCATCCCTGACTTATTTTTTTGCCCCACTTTTCAGAATTTGGAGCTACATGGAAATGTTCACAAAGTGCAAAGTACACTTGTTGCCTGATCGGCGACCTCACATCCAATGTCGCAAGATAAACTAAAAAATCCCGTTCGAGATTCGTCCTATACTCATATTCGAAATCGAACAACAGATATTCGTGTCCAGATCCAAGCATACAATTGCAAGGTCTGGCATCAAAGGCTATTCCAGCGATAGGGCCTCTTGGGCTAATTTCATATTTGTGAAATACATATTCCAAAAACTGGATGAGTTCAGCAGCGACTTCATCGGCATCTTGGCCCTTGGAATCAATGTAATTCTTTAGAGTAATCCCCATCATGATTTTCCGCTCCGGTTGAGGCAGAAGGATAAGGTTTCGGGTGACTACTGGTCCTGGTTCGCCCAATATCTCACCTCTCATGCACAATTCGTCTTTACCATTCACATAGATTGTGGATTTTGAAATATGCCCAAGCCTTCGCACATATTTCCAGCAAAGCTCCCCCTTGGTGATGCGCAATCGATGCTCTTCATATGTCTCCGACCCAATCGGGAGATCATTGTTGTACCCTTCTGTCGATCGCGAGAAAAACTGGATGAATGATCTAGCGAATTCACCACCTTTATCAAGGAATTCCTTACAAAAATAGATAGCGCCGCGAGCACTCTGGACGTAGCAGATTTGACGCTTGTCAAAATCGTATTTTGCAGCATTGCCCAGTCCTCCGAAAGCCCGTTTCAACCGATGAGCAACACCACCTCTCACTCGACGAACGACCCGGAAAAGCCATGCATGCTTGACCTTAAAGATAAAAAGGAGAAATCTTCCTTTCATAATATATTGAAATGAAGAGTTGTAGGAGATCAATTCATATCCCTTTGGCAAGCTCAACATTTTAACTCGAATCAACTCGAGATATTGGCGTAAATACCCGCGCATCGGCTCACTATGTACCAGTTCGTTTACACGCCAAAGCAAAAACGCGAACTTCTTGGCGACATAGGATTTGCATCCAGTTAATCCCGAATTGTTCGCGATAGCGTAATCTATCTGTTCAAAAACCGTCCTTAATTCACTATCGTATTTCTCACGGTTTAACGAATGAGCGTTAGAATCATCATGTTGAAGATAATAATAATATGCGCCATCGGTACAGCAAAAGCTGTTCGCATGTATACATGCCGTCAAGATGAACAATCCGCACTCGCCAAAAGAAGCGTCAGCATAATGGGCATTGTTTTCGCGAACCATGGACAGCCGATAGATTGCCGCCTGATGTCCATGTATGAAACTGGCGTACAATGGCAACCCATCAGCGCACGACCACAACACCGACTGACCAAGGGATGGTTTGGCACGACGCCATTCACCGGTACTTCGTCGAATAACATCCAAACGTTCACCAATCACAACATCATAATCCCCATCCTTGGCTGTAGAGTATAACCGCTCATAAAACTCTGGATTCATCCAATCATCTGGATCGGCAAATGCAATGTACTCACCTTTCGCCTCAAGAATACCACGATTCCGCGCCGCTCCCGCCCCCATGTTGACATCATTGCGAACCAATCGTATTCGATTGTCTTTTTCGGCATACTTTTCAATAATTGCCACAGAATCATCCGTCCCACAGTCGTCCACAAAGATCATCTCGATATTCTTAAGTGTCTGCGACAGAAGACATGAAATGCACTTGCACAAAAACCTTGCGACGTTATATACAGGGAGAACTATTGAAACGGCAATTATCTCGTCCGCGACGGCCATACGCTTTCCTTCAATGATTTCCATTTTTCGTCATCCTCTCGTTATCAAAAGATTTCCACATGGTCAGCCACTTGCTTAGTTTCCCGGTTCAGAACGGCCAAAGCATTCGCAAGGCGCGTAACCATTGGAATCTGGCATATATGCATGCTCGCTTGGCGGACTTGGACAGAGGGGCTATCCGCAACAAATGGGCCCATTCGCCAAATGCCTCAACATTTCCAATGATCCTTATGGCATGATTGTCCACGGCATCAGCTAACCTGTCCGCCATCCCTTGTATCAAGCATCGGTCCTCGTCAGATTCTGTAACCGTTGTCTCGATGAAGTCACGGAACCATGTCTTGAACATGGAAGCCGCCTGTAACTTTCTTTCAACAGATTTCCCGTAAACGGATGAAATGTTAATGCCGGATTGTCTAAACAAAAACAAAATCTTTGGCGAACAAGCGCATCCATGTCGGGAAAGGGCCATCCATGTCGCATCATCCGAATACCATGCCAATGGGAAATTCACGAATCCGCCCATAGCGTCGAGTGTACGCTTGCGAAACATGAAATCCGGGGCGCGTTGCTCGAGTCTTCTTACGCCTCGTGAATAAGCCATTTGCACTTGCGTTTCAAACTCGATCCTTTCCTCGCCCACGCGCGTCCACTTGCCTTCAGCGTCGATGATGGCCATCCTTGAATGGAACAAGTCACACATTGGGTACTTATCATGAAGGCGGAGCATCTCCTGTAAATACTCTGGATCATACAAGTCATCATCACTCGCCAGGACGCACCACTCGCAAGTTGCGTATTGCATGGCGTGATTCCAAGCGGCAACCAAGTCGTTTTCGCCGATGTCCTCTTCATTCTGATAGTAGCGAACCGGAATTCCATCGATCGTCCACTTCCGCCCCCCATCGGGGAGCGTTTCATAATTCTTTCCCCAAGGGTACTCCTCTAAGACTTCGAACAGGGCTTCCGGGCTTTTATCATCGACCATCACCAACTCGAAATCCCGACACGACTGCGCGAGAACCGAATCAATCGACTGTTTCAAGAACCGCCGCTTGTAGATGGTCATGATGATGGATACTTTAGGTCTGGGATTCATTAGGACTCCTCATAGAAGGGGTGTAGGGAATGGTATATCGGACTATCTGGAACAGTCAATCTCCGAGCAGCTCTTACTCATTTCTTCAGAAACAGTCACGGGTATGCAGGAAGAATGAATGATAACCGTATCATCATGTACCTTTTCCAGGGGTGAACAGAGCTCTTACTTGTCGGCTAAATATCGCTTTCTGGCCAGAAATGATCGCTCTGTATCCTTCTAGCCTGGCAATTTCAGTGTCATAATTTGTCAATAAGGTTCGGATTCGCGTAACAACGTCTTTGGGGGAAACAGCCGCTTCATCGAATTTACAATCATCTGGGATTGGGACATCATCGTGATAGCCTGCCGAACCTTTCCTGCCGGTGATGATGCAACAACCATTGGCAGCGCATTCCCGTGGAAGTCTGTCCATTCCGGGATGATTGCCAAAGTCCACGTACACTTTTGCACTTCTGATTGTTTTGCGTAAGCTGGACCGGCTCATGCCTTCCAGCGCAATCCAGTTAATGTCAGGGGCGGTGGCGATGAGCTTGGTCGTGAATTCCAATCCCTTCTTGGGGTTGAAAAGTACGGTATTCTTACGTCCAGATACGGGAAACTCACCAATATGTTCCTCGTTGATGTAGTCGCCAAGTGGCGTGATGTTTTTAAATCTATTGCTCATGAGATAGTCACGAATATAACAGCATTGGTAGCCGCATTCGAGTTTGGAGTATCGTCGAAGAACAAACTTCTCAGCAAACATATTGCGCCGTTTCAAAACAGATTGTTTCAAACGCATCTTCACAAAATGCCTTGCGAGAATCCGGTTCCAGTGGAATATGTCGCGAATAGATAGCTCGTCAAGTTGAGACCTACGGAAAAACATATCCACGCTCAACCACCACCAGAATTTCTGAGTTATCCTGTTGTTTGCCTGCAACCCACGAACCATCGTTTCTGTATATACCTCCAGATTGTTCTCCGAATCTTCGACAGTGTCAGCGACATCTATATTGTATGACTTGTAATCATCCGGAACCATATGTGCCCTCGGGCCGAAATATACGGCATATGCCTTTCGACCAATAGTTCTTAGTTCATGAACAAGCTGATGTAACAGTTCAACGCCGCCAGTGACCCATCCGGCGGGAATGTGAACGTAAATCTTTGAGTTATCGGTTAGATTCGGCATGGATTACCTCTTTGTAAAAACAGCCAGCATTTTACACCGTATCTTTGACGCCAGTTTTATCACCTTGAAGGCTCGTGATTGTTTCAAACTTCTTAATTCTGTTTTGATTTCGCGACGCGTTTTCAACAATGTAAGAAACAATGCTCTGAACGCACCATAGTCATCGTTATTAACCAAATGTTCCAGACACCAGTCATGCAAGTCTCTTTCGTCAAGGAACCAAGATTTGTCGTAATGTCCGATATCCAATTCGGTCATCAAGACGCGAAATGACTTGTACACGAGACAAAATTCCTTATACGTCTTTGCAACACACATGCGAGCTACGGAGAAACGAATTGCATAGTTGAGATAGTTCCGGAGTAATGGTTCATATGTTTTGAATGTTCCAACACGTTGCATTTGCCTGTTGAAATGAGCCAATGCTTCGCAAACGCACCACGGATTGTCATATCCCACATGTCCTTCGATTGACTGGGAATGCCTTCTGTGTGCAACCAACGTTGCACGCAATTCGACAATGGTTTTTGCTGTTGAAAGCATAGAAAAAACAAAGGAAAGATCATTGTTTGCAGGACATTCCTGAAACCTGAATTCAAATTGTTCCATTTGAGAGCGCTTGAACAATTTGTCCCATGCCCAGCCCATCCATTTAGCGAAAATATCAACAGTTACTGCAGGGTTGGAAATCAGTGTCTGTCCGCACATCCCATTTACTTCGTCAAAAACCGATTCCGGGAGATTGGTTTCAAGAAAATCACAATGATTACAAATAACGACATCAGAATTCATGCGTTTGGAAAAACCAACCATGACGTCTAACATCTTTGGCGCAAATACATCATCTGAATCAAGGAACGATAGGTACTTCCCTCTGGCCATATCCATGCCTACGTTGCGGGCCGCACCAGCATTGGAATGCTCGCGTCGGATGACGCGGAAGCGATCGTCCTTGGCAGCGTATTCTTCGAGGATAGCTGGCGAGGCGTCGGTCGAACCGTCATCCACGCAGATGCACTCCCAGTCCTTGAAAGTCTGCGCCTGGACGGAATCGAGGCATTCGCGGAGGTATTTCTCCACGTTGTAGACGGGCATGACGATGGAAATCTTGGGAGTCATTTTCTAACCACGGAATACACGAAATACACGGAAAGATCGACAAACTGGGGTCATTTGTCAAGAACCTCCCAATGACCGCCCTTGTCGGGACCAACGCGGCGAATGCGTTCCGCCAGCCTCAACTTTTGAATTTGTTTTGTCACGGCCCTTCTGGATATGCCAAGAGTCGCGGCAAGGTCATCGTAGGTACAATGTGGATTCTCCCGCAGTGTCTCAAGAATCTTCAGGGAACTTTTCAGGGAACTTTTCAGGGTACTTTTCAGGGAACTTTCCTGCGGACTGGCACCGGTTCCGCCATGTGCGGCGGCACCGGTCTTTTGGAGAACGACCAGAAACCATGTTCCTTTGTCCTCAAAGGAGATTTTAACTCCTCCGTGTGAGTTGCACGCGTCAAGAATTCTCTTGATGCCAGAACCATACTGTTCAATCAAGCCAACACTACGAAACAACTCGGCGACACATGGATTCCTAGGTTGCGAACGATAGTTGTCCGAAATCAGTGCTTCAACGGTCAATCCCAAAGGCAGCCCCCCCGGATTTGAGAATTCAATTCTGTCATCGAAAATCTTGATCGTATTCTGCCCTAGTTCGCAATAGTCCCTGTGTATAAGCATATTGAGAACAATCTCGCGAATGGCATTCACAGGATAATCGTAAACGGTATCGTGCTCCGGCTTGCCAGTTATGACATAGCCTTTCATCAAATTTCGAAAGATGAAACGCATTACTTCATCGACTTCGCTGAACAGGTCTTGGCTAAACTCGACCGAGTCAATGATTGTTGTGGCATCCTTGAACCGCCCCGCCATGAACAGAGCGGATGAACAATGTTCTGCCGCAAAGGCAAGGTAACAGGCATTGGTCGGCTTGCCGTCTTTCACGAGCGACAACTTCCGCAGGACACGCATCGGGTCGTCGGGGTTGTCGGGATTCATGCGCTTGGCGAACAACGCGACCTTTTCAAGCGAAATGTCTTCAAGAGAATGACCGCTTGCCATCGCATCCCAACTGGAAGATGACGATTTCAAGTAGAGATCGCTCAGTTCAGCAAGCGACATCAAATGGTTCGCCTTCCCCTTCCGGATGTAGTAGCGGCCCTGCACCGAAGTCGGCTTGACGGGAAGGGGGGACATGTGGAGCCGGATGACCATTTTCCCCTTCATATCGATGCGGTCGGCTTCCGGCACGATGGCCGGAGCCGTCTTGCTTTTCACTTCATTGACCCACGCCGTCTCGGATTCGGAGGCAAGTTGGACTCCAACGATCTTTCCGTCATCTCGAACACCGATGAAGACATCACCGCCTTCGGCATTGGCGAACGCCACAAGTGCGACAATGGCATCCTGATTGAACGCCGTCTTGAACTCAACTGTCTTGGATTCGGCTCGTGGAATCTTCATGGCAAGGTTCCTTTTGCGGCATACTCGTCAAGTATGGCGGGCGAGGCGTCGGTGGAACCGTCGTCCACGCAGATGCACTCCCAGTCCGTGAAGGTCTGCGCACGGACAGAATCGAGGCATTCGCGGAGGTATTTCTCCACGTTGTAGACGGGCATGACGATGGAGATCTTGGGCATGGCTGTTTTCTCCTACTCGTTCTTTCCGACAACTTCCCAATGGTCGCCTTTGTCGGGGCCGATGCGGTGAATACGCCCGCTTTCGCGGAGATTCGGTTCCACATTGTAGACAGGGTAGATAGTTGTGACAGGCTTCGGGCCGTTCATGCGAAGCAGTATACCATAGAGGGTGACTGGCGACAAGAATCGCAAGGGTCTGTTTCGTGTATTTGGTGTATTTCGTGGTTTGTATCCGTGACGCGCGGGCGGCTCTGTGCCTCTGTGTCTTCATGTCTCTGTGTTAATTCCGCGGCGCAGGGGCGGTGCAGCGCTGTTTTCAACACAGAGACCCAGAGGCACAGAGACACGGAGGCCCTGGCATGCCGCGCTACGACTCTGCGCCTCTGTGTCTTCGTGTCTCTGTGTTAGTTCCGCCGCGCAGGAGCGTTGCAGCGCTGTTTTCAACACAGAGACCCAGAGGCACAGAGACACGGAGCGGGAGAGTGGAACCACGAAATACACGAAGCACACGAAAGCAATGCTGTGCTGTGCTTATCGAATCCCGTAGAGCGGAAGGTTGACGAGGAGGGCCGTG
>JAEEGL016541745.1_pt1 | contig 34149 bp, 41 predicted proteins | sample 9134231 | NCBI WGS metagenome assembly JAEEGL01 (sample SAMN16246548, study PRJNA631951) | gut metagenome | biome: gut microbiome; feature: rumen; material: fiber-attached | host: Bos | place: Iran: Karaj | collected 2018-10 | reverse complement strand
GGAGAGCAGGAACGCGCCCATGCTCGCGGCCAGACCGACGCAGATCGTGCTCACGTCGCACTTGACGTACTGCATCGTGTCATAGATCGCCATGCCCGCGGTGACGCTGCCGCCGGGGCTGTTGATATAGAACTGGATGTCCTTGTCCGGATCCTGGGATTCCAGATACAGCAGCTGCGCCACGACGAGGCTCGCCGTCGTATCGTTGACCTCCTCCGACAGCATGATGATGCGGTCGTTCAGCAGGCGGGAAAAAATGTCGTACGAGCGCTCTCCTCGGGAGGTCTGCTCGACAACGTAAGGTACCAAACTCATAAATGATCGCTCCTTTCACTTGGGGTTCACGGCGGAAACGCGCCGCCGTACGGTTTCCGGAAGAGCATAACCGCCATGGCGGGAAATTATTCCGCCGGCGCCTCCGCGGGCTCGTCGGCCTTGGGCTCTTCGGCGGGCTTGGGCTCCGTGGGGATGGCGGCCTCGCAGATCAGATCTGCAGCCTTGCGCTCCAGAATATCCTTGCGCAGGTTCTCCACCGGTACGGCCGCGCGCACATCCTCCAGCGGCAGTTTGTAGGCGTCGGCCATCTTCTGCAGCTCGCTCTCGATATCCTCGTCCGTGACCTCGAAGCCCTCGGCTTCAGCGACGGCGTCGAGCATCAGGTTCACGCGCAGCTGGCGCGCGGCGGAGGGGCGGGTGTTCATGCGGAAGCTGTTCATATCCATGCCCATCATGGCGATATACTGCTCCAGCTCGATGCCCTGATTCATCAGGCTGTTGGAATAATCGCGGATCATGATCTCATGCTGCTCGTCGATCATCGCCTCCGGGATCTCGACGGTGATGTTCTCCGCAGCCTTGTTCAGCACGGCGTCGCGGAAGCTGCGCTCCACAGACTTCTCGCGCGTCTCGAGCAGGTTCTTGCGGATGCTCTCTCTGTACTCCGCAAGGGTATCGAACTCGCTGACGTCCTTGGCAAATTCGTCGTCGAGCTCCGGCAGGATGCTCTCCTTGACCTCGCGGCACTTGACGTGGAAGACGGCGGGCTTGCCGGCGAGCGCCTCGTGATACTCCTCGGGGAAGGTCACGTCGATGTCCTTCTCCTCGCCCGCGCTCATGCCGACGACCTGCTCCTCAAAGCCCGGAATGAAGGAATGGCTGCCGAGCACGAGGCTGTGGTTCTCGCCCTTGCCGCCGTCAAACGGCACGCCGTCCTGAAAGCCCTCAAAGTCGATCACGGCGGTGTCGCCCATCGCTGCGGGGCGCTCAGCCGTCATGATGCGGGCGTTGCGCTTGCGCACGCGCTCGATTTCCGCGTCCACCTCGGCGTCGGTGATCTCGATCTTCTCGCGCTCGACCTCCAGACCCTTGTACTGGCCCAGCGTGACCTCCGGATACAGCGCGACCTCAAAGCTGAGCGTCAGCACCTTCTCGTCGGAGACGTTCATATCCTTGATCGTGGGCCGTCCGACCGTGTCCAGCTTTTCCTGCTCGACGGCAAACGCCAGCGCATCGGGAGCCAGATCGTTGACCGCGTCGTCGTAAAAGACGTCCTTGCCGTACATGCCCTCGATCACCATGCGGGGGGCCTTGCCCCTGCGGAAGCCGGGCACCGAAATCTGCTTCTTGTTCTTCAGATACACCCGATTGACGGCGGCTTCAAAGGCGGCGGCGTCTATCTCGACATCAAACGTGGCGGTGTTGTTCTGTTTCTTTTCAACATTCTTGACGATCATGGATCCGTTTCCTCCTATTACTATCGGCTCGAGGCCGAACATTTCGGGCATTTAATCAATCCCGCAAAAACACATCTTATATCATAACAGATAATCCCGAAAAAAGCAATTGTTATCTTTCAAAAATTGCTTCAATCCCGAAGCCGTTTCGGGACGAAGCCGAGGTGATCGGCAGAGACGGTCAGAAACCGGACGCCGCGCGCCTCGCCCTCGAAGGCCAGCTTCAGCGCCGGGCCGTGCAAATGCCCGGACACGCACGTTCGCACGCCGTAGCTTTCGAGCATCTCCAGTATCTCCGGGCACTCGTACTGTCCGTATTTCGGCGGGTAGTGCAGGAACACGAGTTTTTCTCTGTCACCTGCCGCGCGCAGGCTGGTCTCCAGGCGTCCGAGCTCGCGCAGCAGCATTTTGCGGTCATGCTCGCTCCCCTTTTCCTCCTCATAGAACCAGCCGCGCGTCCCGCAGATCGCGGTCTCGTCTCCGTAGAAAAAGCAGTTGTTATGCAGGAATTCGATGCTCCGCAGCTCCTTTTCCGCAAGAAAGCGCTTCGCCTTCGCAGCCGTGGACCACCAGTAGTCGTGATTGCCCTTCAGAAGGATCTTTTTCCCAGGCAGGGCGTCCAGAAAAGCAAAATCCGGCGCGGCGGAGCTCAGATCCATCCCCCAGCTGAAATCGCCGCAGACGACGCAGACGTCCTCCGGGGATAAAAGCGAGAAGGCGCTCCGGATTTTTTCCACGTAATTTTCCCATCTGCCGCCGAACACGTCCATGGGTTTTTCGGCCCCGAGAGACAGGTGCAGATCGCCGATTGCGTAAAGAGCCATGTTCCCTCCGAATATGCGAGCGTTTACAGGCAATACTAAAGCATGAAGTCCGGTATGGAAGGTGATATGGAATGAAAAACGGAAAGAGGAACGTCGAGCAGCTGCCCGGCGTCGGATGCGACGCGACGCACTGCCGCTACAACGGCACGCACTGCGGTGCGGGCGCGACCTGCTGCGCCGCGCAGATCACGGTGCGCAGCGAGAACGCCATGCGCAAGGCGGAGACCTTCTGCTCCACCTTTGAGCCGACTGCAGAGCTCTGAATCGCGCGTCTGAAAAGGCGGGGCATCAAGCCCCGCCTTTTCCCGTCGTCCTTCAGGAGAGGTATCGCTCCACGAGCGGGAGCATCTCATCCTTCCCGACGCAGCCTTCGAAGCGGACGGCTCTGGCGCGCAGGTCCGCCAGCGGCGCAGGGATATCCGTACCTGTAGCGGCCGCGAGCGCGGGCAGCGCGTCCTCCGCGCGTGCGGTACCGCCGAGAGCGGAGAGGACGTCGTCAGCAAATTTGTAGGGGCTCGCCGTAGACAGGACGACGCAGGGGCGCCTTTCTCCCGACTTTTCGCGCGAGGCCTCCAGAACGTGCAGCGCGACGGCCGTATGCGGATCGGCGAGGTATCCGTATTCCCGGAAGCAGCGCGCGATGGTCCGCTTTGTCTCGGCGTCGTCGCAGAAGCCGCCCTCGAAGTCCGCCCGCACGCCCTCGCGCACCCTGCTGTTCACGGTGTAGCTCCCGGAATCCGAAAGCGAGGCCATGTAGCCGCGGACCTCCTCCTCGCTGCCGGACATAAAATAGAGCAGCCGTTCCAGATTGCTGGAGATCAGGATATCCATGGAGGGCGAGATCGTCGTATGGAAGGGGCGTTTCCGGTCGTAAACGCCCGTGCGGATGAAATCCGTAAGCACGTTGTTCGCGTTGGAGGCGCAGAGGTAGCGGCCTGCGGGCAGGCCCATCCGTCCGGCGATCCACCCGGCCAGGATGTTTCCGAAATTGCCGGTCGGGACGCAGAAATCCAGCTTTTCGCCGAGCCGGAGCTTTCCGGCGTTGACGAAATCGCAGTAGGCGGAGAAATAGTACGCGATCTGCGGCAGGAGACGTCCCCAGTTCATGGAGTTCGCGGAGGAGAGGAACACGCCTTTCGCGTCCAGTCTCGCAGCCAGCTCCCGATTGCCGAAAATGGCCTTTACGCCGGTCTGCGCATCGTCAAAGTTGCCCTTCACGCCGGAGACCAGGACGTTTCCGCCCAGCTGCGTCGTCATCTGCAGCTTCTGAACCCTGGAGACGCCGTCAATGGGATAGAACACGACGATGCGCGTCCGCGGAACGTCGCAGAAGCCCTCCAGCGCAGCCTTGCCGGTATCGCCGGAGGTGGCGGTCAGGATGCAGACGTCCCGTGTCTCGCCGCACTTCAAGAGCGACGCGGTCAGTAGATGCGGCAGCATCTGCAGCGCCATGTCCTTGAACGCGCAGGTCGGCCCGTGCCAGAGCTCCAGAACGGCGGTATCGTCACAGAGCATATGCAGCGGAGCGATCCGCCCGTCGCGGAACCGGTCGCCGTAGGCGGCGCGCGTCATCGCGTCGATCTCCTCCGGGCTGAACTCGTCCAGATACAGCCCCATAATGTACGCCGCGCGGGCGCGGTAATCCATCGGCAGCATGGCCCGGAGCTGCTGTTCTCCGACCTGCGGAAACGAGGACGGCACATACAGGCCGCCGTCCGGGGCAAGGCCGTCCGCGATCGCGCGCGCAGCGGAAATATGGCGGGAAGAATCTCTTGTGGAATGATACTGCATTGTCTCTCCTCCCTACATAAAGGCGTTCTCATAGTGCTCGATTCTCGGGTTTGCGGTTTCTCGGCCCTGCGGCGCATAGACCTCGATCACATCGAAGCGGGGCTGCTTCTGCGTCTCGTTTGCGGAGAGCCAGCCCTCCGCCGCCAGGCGCAGACGCTCCTGCTTTCCGGCTGTCACATACTCCCGCGCCGCCGCAAAGCGGTCGCTCTTGCGGAGCTTGACCTCGACGAATGCGACGTAACGGCGATCTTCCGCGATCACGTCGATCTCTCCGAAGCGCGTGGAGTAGTTCATGCCGATGATCTTCCAGCCCTTTTTCCGCAGATAGTCGGCCGCCCGCTCTTCTCCCCATCGGCCGAGCAGCTTTTTGTCCGTCTCCAAGCGGACGACACCTCTCTCAATGCATTTTTTTCAGAAAGCTCATTCGGTGGATCGGGCAGGGTCCGAGCTCACGGATCGCCGCGTAATGCGCCGCCGTCGGATATCCCTTGTGCTTTGCAAAGCCGTATCCCGGGTACCTTTCATCCATATCCAGCATAAAGCGGTCACGGGTGACCTTCGCGAGCACGGACGCGGCGGCGATGCAGGCGCATTTCGCGTCCCCGCCAACAACTGTCCTCGACGGCCGGCGGATCCCCTGATCCCGGTTGCCGTCGATCAGGCAAAGCTCCGGAGATACCCCCAGCGCGTCGATCGCGCGGTTCATGGCCAGAAACGTCGCCTGCAGGATGTTCTTCTCATCGATCTCCGCATGGTCCGCAAAGGCGATCCCCCAGCGCAGCGCCGTCTCCTGAATCACCGGAAACAGAGCCTCTCTCTTTTTCTCCGTGAGCTTTTTGGAGTCGTTCAGGCCTTCGATCTCCACTCCCGCGGGCAGGATAACCGCCGCGGCGCAGACCGGCCCGGCCAGAGGCCCGCGTCCGGCCTCGTCAACGCCGCAGATCAGCTCCATCCCCTGCGCGCGGAGCTCATTCTCCAGATCATAAAGGCTCATATGCCGGCCTCCGGCTTTTCCAGCGATATGCGGCCGAGCCGGCCGCCTCGAAACTCATCCAGCAGCACGGCTGCCATGCGCTCCAGATCGCATTCGCCGCCGGAGACAAGGAAGCCCCGCTTGCGGGCCGCGGTCTCCAGCAGCTCAAATCCGGAGGCGTTCGGATCCGGCTTGAACCTGTAGCGCATTTCGATGCGCTCCGGGTAAAAGGCGCGCAGCCGGAGCATCAGGTTCGCCGCGAGCGTTTCCCGGTCTACGATCTCGTCCCGCAGCGCGCCGGTGAACGCCAGATTCTCCCCCACCGTCTGACTGTCGAAGCGCGGCCAGAGGATGCCGGGCGTATCCAGCAGCTCCAGGCCCGTGCCGATGCTGATCCACTGCTTTCCTCGCGTTACGCCGGGGCGGTCCGACGCGGCGGCGGCCTTTCTGCCAGCAATGCGGTTGATCAGCGTCGACTTCCCGACGTTCGGGATGCCGAGCACCATCAGACGCAGCGGGCGGCTGCCCTGCCCCTTCGCCGCATATTGCTCCAGCTTGTCCTGCAGGAGTCTGCGGACGAGCGTGGAGAAGCCCTGCACGCCCTTTCCGCTTTTCGCATCCGTTTCCAGAACGCTGACGCCGCTGCCGCTGTAGTGCGTCCGCCAGAGCGCGGTAACGGCAGGGTCTGCCTGATCGGCGCGGTTGAAGACGATCAGACGGGGCTTTCCGGCGCAAAGCTGCGCAACGTCCGGGTTGCGGCTGGAATACGGGATCCGGGCGTCAATGACCTCGCAGACGGCGTCGACGAGCTTCATATTGCTCTCGATCATCCGCTGCGCCTTGGTCATGTGCCCCGGGAACCACTGCAGATTCAGTTCATAGGCGGCTCCGCCGTTCATTTCCGGGCCGCTCATAAGAGGAATTTCAGATCGCGAAACGGCCAGAGCACCAGGTAGCCCCGGCCGACGATGTACCGCGTATCCACACAGCCGAGCGTGCTCCTGCGGCTGTCCAGAGACTCGTTCCGGTTGTCGCCCAGCACAAAGACGCAGTTTTCCGGCACCGTGATCTCGCCCTTGAAGTCCAGAGTCCGGTACGTCGGCGCGTTGACGTAGTCTTCCTCCAGCGCCTGTCCGTCCACGTACACGACGCCCTCGTCGAAATCGATATCCACGGTCTGTCCACCCACCGCGATCACGCGCTTGACGATCGCGCGCTCATCAAAGATCTGCTTGCGAATAATTACGATGTCGCCCTGCTTCGGCTTGTAAAACAGCTTTGACGTCACGATATAATCGCCCTCATGCAGCGTCGGCACCATCGAGGTCCCGACGACTCCGACGAGCCGGACGGCAAACGTAAAGACGAGCACGCAGACAAGTACGGCAGATACGACGCAAAGCAGCCAGTCATAGACCTCTGCCCGAACATCCGTGTCGCTCCCCTTCTCATCCTGCTGCTGATTTTGTTCCGTTTCCGGGAGATCCCGCTCCTGATTCTCCATGCTGTCCTCCGTAGACGAATTCTTTGGATTTCCGCTCTGACATATCAATATACTATATTCTTTCATTCGCGTCAAATCCAAGTTGCGCGTTTTGCAAGAAAAACAGACGGGCTGATTGCCCGTCTGCCATTTCGGAGCCTCACGGCTGTTTGGAATACTTCTGTCTTGCCTTCTGAACCTTCTGCGCGTCCGCGGGTTCGACCTGATACCAGCCGTTATCCTGCAGATGGCTGAAGATATCCGCCTGAATACAGTGTTCCTCGTCGAGAATGTTCAGAAACGCGCCGCGAAGCTGCGGATTGACGCATTCTCCGGCGAAGGTGTTGTAGCTGCCGGTGATCAGCTTCTGGCTGATAAGCGAATCCTGCAGCATCTCCTTTTCCTTGAGGATCTGCGCGCACTGAGCGGGATCGGACATGTTCTCCCACCTCCTCACTGCAGAAAGCCCACGAGCGCGTTGTAATGCGCCCGGTGCTTGTTTGCAATGTCGGTGAACGTGCCTCGGATCTGCACGTCGTTGCAGAGGCAGGCCATCGCCTCATACTTTTTGACGAGCGTCTCCTCACATCCGATCTGGTCTTCCAGCGCGGTCAGCTCCTTGCTGGTCAGGTTTGCCATGATGTCGTCCTCCTTTTCGGATCGCTGAAGCGGTCCCTATGTGCAGTATTTCCGGAGGACGCCCGGATTATGTCGTGCTTCGGATCACAAATACGGCGTATTCCGTGTCCGCGATCGTTTTTCTCTCAAAGTCGCCGCCCAAAGGCAGTACGCCCGCCTTGATCGGTATGGCCAGATAACGCCTGTCTGCGTCCGTGCCGACCAGCGCGCCGCCCGCGCCGTGTCGCCAGATGATCTGCGCGCGCGATTCCGTCGGTTCATGCGACGCCGGTTCCGCCGCCGGCTCTTCCGGCGGCTGCGTCTGCATCTTCTCATCCGTCTGCATCTGATTTGGCTCTTCCGTGACGCGCGCATCCCCCATTCCGGCAGGCCCGGCAAATCGGATACTTTCCGGGAAACCGGCCAGCGAAGTTCGACTGAGCCTTTTTCGAAGACACGCTTCTCCCTTTCCGTCCGGCATCATGACGCCCAGATACGCTTCATGTTCGCCGTATACGGAAAGGCGAAGAAGCTCCCCGGGATCCCTGCAGCGCGCTTCGAACAGGGTCATGATCCCCTCTTTCGACACACGAAGCGTTCCGGTTTCCTGCCCGTTTACGAGCACGGGGTATTCTCCAAGCATAAATCAAGCCCCCTCGCGAAAGCTTACTCGCAAGGGGGCTTCAATATGCAGATCTGCTTCTCAATTGACGCTGTAATCTCCGCGCACGAGCATCTTTGCCGCGGAAGTCGCTTTGACTCCGTTACCGCCGATCGTCACAAGATAGAGGTGGTTCGTCTTGAGCGCCGTTCCGTTGTTGATCGAGGATGCGTCCGTGGTATCCACAAGTCCCGGGGATTCCGGCGCGCTCACCTGCGCGCTTCCAACGCGCAGCAGGATTTCACAGCCGACCTTGCCCGTGAGCGTCTGTCCGGCGGAAAGAGAGACGACGGCATAGGTCTCCGTGCTGCCTGCGCCGCCCGCGACAGACTGCCGCATCTCCTCCGCGGCTCTGTCCGCCTCTTCGGATATCTTGTCGACAAGCTGCGGATACAGTCTCTCGTTCAGATAACTGAGCGTAACGAGCGGATCGGACTGCGAGCCGAGCGTGGACGCGGCATAGGCGCCGACGCCGGCGAACACAACGGCGACGAGCACGAACGCCAGCACAAAAAACAGCTTTTTGTTTTTCATCGGATGTACCCCCTCGGGGCGTGCGTGACGCCCCGACGTATCTTTCGTCAATGCAGGCCGAAGCTGACTGCGATCGCGTTGTCGACCAGGCTCATCGCCTTGTCGTCGAGCTTTCCCATGCGCTCGCGAAGACGGGATTTATCGAGCGTGCGGATCTGCTCGAGCAGGATCACGCTGTCTCTGCTCAGGCCGTAGCTCTGTGCGGAAATCTCGATATGCGTCGGCAGCCGCGCCTTGCCCGTCTGGCTTGTGATCGCCGCTGCGATCACCGTCGGGCTGTGTCGGTTTCCCGTGTCGTTCTGGACGATCAGTACCGGACGCATGCCGCCCTGTTCGCTGCCGACGACCGGGCTCAAATCGGCGTAATAGATATCTCCGCGCTTGACCGTGTTCATGTGTCTCAACTCCGATTGTGGGATAGTCGCCCTCTAACATGTTATGTAGCGGGCTGCTATCATTCTCTCTCATCGGAGCCGAAATTATACCGGCCTCTGATTATTCGGAATAGATCCGAGGAACGCGCGGCGAGACGGCGCAGAGGAGCTCATAGCTGATCGTACCGGCCTTCTCCGCCAGCTCGTCCACGCTGATTTCCGCGTCTCCGTCCCGTCCGAAGATCGTGGCGATCTCCCCCGGGCGCACATCATCGAGCTGCGTAACGTCGACCATGCACATGTCCATGCAGATGCGTCCGAGCTGCCGGCAGCGCCTGCCGCGGATCAGGACCTCCAGCTGCCCGGAAAGCGCGCGGTGCAGGCCGTCCGCGTAACCGATCGGCACGACGGCGACGCGCATCGGGCCCTCTGCGCGGAACCTCCGGCCGTAGCTGATCGTGTCCCCGGCCTCATGCGACGTGACCTGAACGATCCGGGAGCGCAGCGACATGCCGGGACGAAGCGGGATCCCGCCCGTCTCCTTCGCCGGGTAAAGGCCGTAGGTCGCAATGCCGGGCCGCACCATGTCCAGACAGTACTCCCTATAGTTTATCACAGCGCCGCTGTTTGCGCAATGGCGAATGCGAAAGCGGCTTCCGCGGCTCGCTTCCAGCGAGGTAACGGCGCTCATAAAGCGGGTGAACTGCTCCTGTGTGAACGGATCTCCGAATTCATCGGAAACGGCAAAGTGCGTGAATACGCCCTCCGCATCCAGTCCGGGCAGCTTCAGGGCCTCGGCCGCTTCGTCCAGCTCCTGTCCGTTCAGGACACGAAAGCCCGTTCTGCCCATTCCCGTTTCCAGCTTGAGGTGCACGCGCACAGGCGCATTTCCCGCATTGGCAGACAGCTCCCGCGCCATATCCAGGCTGCCGACGGCCTGCGTGACCGCATAGCGGCTCAGCTCTGCGGCATAGACGGGCGGCGTATAACCGAGGATCAGGATCGGCGCCTTGACGCCTGCTTCGCGCAGCTCAACGGCCTCGTCGATGCACGCGACCGCAAGGTATTCGCAGCCGATGCTCTCGAGCTTCTTCGCCACGGGCACGGCGCCGTGTCCGTAGGCGTCTGCCTTGACCACGCCGAGGAAGCGGCAGCCTGCGGGCAGCTTCTCCCGCATGGCAAGCACGTTGCCCGCAATGTTGTCGAGATGGATCTCCGCCCAGGTTCTCTTTTGCAGATCGTTCATTCTTCTAACCTTCTTTTGATTTGATGATCCAATCGGAAATATCGCAGCATACCGCCGCCCTGCCGCCGGAGAGGACCTCCATGCGATACGGGACGAGGGACTGCGCGTCGATCCAGATATCCGCGAACCGGCCGTTAGCGCACAGAACACGAAACGCGATCGTCTCTTTATCGTCAAGCGATTCCCTGCGAAGCTGAGATACGACGCCTGTCTTTAGCGCAGACAGGAGAATGTCCGGCGCGAGAATCGGCCGGAGCCCGTCCGGATCAAGCGCGTCCGTCTCAAAGGAGAGATCGTCATATCGGAGCTCCGTGCCGTTCCCGGAGAGCCTTGCCGTCACGCCTCCGATCAGCCCCGGATACAGAAGCCGAAGCTCTGTCTCCTCTTCATTCCGCTCGCAGAGAAGGACGTATCTCTCCCGCGTGCTTCCGTCGTCCGCCGCCAGAACGGCCCGAAAGGAAATGTACGATGCCTCCTCGACGAGTCCGCGCAGCTGCTCCACCCGTTCCCTGTCCCCTGCTCCGCCCGCGCAGCCGCAGAGCAGGACGAAACTTATCATCAGTGCGGTCAGTTTTAACCGCATGACACTTCTCCAATTATTCCGATTTTGCCTTCAGCTCGCGCATAACGAGCGGGATCGCTTCGATCACGTCCGAGGCGAGCACGCCGTTTTCTCCGAGCGCCGCCGCGCAGCGGTCACCGGCGCTGCCGTGGATCCAGACAGCAGCCGTTACGGCTGCCTTCAGCGGCATGACGCACAGGAGCGCGCCCAGTATCCCGGCCAGCACGTCTCCGCTGCCGCCTTTCGCGAGAGCCGGGCCGCCGCTCGTGTTGATCCACACGTCCCCGTCGGGAAACGCGCACACGGTCGCGTGTCCCTTCAGCACGAGAACGCAGCCGTATTCCTCTGCGAATTGCCGCGCGTCCGCGATCCTGTCGCCGCTGCGCCATGGGGCAAGGCGCGCGAATTCTCCCTCGTGCGGCGTCAGGACGACGGGCTTGACAGAATCTTTCAAAACGCCGCACTGACCGGTCAGGGCATAGAGCGCGTCCGCGTCCAGCACGAGATTGCATCGGCAGTCCTCCGCGAGCGTTCGGATGATTCCTGGGATGGCGTCCGATCTGCCGAGCCCAGGGCCGACGACGAGCGTGTCCGCGCGCTCCGCGCGGGACAGGATGACGCCCGCCGCATCCGCGGACAGTCTTCCGCTGTCGTCCTCCGCGAGCGGAAACGGCATTGCCTCATCGTTTTTGACGGACGTTATCTCATAGATCGACCGCGGCACGCCGACGGAGACAAGGCCTGCGCCGGCGCGCAGCGACGCTCTCGCGCAGAGTGTCGGTGCGCCGGTGTAGCCGATGCTGCCGCCCACGACAAGAACTCTTCCGAAATCGCCCTTGTGCGCGAGCGGGTCTCTCGGCGGGATGCGAACGTCCTCCTCTGTGATCGCGCTGACGCCGCAGCCGCACAGAAGCTCCCTCGGGATCCCGATCTGCCGGACGGCAAGCTCCCCGCGGCAGGTGCAGCCGGGAGCGGCGAAATGTCCGGGCTTTGCCATGGAAAACGTGACCGTTTTCGAGGCGCGCACGGCCTCTCCGAGAATTGCGCCCGTGTCCGCATCGACGCCGGAGGCGATGTCCACGCTGACCACCGGCACGCCGGAGCCGTTCATTATGCGCACGGCCTCGAGCGCGGCGCCAGAAACCGGCCGGTTCAGGCCAATCCCGAAAAGCGCGTCGACCAGCACGGACGCCTTGCCGGTTTCCAGGCACAGCGCCTCCGTCGGCTCGAAATCCTCCGTCTCGCCGCCCAGTTCCCGGAGCCTGCGTTCCATCTCCTTCGCGTCCGGCGTCATCTTCTCCCGGTTCCCGACCAGAACGACGCGCGCGCGAACACCCTTGCACAGAAGCCTGCATCCGACGGCGATCCCGTCGCCGCCGTTGTTCCCTACGCTGCTGAAAACGATGACCTCTCCGCCGCGGTCCGCCAGCAGCTCGAGCACCGCCTGCGCGACCGCGTCGGCGGCGTTGGTCATCAGCAGAGTGGACGGGATGCCGAGAATATGAATGGCGTGCTCGTCTGCGCTGCGCATACCGCGGCTGTCGGCCAGAAGCATGGCGTTCTCCCCCTTCGGACAGGTTTCTGGTACACTGTATTATAGCTTTCCTGAAAAAATGCGTCAAGCAAAAGGCGCTTGTTCGTTGATATTTCCTATTGCGAAACGCTCCGACCTGTGGTAGAGTTAGTAAAAATAAAAAAAGGACTGTGAACGGGAAAATAGCGCCCACTCCTTCCCAAGAGAGGACCGGTCGTCGGCTGAAAGCCGGTTCGGAAGCGAAGCGCTTGGTTCGCCCGGGAGTTTCGGGGCAATTCCCGACGGGATCGACCGTTACATCGAAGCAAGCGCGCCTCCCGTCAGGAGGCGAATTTGGGTGGTACCACGGGTTTACGCTCGTCCCATATCGGGACGGGCTTTTTTGTTGCCGCCGACCGGCGGCCGATCAGAACAAGGAAAGAAGGAAGACAATGAAGGATATGCTGCAAAATCTGCGGGCAGCCTCTCTGGACGCCATCTCGAAGGTACAGGACGCCGAGGCGCTCGAGAGCATCCGGGTCAGGTACCTCGGCAAAAAGGGAGAGCTGACTGCGATCCTCAAGCAGATGGGCACACTCTCCGCGCAGGAGCGTCCCGTGATCGGACAGCTCGCCAATCAGATCCGCGCGGAGCTGGAATCGCGCATCGACGAACGCAAGAAGCAGATCGCGGAATTCATGCTTGACAAGCGCCTGTGCGACGAGGCGCTGGACGTGACTATGCCCGGCAAAGCGCCGAAGCTCGGTCATCGGCACCCCATGTATATTGCGCTCGACGAGATCAAGGATATATTTGTGAGCATGGGCTTTCAGGTGCTGGATGGCCCGGAGGTAGAACTCGCCTACTACAATTTCGACCGCCTGAACGCCGAGGAAGGCCACCCCTCCCGCGACTGGAGCGATACCTTCTATTTTGATGAGGACAGCCGCGTCATGCTTCGCAGCCAGACCAGCCCGATGCAGGTCCGCGCGATGGAGACGCTGCCGCTGCCGATCCGCATGATCGCGCCCGGCCGCGTGTACCGCAAGGACAAGGTCGACGCGACGCACTCTCCCATGTTTCATCAGGTAGAGGGCATGGTGATCGACAAGGGGATCACCATGGCGGATCTGAAGGGCACGCTGAACACCGTAATGGAGCAGCTCTACGGGAAGGGCACTGTCACGCGCTTCCGGCCGCACCACTTCCCCTTTACCGAGCCGAGCTGCGAGATGGATATGCAGTGCTACAAGTGCGGCGGCGCGGGCTGTCCCACCTGCAAGGGCGAGGGCTGGATCGAACTGCTGGGCGCTGGCATGATCCACCCCAACGTGCTTCGCATGTCCGGCATCGACCCGGACGTCTATTCGGGCTGGGCCTTCGGCTTCGGCCTCGAGCGCATGGCGATGCGCCGCTTCATGATCGCCGATCTGCGCCTCATATTTGAAAACGACGTTCGTTTTCTGGAGCAGTTTTGAGGGAGGAGCGTTTAGATTATGAATTTGAGCAGAAAATGGCTGAATGAATTCGTCCCCATCGATGCGGACGACCGTGAATTCGATGAAAAAATGACGCTCTCCGGCTCCAAGGTCGAGGTCACGACTGTCCCGGGCGAGGAGATCAAAAACGTCGTCGTCGGGCGGGTTTCGGAGATCTGCCGCCACGAAAACAGCGACCACATGTGGATCTGTCAGGTGGACGTCGGCGATGAAGCGCCGATACAGATCGTCACCGGCGCGCAGAACGTAAAGCAGGGCGATTTCGTGCCCGTCGCAAAACACAACTCCTGCCTGCCCGGCGGCGTGCGCATCACCAGAGGCAAGCTGCGCGGCGCCGTCTCGGAAGGTATGCTCTGCTCGCTCGGCGAGCTTGGGCTGGACAGCCGCGACTCTCCTTGCGCCTGCGAGGACGGCATCTTCATCCTCTCTGACGACCCGGAGCTGAGAAGCGGCCTCGTGCCCGGCGCGGACGTGCGGCCGCTGCTCGGACTGGACGACCATATCGTGGAGTTTGAGATCACGCCGAACCGTCCGGACTGCCTCTCCGTGATCGGCCTTGCGCGCGAAGCGGCCGCGACCTTCGACAAGCCGCTGACGCTTCACACGCCCGTCGTTCGCGCCGAAGGCAGCGAGCCTGTGGAGAAGTATCTCACCGTACAGGTGGACGATCCCGCGCTCTGCCCGCGTTACAGCGCGCGCGTTGTGCGCAGCGTGAAGATCGCGCCCTCCCCGAAATGGATGCGCGAGCGTCTGCGCGCCAGCGGCGTGCGCCCGATCAACAACATCGTCGACATTACCAACTACGTCATGCTGGAGTACGGCCAGCCGATGCACGCCTTCGACTATCGCTACGTGAAGGGCGGAAAGATCATCGTCCGTCGCGCAGTCGAGGGCGAAACGCTCACAACGCTGGACGGCAATCTGCGCAGGCTGACGCCCAATATGCTTGTCATCGCGGACGACACGCGCGCCGTTGGCCTTGCCGGCATCATGGGCGGCGAGAACAGCGAGATCGTCTCGGACACAACGGACATCGTATTCGAGAGCGCGAACTTTGACGGCACCTGCATCCGAAAGGGCGCTCTGGCGCTCGGCATGCGCACGGACGCCAGCGCGAAGTTTGAAAAGGGCCTCGACCCGATGAACACCGTCCCCGCGCTGGAGCGCGCCTGCGAGCTCGTGGAAATGCTCGGCGCCGGCGAGGTCCTCCCCGGCATGATCGACGTGGAGAACCACAGCTACACGCCCGTTTCGCTGCCGCTGCAGCCGGAGAGAATCAACGCGCTGCTCGGCACGGAGATCGACGTCGATACGATGAAGACGATCCTCCGAAAGCTCGGCTTCGGCGTCGATGGGGAGACGATCTCCGTCCCCTCCTGGCGTTCGGACGTCAAGGAGAACCCGGATCTCGCGGAGGAGGTCGCCCGCTTCTACGGCTATAACCGCCTGGCCACTACGCTCATGCGCGGCGAGACGACGCGGGGCGGCTACTCGGAGGACGAGCTTCTGGAAATGCGCCTCGGCGCGCTCTGCCGCAGCTTCGGCTATGATGAGATCATCACCTATTCGTTCATCTCTCCGTCCTATTACGACAAGATCCGCTGGCCGGAGGACGACCCGCGCCGGCAGAGCTTCCGCATCCTCAACCCGCTGGGCGAGGACACCTCCGTCATGCGCACGACGATGCTGCCCTCCATGCTGGAGATCCTGTGCAGAAATTATAATAACCGCAACGCGGACGTGCGTCTGTATGAGATCGGGCGCACCTACCTGAGCGGCGGCGCGGACGGGCTCGCGGTCGAGAAGCGTATCCTGACGCTCGGCGCCTATGGCGAAGGCATGGATTTCTTTGCCATGAAGGGCGCGATCGAAGGCCTTCTCACGGGGCTGCGCGCGGAGGATATCCGCTTTGAGGCCGTGAAGGACAATCCCTCCTATCACCCGGGGCGCTGCGCCGCCGTGTGGGCGGGCGGGCAGCAGATCGGCGTCTTCGGCCAGATCCACCCGCTGACCGCGAAAAACTACGACATTGACGCGGAACCGTACTGCGCAGAGCTGTACGTGGACGCGCTTCGCGCCGCACAGGGCGCGCCCGCCGTTTACAAGCCGCTGCCGAAGTTTCCCGCCGTGACGCGCGATCTGGCTCTCGTCTGTGAGGAGCGGGTGACTGTCGGAGAGCTGGAACGCTGCATCCGCGAAGCCTCGAAAACGCTCCTGAAGGAGATCAGGCTCTTCGACGTATACAGAGGCCCCGGCGTCGCCGAGGGAAAGAAGTCTGCGGCCTTCAGCCTCGTGCTGCGCGCGGACGACCGCAGCCTGACCGCCGAGGAGGCCGACGCCTGCATCGCGGAGATCCTGAAGGCGCTCTCGCAGGAGCTGCAGGCCGTGCTTCGTTGAGCGGAATCCGATATCCGTTTCGCCGGCCGGGACCGTATTCGTACGCCCCCGGCCGGCGTTCTTTTTCCCATATATCGTGAATAACTACATATTATGTCTACCATATTTAGCTATCTGTAACGAAATGGTAATATTACAAGCCTTTACACCCTATTTTTTTTTGCTATAATAGATTTGCAAGCTGAAAACAGTATGTCCGAAGGAGGAATCGACATGGAGGACGCAACCCGCAAGTTCAGCGTGATCGACAACAGCACAGAGATCAAGGAGATCCTCTCCTCCGTGTACAACGCGCTTCAGGTGAAGGGCTACAACCCCATCAACCAGATCGTCGGATACATTCTTTCTGAGGATCCCACATATATCACGAACTACAACGGAGCGCGCAGCCTGATTTGCCGCATCGACCGGGACGAGCTCCTGCACGAGCTTGTCGTGAGCTATCTGAAACAGTAAAAGGTAACAGCATCCCAAGGCCGGCGTTCCATGACGGAACGCCGGCCTTTCTGCATATCCGGGAGCTTATCCCCATAGATTGTAGTACTATCCAGCCTGCTACAATCATCAAGGGGGAATCGTGCGTGACAGAGATCAGCATTTATGACGATATCGCGCGTCGGACCGGCGGAGACGTCTACATCGGAATCGTCGGCCCGGTGCGCTCAGGCAAGTCGACTTTTATCAAACGCTTTATGGAGACGCTTGTGCTGCCGCACATCGAAGACGTTTATCTGCGCGAGCGGGCAAAGGACGAGCTGCCGCAGTCCGGCTCCGGGCGGACGATCATGACCTCCGAGCCGAAGTTCGTACCCGAAGAGGCCGTTTCCGTGACGCTCGGCGAGAACGCGAAGCTCTCCGTGCGGCTGATCGACTGCGTCGGCTACATGATTCCGAGTGCGGAGGGCCGCTTTGAGGGCGACGCGGAACGCACGGTCACAACGCCCTGGTTCGACCATGAGGTGCGCATCTCCGAGGCCGCGGAGTACGGCACGACGAAGGTCATTCAGGAGCATTCCACAATCGGGATCGTCGTAACCACGGACGGCAGCATCTGCGGCATCCCGCGTTCCGATTACGCGGAGGCGGAGGAGCGTGTCGTACACGAGCTGAAGGAGATCGGAAAACCCTTTGTCATTCTTCTGAACGCTTCGGAGCCGGGCAGCGCGGACGCCCGCGCGCTGCGGGACCGCCTTGCTGAGAAGTATGAAGCGGACTGCGTCTGTGTCAACTGTCTCACGCTTACGGAGGCGGACATTGCGGAGATTCTCCGGAAGCTTCTGTTCGCGTTTCCTCTCGCGGAGCTCGGCTTCGACCTTCCGGACTGGATCGACGCTCTGCCGCTCGCGCATCCGATCCGAAAAGAGCTGCTCTTCTCCATTGCGCGCGCCGCAGACGGCGTCAGGATCCTGCGCGACGTCGACGCTGTCGTCCGCAGGCTCTCAGAGGCGGATCTCTGCGGCGCGGAGCTCCGCCGGATTTCTCCCGGCACGGGTGCCGCGCTCTGTGCGATCACGCTGCCGAGAGCGCTGTATTACAGGACGATCAGCGAACAGTCGGGCTTCGAGATCCGGGACGACGGCGACCTGATGGCCCTGCTGACAGACATGAAGGACGTCAAGCGGGAATACGACCGGGTGCACGAGGCGCTCGAAGCCGTGCGTGAGCGCGGATACGGGATCGTGATGCCGACCGGCGACGAGCTCGTGCTGCAGGAGCCAGAGATCGTGCGCCACGGCGGGCGTTACGGCGTCCGTCTGCGCGCGAGCGCACCGTCCATCCACATGATCCGGGCGGATATCGAGACGGAGGTCTCCCCTGCCCTCGGGGGTGAAAAAGCGTCCGAGGAGGTCATCAACTTTCTGCTGCAGAGCTTTGAAGGAGACGTCTCAAGGATATGGGAATCCAACATTTTCGGAAAATCCCTCTATGACATTGCCGGAGAGGGACTCACCGCGAAGATCCGCCGGATGCCCGAGCAGTCGCAGGAAAAGCTGCGCGAGGCGCTGGAACGCATCGTCAACGAGGGCAGCGGCAGGCTTCTCTTCATAATACTGTGATTGAACCGGGAGCCCGGACGCAAAAAAGCGTCCGGGCTCCCGGCGCGCATCCTCGACACACATCGCTCCCGCCGCATACAATGGCATGGGCACACCGCTCATTTGAGGAGGCAATTCCATGAATGAAAAGCTGGCGACCTGCGGCTTCAAGTGCGGCTATCTGCCGAACTGCGCGCCGCTGGCCGCTTCCTTTGTACCGAAGCAGCAGAGCGCCGCGCCGCGTTACGAGCCCGCGGAGGGGCTTGTCCGCGGCACGCTGTTCCCCGGGCTCGATCTGCCGTTTATGAACATGGTCAACACGCCGGAGGGACTGGACACGCCCGCCGCTGAGCTGATGGCGATCGACTTTGTGTGCAGCGAGCTGACGCTTTATCTGGATACGCATCCGGACGATGGAGACGCGTTTACGGTCTACAAGCAGTTTCTGGCGCTGGCGCAGGAAGCGCAAAAGCGCTATACCGAGCGCTACGGGCCGGTCACGCATAAGGATATGCTCAACGCCGAGCGCTACAGTTGGCCGGATTCGCCCTGGCCTTGGGAATACAGGGAAGGAGGCGCCGTTCGCTGATGTTCGTCTATGAGAAGAAGCTTCAATACCCGGTGAAGATCAAAAATCCGAATCCGGCGCTCGCAAAGATCATCATTTCACAGTACGGAGGTCCGGACGGCGAGCTCGGCGCGTCGATGCGCTATTTGAGCCAGCGCTATTCCATGCCCTGGCCGGAGCTGCAGGGTCTCCTGACGGACATCGGCACGGAGGAGCTCGGGCATATGGAGATGGTCGCGGCGATCCTCCGTCAGCTCACGCGCAGCATGACGCCGGAGGAGATCCTGCGCGCCGGCTTCGGCGCCTATTTCGTCGATCACACAGCGGGCATCTATCCGCAGTTTGCCTCCGGCACGCCGTGGACTGCGGCCACGATCGGCGTCAAGGGAGACGTGATCACGGATCTGACCGAGGACATGGGCGCAGAACAGAAAGCCCGGACGACCTATGACAACATCCTGCGTCTCTCGGACGACCCGGACGTCAACAACGTCATCCGCTTCCTGCGGGAGCGCGAGGTCGTGCATTTCCAGCGCTTCGGCGAGGCGCTGCGCCTTGCCACCGAGAAGCTGGATCAGAAGAATATCTACGCGTTCAATCCGGCTTTCGACTAAAGCGCGGATACAAAGGAAGCCGCCCGTTGAAGCCTGCTCCGCAAGGAAGCTGCCTTGAGGCCGAAATTGCCGGCTCAAAAGAAAATAAAACCGGCGTGACCATGACGGCCACGCCGGTTTTGCCTCTTGGATCCTGTGGGACAGGATCCGATGCTCGTTATAACTGTGGACAGGGGTATCCCCGCCCCCCAGTCGACCTCTTTCGCCGTTCTCCCCGAACATTGTTCCTGCCCCGGAAAAATACTGAAGAATCAGTCTCTTATAAGGTTCATTCAGTAACTTTTATTCTCTGAGCCTCAAACCCGTCGCCACGGATATAAATCCATTTTCCCAGAACGTTTATGTCGATGTTGTTGCTGCTGGGAAAATCGCAGAGCTTCGTTTTCCCGGACCCATCTGCTCTGATCCTGAAAATTGCGACGGTATCAGAATAATAAATCCAGCCATCTGACGCATTTATCCGGATCGCCGAAATGCCGTCATCGAGAAGATCCTGCTCTGAACCGTCCAGCCCCATTGAACAAATCTGAAGATCGCCGTCAAGATAATAAATCCTGTCAGCTTCTATGCAGGCCGAGAACAACTGAAGGTCGCCTATTATCTCGCTTCCGGTTCCATCCGTTCGAATGCGGTATGCCTTCCATTCGTTATTTTCGGACACGCTATAATAGATCCATCCTTCATTTAAAATAAGTCCGCTGCAAAGGCGCCCCATCTGGCAAAGCTTGTTTACTTCACCTGTCTCTATGTTAATACTATAAAGCGTTTTTATCTGATTGCTGTCAGCAGCTCTGCAGTAAATATGTCCGTTGGCAACGACCATTGCGCTGACGTTAGTCAGATCCCCCGATACAATACTCCGGTCTGAACCATCCTCACGCAGCCTATATATTCGCCCTTCATCGCCGCCAATGAAATAGATCCACTCGTCTATAGTATTAAGATAACTGAGTTTATATCCACTGAATATAATGCTTTCCGCATCATTTCCTACGCTTGTTTTCACCAATTCCCAGATCTGAACTTCCGTGTCAGAATCGACTATGCGCAGATAAAAAGAGCTGTTATCGTTCTGCGCCGCAAAAGCATTGTTAGAAATATTGCCTGTCGTATTTCCGCATTGTACTTCATATCTGCTTGAAGACACTTCCGACGATGAATGGTCTGTTGGAGTTGTCGCTGCCGGGGATACCTTTCTCCCCTCCTCGACAGCATCCTCGGCTTCGACGGTTACTTGTTGATCTATTTTTGACAGGATATACTCCTCAATCTCGTCAAGCGTCTCTGCGTCAGAGATCGTTTCATAGGATTGACGGTCAAACACAAGGCCATCACTTGTTTCGAGAAATGCAAATCTTACGCCATCGGCAAAGCCGAAATCAGCGATATCTTTCAATGCGAGGGTCGCGCCGTTGTGTTCATAGGTTGATGTACTGTCATAAATTACAGGCATAAATATACCTGACACGCCAATGCGAAGCTGTGCGAGAGTAACCGTGTCTTCTGCGGGCCGGGTATCCGTAACCGGGAAATCCATACGCACAGAGACGGTATCGCCGGGATTGATATCCCCTCTATATGCCTTGCTGATCTCTATCTTTGCGATGCTCCAATAGCTTTTCATACCGTTGCAAGCGACAACGATATTGTTCAATTCTTTTACCGTTCCCGCAAAGATTGCAGTATCAAAACAGGTAAACAATTCGTCCTCGGTCAACGGTATTAAAACACTGGAGATTTGATACGCATTACCAGACAAATTCGCATAACGGACTGTTACGCCGCTCGACGCCCCGGAGAGGGGAACGCGCGATCTCGTATTCTGCAGGATCGGAATGCTGACAGCGACGAGCAACGCCAGACACGCAACAACGGGGATCAGCCATTTCTTTGTTTTCGACATATTATTCACCTTGTCCATTCCGTTCCGAACTGAACGGTTCCGCTCCAGTATCGCAGAAAGCATGCGCTCATTTGCAGAATCGCTCGGTTCGATTTTGTTCCATGAAGCAATGATCTTATCGTTCTTCATTGAAATCATCACCAAACCTTTCTCTGAGGATGGCACGAGCGTCGTGCAGATAATTGCGGACTGTCGATTGCGGCTTTTTCAGGATGCCGGCGATTTCTACGCTGGTATATCCTTCATAGTAATACAAATAGACCACGGTTTTGTATTTATCGGGAAGAGCCATGACCGCCTGAAACACATCGTCCGTCTCGATTCCTTCGTGACTCTGGAGATCATGATAATCCTCAATATTCTCCCGTCTGCGCCACCAGTGCCGCAAGGCGTTTTTGCATATGTTGGAAGCGGTTCTGATGAGCCATGCCTTTTCGTGTTCTTCATTATCAAAAGCGGGGCCGCTCCTGATAAGCTGAAAGAATGTATCCTGTACTGCATCCTCCGTATCAGCAGCATTCTTCATATATGCAAAGCAGACGTGATATACGGTTTTGCTGTGGCGTATGTAGATTTCCGCAATCTCTTTGTCCGTACGCAACAAAGAGTTCGACATTTCGCATTGCCCTCCTTTCACCACGAATACAATTGAGCACGTCAAAACGTCGGAAAACAGGCGTCAATTATTTGCTTCTTGAAGATATTGCGACAGACTTATGGCCGTTTCAGAGGGGATGGAATAGTATACGGTATTTGCTTCTCCAAATGACGCATAGCCATAATAAACTGAAGCGTAGCTCTCATAAACGATTATCTCGTATTCCTCTGAAAGGTGAATTGTTAAAAGCGTTTTTTCGCCTAAGGGCGGATTCCTCATCTTGGTCCATCCATTCAAAGACAGCAACTCTCCCAGTTTATTAGCGCTCTCTAACCATTCGGTATCGTCAACTGTGATGGTATGGTTCTGAAATAATACGGAATCAAACTGTTTTTGAAGCGATTCAAGTGAAGCTGGCGCGGGTCGTTTACCGCATGCGCATAACAGAGAAAGAACTGTAATCGTTATGACCAGATATAATAGCTTTTTCTTCACTATTTGATCCCTCGTTCTAATACTTGAATCATACTGTCCCGCTAATAATACAATTTTGAATGCCAAAACGTCGGAGAAAAAACACAATTTCCTGAAAATAATGGAGAAGATGTACTTTTCCATGATGTAATCCTCAAAATAAGATTGATTCCTGCAATTCAATCATTCCGGCTGATTACAAAAGCCCGAAGGGAGGCAGCTTCCTTACGAAGCGCCTCCCCTCGGGCGGTTTTTTAAAACAAGTTTTATGCGACTGCCTCGGCGCCCGCGGCCAGCGCCTTCTTGTTGACGTCCACAAGATGCGCTTTCTTCTTGCCGAGCTTGAGCGCGATGCATTCGAGCACGCTGTCCACGGATACGCAGGGATGCTTTGCCAGCAGCGCGCCGAGAATGACGACGTTGGCAACCTGCGGGCTGCCGAGCTTTTCCGCGATCTCATTGGCCGGCACGTACACGACCTCGATGTCGTCGCGGGCGGATTTGACGTCGATCAGGCTGCTGTTGACGATCAGGAGGCCGCCCGGGCGCACCGCGCTCTCAAACTTGTCGAAGGACGGACGGTTCATGGCGATCACGCAGCTCGCGCTCGTGATGACGGGCGAGGCGATGGGCTTGTCGGAAATGCACACGGAGCAGTTGGCCGTGCCGCCGCGCATTTCCGGCCCGTAGGAGGGCAGCCACGAGACGTATTTGCCCTCGTTCATTCCGGCCTGCGCGAGAAACTGCCCGATCGTCAGCATGCCCTGACCGCCGAAGCCGGCGAAAAGGTTCTGTTCCAGCATATCAGTTCGCCCCCTTGTCCTTGAATACGCCCAGCGGATAATACGGGATCATATTATCCTCCAGCCATTTCATGGCCTCGACCGGGCTCAGGCCCCAGTTCGTGGGGCAGGTGGAAAGCACCTCGATCAGAGAGAAGCCCTTGCCCTCCATCTGGTATTCAAAGGCCTTTTTGATCGCCTTCTTGGCCTTGATGATGTTGGCGTTGTTGTTGAGCGCGACGCGCTCGATGTAGGCGCTTCCCTCGATGGTGGCGAGCATTTCGCTGATGCGGATCGGCTTGCCGCACCACGCCTCGTCGCGGCCGTAGGGCGAGGTCGTCGTCTTCTGTCCAACGAGCGTCGTGGGCGCCATCTGGCCGCCGGTCATGCCGTAGATCGCGTTGTTGACGAAGATCGTCGTGATCTTCTCGCCACGGTGCGCGGCGTGGACGATCTCGGCGGTACCGATGGAGGCGAGGTCGCCGTCGCCCTGATAGGTGAAGACGCAGGCGTCCGGGCGGGCGCGCTTGGCGCCGGTCGCCATGGCGGGCGCGCGGCCATGCGCGGCCTCGTACATATCGCAGTTGAAATACTTGTAGGCAAATACGGAGCAGCCGACAGGCGCGATGCCGATGGTCTTCTCGCCGAGGCCAAGCTCGTCGATGGCCTCCGCAACAAGTCTGTGGATGACGCCATGGGTGCAGCCGGGGCAGTAATGGAACTCAACGTCCGTAAGCAGTTTCGTCTTTTCAAACACGACAGCCATGGCTCATGCCTCCTTCATCTTGAGAATGCGGGCCTTGATCTCGTCGACCGTCGGCAGCTGGCTGCCGGGATGGCCCAGGAATTCCGTCGGCTTCGCGCCGCAGATCGCGAGCTTCACGTCCTCGAGCATCTGCCCGGCGCTGAGCTCGACAGTCAGCGTGGACTTCACGCCCGGCTGCAGCGCCGCCTCGCGCACGGCCTCCTCCGGGAATGGCCAGAGCGTGATCGGACGGACAAGCCCGACGTTCACGCCCTCCTCCTTCAGCTCGTCGATCGCCGCGCGGCAGATGCGGGAGATCGTGCCGTAGGCGTAAATGACAAACTCCGCGTTATCGAGGTTGTAGGTCTCAAAGCGCTTTTCCTTCTCCTTCACACGCGCATAGACCGCCTGCAGACGGTTGTTCAGCGCCGTGAGCGCCTCGATCTCAATGTAGAGGGAGTTGATGACGTGCCGCTTCTCGGGGGGATCGCCGACCTTGTAGCCGAGCGCCGCGTAGGGCTTCTTCGCCGGGTCGACGACATATTCCCGCATCTCCGGCAGCTCTACCGGCTCCATCATCTGCCCGATGATGCCGTCGGCCATGATCATGGCGGGCATGCGGTACTCGTCCGCGAGGTCGAAGGCCAGACCCATGCAGTCGATGGCCTCCTGCACGCTCGACGGCGCGAGCACGATCAGGTGGTAATCGCCGTGGCCGCCGCCCTTGGTGGCCTGAAAATAGTCGCCCTGACTCGCCTGGATGCCGCCGAGACCGGGGCTGCCGCGCATCACGTTGATGATCACGCAGGGCAGCTCGCTGCCGGCGATATAGCTGATGCCCTCCTGCTTGAGGGAGATTCCGGGACTGGAAGAGCTGGTCATGACGCGCACGCCCGTACCGGCGGCGCCGTAGACCATGTTGATCGCCGCGACCTCGCTCTCCGCCTGCAGATAGCAGCCGCCGATCTCCGGCATGCGCGCGGACATGTACTCGGGCACCTCGGTCTGCGGCGTGATCGGATAGCCGAAGAAGAAACGGCATCCTGCGCGGATCGCGGCCTCGGCAATGGCTTCATTGCCCTTCATCAAAATCTTTGCCATACGCTCACCCCTAATCCTTTTCGATTCTGATCACGACATCCGGACAGGTACGCGCGCAGGACGCGCAGGCGATGCACGCCTCGATGTCCGTCATGGACGCCGGATGGTAGCCCTTTGTGTTCAGCTTGGCCTTGTTGATCTCCAGAATCTTCTTCGGACAAGCGCGCACGCAAAGGCCGCAGCCCTTGCAGAGCTCCTCGTTGATGGTCAGCCTTACCATTGTCTCCAACCTCACTTTATGTCATTTCTGTTTGCGTCTTCCTCGAGTCCCGCAGCGCGCCGATGTAGCTGGCCCAGTCGCGCTTCATCCGAAACTCCAGCGCGATCGGCTCTCCGACGTACTTCGGATCGTGCGCGCCGGCCAGAAACGCGTTGAGCAGCTTTCCTTCGCCCGTGGTGTAAACGACGGGGATACCGGTCTTCTCCGAAACCCGGCTGAGCACTTCATAGCCGTATTCCAGTTCGTCCTGCGTGGTCTCCTTCTGCAGGTTCGTGTTGTTGATCAGTCCCGTCACGCGCAGCCGGGAGCACCTTTCCATGTCTGTCTGGAGGGAGAGCAGCTTTTCCGCCGTGCCGGACATCGGACGCCGCGCGTTGACCACGTGCAGCACCTCGAGCTGTCCCGGCTCCAGTTCGGCAAAGTTCTCATGGAAGCGTCCGAGCGCCGTCGCGCCGGCAGGATCGCCGCCCGCGTCAAAAACGACCGTATCCCAGTCCATGTGAAAGGCGCTCGACACCTCAGCCGGCAGGGAAAGGCTCTCCACGTTCGTCATCACATAGTTCGGAGAGACCATGCGGATGCCCGCGTTCTCCGCGAGCTCCCGGTACTCGGAGAGCCGGAAGTATGTGTTCACCATGTCCAGGTCGATCAGCTCCGTTCTCCCGGTCTTCGCCGCGCGGAGCGCGAAATGGAGCGCAAGCTCCGTCTTGCCGCTTCCGAAATTGCCTATGAATACGAGTATCTTTTTCATCAGCGGCCCCCTTTGCGGATAATGTTATTCATTTTATCACTTTAAAGCAATACCGTCAATCAGGATAGCGCACAAGAAAACGCGGGAATTATTCCCCGCCTTTGGCTTTTGTTTCGCAATACACGCATCGGTACAGGCTGGTCGCCCTGTCCGCCAGGCGGAAAACATGGTCGATCTCCTGCTCCGTGGAGGTGATGCAGCGCGGATTCTTGCAGCGGATCACGTTCGTGAGCGTTTCCGGCAGCGCAAGATGCGTCTTTTTGAACAGCTTGCCGTCCTTGACGATGTTCACGGTGATATTCGGATCCAGATAGCCCAGCACGTCGAGGTCGAGGTCGATGATCTCGTCGATCTTGATGATGTCCTTCTTTCCGTATTTTGTGCTCTGGACGTTTTTGATGATCGCCACGCAGGAGTCGACGTCCTCCAGATGCAGATAGTGATAGATCTCCATACTGCGTCCCGCGCCGATGTGATCGATCACAATGCCGTTGCTGACACCGTCTACGTTCATTTTGCCACCTCCAGAAGCGTCATGATCAGGGCCATGCGCACGAACTTTCCATTCAGGACCTGTTTGAAATAGCAGGCGCGCGGATCGTCGTCCACATGGACGGAGATCTCGTTCACGCGCGGCAGAGGGTGCATGACGGAGAGCTTGTCCTTCGCGTTCGCAAGCTTCTCCGGCGTCAGGATAAAGCTGTCCTTGAGCCGGATGTAGTCCGCCTCGTTGAAGAAGCGTTCGCGCTGTACGCGCGTCATATAGAGGATATCCAGCTCCGGCATGGCGGCTTCAAGATCGTCCGTCTCCGTCCAGACTGCGCCGCGGTCCAGAAGCTTCTCCTGACGGATGTAGCTCGGCACGCGCAGCTCCTCCGGGGAGATCAGGATGAAGCGCACGCCCTCCCTGCCGCTCATTGCCGAGAGCAGCGAATGGACGGTGCGCCCGAACTTCAGGTCGCCGCACAGCCCGATCGTCAAATGATCCAACCTTCCCTTTTCCCTGCGGATCGTCAGCAGGTCAGTGAGCGTCTGCGTCGGATGGCAGTGGCCGCCGTCGCCGGCGTTGATGATCGGCACGGTCGAGCGCCGGGAAGCGAGCAGGGGCGCGCCCTCCTTGGGGTGCCGCATGGCGATGATATCCGCATAACAGCCTACCGTCCGAACCGTATCGGAAACGCTCTCCCCCTTCGCCGCCGAGCTGGAAGCCGCCTCCGAGAAGCCGAGCACGCTTCCTCCCAGCTCCAGCATGGCGGCCTCGAAGCTCAGGCGGGTGCGCGTCGACGGCTCGAAAAAGAGCGTGGCGAGCTTTTTCCGGCGGCAGGCGTCTGCATAGTCGTCCCTGTGGGCGATGATGTCGTCCGCGAGATCGAGCAGGCTCTGCAGCTCGCTCTCGCTCAGATCGCCGATGTCGATCAAATGTCTCATTTTTGTTTTCCCTCCATCCAGCTTTCGTCCGATGGCTCGTCGCGGAAGCGCAGCAGCCGGCTCACGTCCTCTCTCTCGATATAACCCGTCTCCGCCGCGAGCGAAACGAGCGTGTCGAAGTCCGTGAGGCTCACGCTGCGCAGCCCCGCCTCGCGCAGCCGTTCCAGTCCCCTGCGCATGCCGTAGGTGAAGATGGAAACGACGCCGAGGACCTCCGCGCCCGCTTCGCGCAGCGCTTCTGCGGACTCCACGGAGCTGCCCGCCGTGGAGATCAGGTCCTCCACGACGACGGCCTTCTCGCCCTTCTCAAGCTTCCCCTCTATCCGGTTGTTCCTGCCGTGATCCTTCGCGCCGCTGCGCACATAACCGGTCGGCAGCCGCAGGAGCTGCGCGGCGATCGCGGCGTGCGCGATCCCGGCCGTCGCGGTCCCCATCAGGATCTCACAATCCGGGAACTCTCTGCGAACCGTCTCCGCAAGCGCCGTCTCGACGCATTCCCGCGCCGCAACGTCCGAGAGGATCAGCCGGTTGTCACAGTAGACGGGGCTTTTGATCCCGCTTGCCCAGGTAAAGGGCTCGTCCGGCCGAAGGAACACGGCGCCGATTCGCAGGAGCGCGGACGCCACTTCGATTTTCGCGTTCATTCTTCTCCCTCCAAAAATGCTCGTCTGCATCGCAGATAGGCCTCCGCCGGATCGGCGCTCTGCGTGATCGGACGCCCTACTACGATATAGTCGCTGCCGTTCTCCCTGGCGCGGCGCGGCGTCACGACGCGTACCTGATCGTCTTTGGCGCTCTCGGAAAAGCGGACGCCCGGCGTTACGGTCAGAAATGCGCCGCCGAGCTCCGCGCGTATGCGCTGCGTCTCGAGGGCAGAGCAAACGACGCCGTCCAGACCGCTGTCCTTTGCGAGCTGTGCATAGCGCAAAACGGTCGTCTCCAGCGGCGTATCGATCAGGAGCTCCTTCTTCAGCACCTCCTGCGAGGTGGAGGTCAGCTGCGTCACCGCGATCAGGATCGGTCTGGTGCCGTCCGGACGCGTCACGGCCTCCAGCGCGGCGCGCATCATGTCCCTGCCGCCGGCGGCGTGCAGGTTGAGCATATCCGCGCCGAGCGATGCAAGCACACGCATCGACCGTCCGACCGTGTTGGGGATGTCGTGCAGCTTCAAGTCCAGGAACACGCTGTGTCCCCTGTCCTTCAACAGACGCACGATATCCGGCCCCGCCGCGTAGAACAGCTCCATGCCGATCTTCACGTACGGCCGCAGCGGACCCAGCCTCTCCAGAAACGCCGTCGTCTCCCGTTCGCCGGGAAAGTCCAGCGCTACGATCACGTCCTTGGCCATCATTCCGTCACCCCCGTGATTTCCGAAATCGACTCTATCCCGTAACGCGCCATCGTCTCCGGCAGCGCGTCGATGATCCTCTTGCACGCGAACGGATCCCGCAGGTTCTCCGCGCCGATCTGAACAGCGCCGGCGCCCGCCATCATCATCTCCAGCACGTCCTCCGCGCTCGCGATCCCTCCGACGCCGATGATCGGAAGCTTCACGGCCCTTGCGCACTGGTAGACCATGCGAAGGGCTACGGGGAAGATCGCCGGGCCGGAGAAGCCGCCCATCTTATTGGCAATCACGGGCTTTCTCGTGCGCAGGTCGATACGCATGCCCAGCAGCGTGTTGATAAGCGTCAGCCCGTCGGCGCCCTCCGCTTCACAGGCCCGCGCGATCTCCGTGATGTCGCGCACGTTCGGGCTCAGCTTTACAAAGACGGGGCTCTGCCGTACGCGTCTGCGCACGGCGCGTACGACCTCCGCGGCCGCCTCCGGCGTCGCGCCGAAGCTCATCCCCCCGCCGTGCACGTTCGGGCAGCTCACATTGACCTCCAGAAGCTCGGCCTTTCCGTCCATTCTCTCACAGCATTCGGCGAATTCCTCCACGGAAAAGCCGCTGATATTCGCGACGACGGGGCCGCTGTAAAAGCTGCGCAGAGCCGGAAGCTCATCCCGCAGCACGGCGTCGATCCCGGGATTCTGCAGGCCGACGGAGTTGATCATTCCCGCGCGGCACTCCGCGATGCGCGGCAGCGGATTTCCGAAGCGCGGATGCAGGGTGCTCCCCTTGAGCGCGATCGCGCCCAGTACGTTCGGATCGTAAAAATCCCGAAATTCCGCGCCGAAGCCGTACACGCCGCTTGCCGGCATAACGGGGTTCTTCATGCGTACGCCGCAGAGCGACACCTCCAGATTCACCACAGGATCTCCCCCCTTTCCAGAACGGGCCCATCCTTGCAAATTCGTTTTGCGCCGGATTTCGTCTCGCAGCTGCAGCCCATGCACGCGCCGAAGCCGCAGGCCATGCGCGCTTCGAAGCTGTACTGGCCGTCGATTTCTTCCGCGGCATATACCGCCTTCAGCATGGGCTCCGGTCCGCAGGCGAACACATAGTCGTGCTCAGGCGCCGCGATCCGCAGCACATCCGTGACGAAGCCCTTCACGCCCACGCTGCCATCCGCGGTGGAGATGCAGCTGGGCACGCCGAGCGCCGTCAGCTCGGAGGCCAGGAAGATCTCATCCGCCGTGTTGAATCCGAGGATCGCCTTCGGTTTCTTTCCTGCGCGCAGCAGCGCCTCCGCGAGCGCATAAAGCGGCGCGACGCCCGCGCCTCCGCCGATCAGCAGCGGCGTCTTCCCGCTTTTCTCAACGGAAAAGCCGTTTCCGAGCCCGGTGAGAAGCTCCAGCGTCCCGCCGGGCTGCATGGCGGCGAGCTGCCTCGTGCCGCCGCCGACGATCTTATAGATCAGCGTCAGCGCTTCCCCGCGGACGCTGCATACGGAGATCGGACGGCGAAGATATTTTCCCGGCAGAGAGATATCGACGAACTGCCCGGGCCGCGTAATGCCCGAGCAGTCGCCGAGCAGCGTCAGTCCCATGGTCTCCGCGGCGATCCGCCTGTTTTCCGCGATTTCAAATACTGCGATCTTTTTCATTCCGGTCTCCCGCGTCATAGACGATCTGATTCCCGCAAACGGTCAGCTTCACGCGGCCGCGCAGCTTCATCCCCTCAAAAGGCGTCGATCTTCCTTTTGAATAGAACCCCGAGGAGTCAACGACGTATTCCTCCCGCGGATCGAATATGCACAGATCTGCCCGCGCGCCCGCGCGGATCTCGGCCTCCGGCAGCGCAAAGCGCCTGCGCGGGTTCACGCTCATCAGCTCCGCGAGCCTTTCCGGCGTGATCAGCCCCGGCTGCACGAGCGCCGTCCAGTTTGCCGATAGGGCCGTTTCCAGTCCGACGACGCCGAAGGCGCTGTCGCGCAGGCCCTTGCTTTTTTCCTCCGCGCTATGCGGCGCGTGGTCTGTCACAAGGATTTCCAGCGTCCCGTCCGCGACGGCCTCCAGGATCGCCTGCCTGTCCTCCGCGCCGCGCAGCGGCGGATTCATTTTGAAGCGTCCGTCCTCCCGCAGATCTCCGTCGCAGAGCAGCAGATAGTGCGGCGCGGTCTCTCCGCTGACGGGCAGGCCCTCCCGCTTTGCCTCGCGCAGGAGCGCGGCAGCCTCCTTTGTGGAGACATGGCACATATGGTATTTGCACCCGGTCTCCCGTACGATCCGAAGATCTCTCGCAAGCGGCCCCCACTCGCTCTCGGAGCAGATGCCCCTGTGACCGTGTCTTCGCGCGTAATCGCCGTCGTGGATGTATCCGCCGCGCAGGAGCGTCTCGTCCTCGCAGTGCGCCGCGATCGGTCGCCCCGTTTCCCGGACGGCGAGCATCACGCGGCGCATCAGATCGCCGCTCTGCACGCCCTTGCCGTCGTCCGAAAAGCCGACGCAGTCCTCCGCAAGCGCCGTATAATCCAAAAGCGCGCCCCGTCCCGTACCTCCGGCCGTCATGCAGGCGTAGGGATACACGGGAATGATCGCATCTCTTCGAATCCGCTCCAGCTCCTCATGCAGGTGCGCCGGGCTGTCGGGCGCGGGACGCAGATTCGGCATGGCGCACAGCGCCGTGAATCCGCCCGCCGCGCCGGCCATCGTTCCGCTTGCGATCGTCTCCTTATACGAAAAACCCGGTTCCCGCAGATGTACATGCACGTCCGCAAGACCCGGAAATATATACGTATCGGAGCAATCCAGAACGCGGGCGCCGCAACAGTCGGAAATGCTCTCCGCGCAGGCGGCGATCCGTCCGTCTGCAAGCAGGATATCCGATTTCCGAAAAACGCCGCTCTGATAGGCGCTTGCGTTCTTTAACAGCAGACGCATGGACGCTCTCCCTTCTGAATGTAATTTTTATCATTATATATTCCTGACAAAGCGCTGTCAAATAAATTCGAAGCGCCGGTCATAGGCGGCGTGCTTCTGCCTCGCCGGACTGTCCATCTCGGATTGACCTTGAAAATTATCAAGCGGCTTGGATCAAACCTGATCAGACGCCGTTATCCGCCGGCCCGCGCCGTGCGGGCGCGGGCCGGCGGCTCTTTACGGCGGATACCGCAGGGACGGAGACCGGATCGTCGGCGGCGGGGTATCCGGTCCTTTCCCGGGTTACCCCTATCCTTCCATTAAGTTCGTTGCCGGCAGCTTTAATTCCCGCTCGACATCAGGAACAGGCTCCGGACGCCGCGTCGCTCCTCCGTCTGTTTCCCGCGACCCCTTTCCCGCATGTCTGTCCGGGGATCTCACGCAGTAGGGTCCGGTCAGTCCTCCGCTGACGTCGGAGAGCGCTTCGTCCTTCAGTTCCCTGTCGTCCATTTCCCGTTTCTCCTTCCGAAATGCGCGGCCGCGGATCCCGCGCCGCCGGCGGTCAGCCGTTTGTCTTTTTCTGCTGCAGCGGTACGCCCGCTCTGATATCGAGGCGATAATGATTCAGCGTATCCGCTTCCCCGCCTTCTTCTGCCGCCGGATGCTCGTTTCCGTCTTCCCGGACGGCGGTGAGTGGCGTCAGTCCTCCGCCGACGCTGACCAGCTCTTCTTCCTTCAGTTCCTTTTCGTCCATTTTCGTTTCTCCTTTCGCAGAACAGATCCGCTGCGCATGCCGTCTGTCTCCATCGTCATGCGCCGTAAATGTCCGGCTCCGGTGTACGGCCGGCCTCCCGCTCCGTGACCGTCCCGTCCCGGGATCCGGTCCGCGCGCGTTATCTCTGGTAATGTTCAGAGGTGAGAGGTCCGACTTCTTCTTTTTCTGCTGGGACCGGCACCACTGGTCTCCCAGCCTGTATCGGCCCGAATTTGTTTGTTCCTCCGTCGACGCTTTCCAGTTCGTCGGGTTTCAGCTCCTTTTCGTCCATTTCCGTTTCTCCTTTCGTGTTCGTGCCGCGGATCAGATCCGCGGCGAACGACGCACATCTCCGGGATCCCGCTTCCCCTCACGCGCTGAAAGCCGGTTCATATCTGCCGAAATACCGATCCCGGGCATTCCCGCCCGGCGCGGCGGCTCCTCCGTCCTGTTCCGTAACCGTTCCCGCCGGCTGTACCGCGCCGGTGTTATAGCCGTTGCGCACTGCGCCCGTGTCCGATCCGACGACGCCGCCCACCTGTTCTGCTGCGCCGCCCTCACCGGATCCTCCGCTGACCTGATCCAGCTCTTCGTCCTTCAGTTCCTTTTCGTCCATTCAGGCATCTCCTTCCCTACCTGTGCTGCAGACTTTTGCGAATCTATCCTGTGACACGGTTCGCGGTGCGGCGGTTTCCCCGGTGGGATCAGCAGCTACCTGTATATATGTAACTGAGCCTCTCTCTGGCAGCATCCGCAAGGCGATAAACCGTGCTCATTCTGCTGTCTGATCAGGAGCCGCGTTTTCTTCCTTTTCATTATCTCCAGTCAGTTTCATGGGGTGCTCCTCTTGTTATCCTCTATGATTTGTCCATCACCTGTTGATACGCATGTTTTTCTCATCCGGCAGTTATTCCTGCCTGAAACCCGGAGTCGAGGAACGATGCTGGACATTGGCATCAAATAGTTTATTTCCCTGTTTGTACCACGACCGAATCCGCGTTCATATATGTACTTAAGCACCGCCTGAGCGCGGCAGCCGCCGCAGCAATCCGTCCGATATTCGCAGGTCCCGCACTCCGGGTTGTGCGCAAAAAAGTCGCTGACACGGAAGTTGATGGCCTCCATATAGAAAGAGCCGTCGTCCAGAATGTCCTCCAGAGGCGTTTCCAACAGATTCGGGAACTGTTCTTCCATTGGGCCGCCCACCATGGACATGCAGGGCAGCACGTTTCCTTTCGGACTGACATACAGCTCGCGGCGTACGTGGCCGCACATCAGCGCCCGACCGAATTCCTTCTCCGGAATACCCTTTTCAATCGGTGAAAACTGCCGGTTTGACGGGTTATCGTGGACGAAAAAGCCGTCCAGCGACAGGGAGAGCGGGCAGCCGTCCTCGAAATACTGCGGGATATAATCGAGATACGCCTCGTACAGCTCCGCCTGCGTCATGTAGTGCTCCGGATACTGCTTCCATTCACCTGCCGGCGTGGCGATGCCGGTCTTCAGGCTGGAACAGCCGACGGACGCCAGGAGATTCGCCGTCTCCCGGATCGTATGCCGGTTGTCCCGGAACACCACCATGGTAGCGCTGGTGCGGATGCCCCGCTCCCGGCAGCGCCGCATGGCGTCGAGAACGGTCTTTTCCGCGCCGGGAATGCCCCGCATCCAGTCGTGATAGCCCGCGCCGTCGAAGCTGAACTGGAGGTTCGGACGAAGGCCGCG
>JAEEGL016206086.1_pt1 | contig 34153 bp, 31 predicted proteins | sample 9134231 | NCBI WGS metagenome assembly JAEEGL01 (sample SAMN16246548, study PRJNA631951) | gut metagenome | biome: gut microbiome; feature: rumen; material: fiber-attached | host: Bos | place: Iran: Karaj | collected 2018-10 | reverse complement strand
TTTCCTGCGAAATTTCTGGGTACTACAAATCAGACTCCAAACAAAAAAACACGTAAACAAAGGCATCCTGAAGGGCAATACTGCTCAAAATACCTCAAAATTTTCCAAACTTTTGACAAGTGGGGTCAAAGTTGGGTTAAAGAATAATCCGCAAGATTCTGATGTGCAGACTCTTGCGGATGATGTTGTGTGATTACGTTAGGAGAATGTGTTCGAAAAGCTATACGAACTGAAGGAGCTCACGGTCAGCAGCTGTCCATTCAAGGTCGTCGAGCTCGTTGCGTGTCAGCCAGCGGTAGCCGCGGTGGTCGAGAAGCTTGAACATGCCATTGCCGGGCTTGCAGAGATAGGCGGTGACGCTGACTGAAAAGTCGGGGTAGTCGTAGTCGACGGTGCCAAGCTTTGGTCCCACGAACACGTCCCAGTCCATCTCCTCGCGTATCTCGCGCACCAGTGCCTCATGGTCGCTCTCGCCCTGCTCCACCTTGCCGCCAGGGAACTCCCAGCGCTCACTGATGTAGGGATACCTGCTGCGCGTGCGTCGCATGCACAGATACTTTGTTCCTTCGCCTGTGCAGCCTTCCTCAACGATGACGGCTGCCACTACTCTCGTCCTTTCCATATTGAATTCACTTTTCTCTCTTCACTTTCTCAAACCGTGTTTAACCGTGTTCAACCGTGTCAAACCGATGCTCACTTTCTCAAACCGTGTCAAACCGATGCCACTCTTCAACCGTGTCAAACCGATGCCTCAGTTCGCAGCTTCGAACTCGCGTAGGAACCGAGTGTCGTTTTCAGAGAACATGCGCAGGTCGCTGACGCGGTACTTCAGGTTAGTGATGCGCTCGACGCCCATGCCGAAGGCATAGCCGCTGTAGATGTCTGGGTCGATGCCGCACTGTCGCAGCACGTTGGGGTCGACCATGCCGCAGCCGAGAATCTCCACCCAGCCGGTGTGCTTGCAGAAGCCGCAACCCTCGCCGCCACAGATGAAGCACGAGATGTCCATCTCGGCGCTGGGCTCAGTGAAGGGGAAGTAGCTGGGGCGCAGGCGTATCTTGGTGTCGGGTCCGAACATCTCCTTGGCGAACGAGAGAAGCACCTGCTTAAGGTCGGTGAACGATACGTCGCGGTCGATGTAAAGTCCTTCCACCTGGTGGAAGAAGCAGTGGGCACGGGCCGTGATGGCCTCGTTGCGATAGACGCGTCCTGGGCAGATAACGCGAATAGGCGCCGTCAGATGCCCGTCCTCGGTGTGCATCTGCTCCATGATGCGTGCCTGCACGGAGCTGGTGTGCGAGCGCAGGAGGATGTTCTTCGTGACGTCGCCGCCAGGATGCTGGCTGACGAAGAAAGTGTCCTGCATGTCGCGTGCGGGATGGTCGGCCGCGAAGTTCATCTTGGTGAACACATGGAGGTCGTCTTCGACCTCGGGGCCGTCGGCAAGTACGAAGCCCATGCGTGAGAAGATGTCGATAATCTCGTTGGTGACAATGGTCAGCGGGTGGCGTGTGCCGAGCTCAATGGGGTAGGGGGTGCGCGTCAGGTCGACGGCCTCGTCGCCGGTCTCCTGCGTCTGGCAGTCCTCGCGCAGCTGGTTGATGCGCTCCTGTGCCATCTGCTTCAGCTGGTTGATCTTCATGCCCACCTCTTTCTTCTGCTCTGCTGCCACATTGCGGAAGTCGTTCATCAGTTCGGTGATCTCACCTTTCTTGCTGAGGTACTTCAGCCTGAGCTGTTCCACTTCCTCGGCGTTTTTTGCGCTCAAGGTCTCTACTTCCTTCAGAAGCTGTTCAATCTTGTCAAGAATCATATTGTTATACTATACAGATTGTTTTGATTGTTATTTCTTTGCTAAGTTATAGTTGTAATAGTCCTTGTCGCCAGTAATCTCGCGGACCACCTTGACTGATGGCGGGAACTTCACCGGCTCGCCCTCGGCGATGCCTTTGGTCTCAAGGATGACGAGGCCCTCCAGCTGGTCGAGGTAGGTGTCGACCTCGAAGAACTGTCCCTGATAGACAAAGCTCTGTCGACGCTTGCGGATGGTGTTGCGCTGTGGGTCGGCTAGTCCGAGCATCATCTCGTAGAGGCTGTTGTTGATCTGTCGCTCGGTCACCAGCTCCTCGTGCTGGGCGGTCTTCTTTTTGGTGGTGTGTACGAAGACGTTCTTCTTGCCCCAGCTGTGCTTGCGCAGCCGAATCTCGGCATCAGGATCGCTCTGCAGGTAGGTCTGGGTGATCTCGCTGTCGATGCAGTCGTCGGGCATGGAGCCGGTGATCTCGACAATGTACTTGCGCTCCTCCTCGATGGGCTGTGGCAGTGTCAGCACGCTGCTGATCTCCTTGAGCACGCGTCGCATCTTCGTGTCGAAGTCGTCGTGGTTGTTAATGACGCGCAGGTGGGGGTGCCCTGTCCAGGCGTGGATCACCTTCTTGTCCAACGAACGGGCAATGCGCAGGCCTTCGCTGTCGTTGCTCTCGTTGCGTGAGGCGTTGTTCGCCGTGGTGTAGAACTGCTCAGCGCCGTCGGCAGCCGAGACGAGGTGCAGCACGGCATCGTAGCGCTCGCGGAGCTCTGGCGTCGAGGTACCCACGGCGCGTGTGATGCTGTCCCATGTCTCCTGCTCCATATACGCTGAGATGTCCATGGCACCACGGTCGCAGACGATGATACAGGGCGTGTTGCATGCCTGTGCCATGCGTGTGAACTTGTCCTCGAGTGCCAGCTGCACTTCGAGCGTGGCCTTCTCGCCTTCGTAGAAGAAGTCCTTGTTCTTCGTCAGGTAGTTCATGCCCGCCTGCGTGAAGAGGGTAGGCACCTCAGGGATGGTGAAGACTTTGTAGCCGATGCTTGAGAAGTGCTCGATGACACGCACCAGCGCTGTGGTCTTGCCAGCGCAGGGGCCTCCGGTGAGTACGATTTTCTTGATGTCGTTCATTTCACTATTCACTATTCTCTATTTACTATTTCATAAAGACGAGGTAGACGGCGCAGATAATGAGCAGGAAGGCGAGGATGTGGTTCCAGTGCAAGTGGTTGCCTTGGAACATGATGTTGGCAATGACGCAGAACACCACTAACGAGATACACTCCTGAACGACCTTCAGCTGCACCAGCGAGAAGGGCCCACCGTTGCCGATGAAGCCCAGCCTGTTGGCGGGCACCTGACAGCAGTACTCGAAGAAGGCGATGGCCCACGAGAAGATGATGACGCCAAGGAGGGGCCAGTTGCTACTGGTGCCCGTCTCTTGCAGTTTCAGGTGCCCGTACCACGCCAGCGTCATGAAGACGTTGCTCAGTAGGAGCAGTAGGATGGTGTAAAGCCCGTTCATTTGACGATTTCACTATTTCACTATTTTACTATTGGGCTGTGCCCTGCAGGTAGTCGTGCATGTTCTGGGCAGCACGCCGGCCGTCGCCCATGGCGAGGATGACGGTGGCACCGCCGCGAACAATGTCGCCACCGGCGAAGATGCCGGGCTTGTTCGACTGCATGCCCTCGTTGACGACAATGGTGTTCTTGCGACCCAGCTCCAGACCCTCGATGCTCTTGGGCACCAGTGGGTTGGGACTGACGCCAACTGCCACCACCACCTGGTCGACATCGAGCGTCACCGTCTTGCCCTCTACGGGTACGGGGCTGCGACGCCCGCTTTCGTCGGGTTCGCCAAGCTCCATGACCTGCAGGATGGCCTGACTGACGGCTCCCTGCTCGTCGCCCTTGTAGGCGATGGGGTTGTGGAGCGTCAGGAAGTTGATGCCCTCCTCCTTGGCGTGCTTCACCTCTTCGAGACGTGCAGGCATCTCCTGCTCGGAGCGACGGTAGACGAGTGTGACCTCGGCACCCAGGCGCTTGGCCGTGCGGCAGGAGTCCATGGCGGTGTTGCCGCCACCGACTACGAGCACGTGCTTACCCAGGTTGATGGGCGTGTCGCTGACGGGGTTGGCCGCATCCATAAGGTTGACGCGCGTCAGGTATTCGTTCGACGACATGACGTTGATGAGGTTCTCGCCAGGAATGTTCATGAAGTTGGGCAGGCCAGCGCCACTGCCGACGAAGATGCCCTTGAAGCCCTGACGCTCAAGGTCGTCGACGGTGATGGTCTTTCCAACGATGACGTCGGTCTGGAAGTGTACACCCATCTTGGCGAGGTTGTCGATTTCTACATCCACAATCTTATTGGGCAGACGGAACTCCGGGATACCGTATTTCAGCACACCGCCAATCTCGTGGAGGGCCTCAAAGACGTAGACGTCGTAGCCCATCTTCACCATGTCGCCAGCAAAGCTCAGACCGGCAGGACCGCTACCCACAACGGCCACCTTGATGCCGTTAGAGGGTGCAATGTCGGGCAGTGATATCTGGCCACTCTCGCGCTCGTAGTCGGCTGCGAAGCGCTCCAGATAGCCGATGGCCACGGGCTTGGAGTTCATCTTCAGGTGGATACAGCGGCTTTCGCACTGCTTCTCCTGCGGGCATACACGACCGCAGACAGCAGGAAGCGACGATGTCTGCTTCAGCACTTTGGCAGCGCCGAGGATGTCGCCGTACTCAATATGCTTGACGAACGTGGGGATGTCGATGTTGACGGGGCAGCCCTCGACACATGTCGGCTTGCCGCAATCGAGGCAGCGCTTGGCCTCCTGCATGGCCATCTCCTTTGTCAGGCCGATGTTCACCTCCTCAGTGCGGGTGGTGGCGCGATAGACAGGGTCAAGCTCAGGCATGACGACGCGCTCGATGGCCAGCCGCTCCTTGGGTTTCATGGACTTACGAAGGTCGGCACGCCAGTCGGAAGTCCCCTCTACGGCCCCCGAGGGGGCTTCTATCGTTTTATCCGCAGGGGCTATCGTGTCCCCCTCGGGGGACGAAAGGGGGGCTTTCCCCTTGGGTGACGAAAGGGGAGCGACGTGCTCCTCAAAGTGCTCCATCTCCTCCTGTTCGGCTTTCTTGAATGTTCCCATGCGCTTGAACATCTCGTCCCAGTCGACGAGGGCACCGTCGAACTCTGGGCCGTCGATGCAGACGAACTTCGTCTTGCCGCCAATGGTCAGTCGGCAGGCACCACACATGCCCGTGCCGTCGACCATGATGGTGTTGAGCGACACCTCGCACGGGATGCCGTGCTTCTGGGCGGTCAGGTTCGAGAACTTCATCATGATGGGAGGACCAATGGCAAAGATCTTGTCCACGTGTTCCTGCTCGATGAACTTCTCGATGCCGACGGTTACCACGCCCTTCTCGCCATACGAGCCGTCGTCGGTCATAATGATGACCTCGTCGCTGCTCGCGCGTACCTTATCTTCTAATATAATCAGATCCTTGTTACGGCCAGCCAGCACCGACAGCACACGGTTGCCAGCAGCCTTCAGTGCCTGGATGATGGGCAGCATGGGGGCCACACCCACACCACCACCGGCACAAACGACGGTACCGAAATTCTCGATGTGCGTGGCGTTGCCAAGAGGTCCCACCACGTCGGTCACGTAGTCGCCAACGTTCAGGTTGCAGAGCTTAGTGCTGCTGAGGCCCACCTTCTGCACCACCAGCGTGATGGTGCCACGCTCGCGATCGGCCTCGGCGATGGTCAGTGGCATGCGCTCGCCCTTCTGACCCACGCGTACGATGACAAAGTTACCAGCCTTGCGGCTGTTGGCAATCAGCGGTGCCTCGATTTCAATGAGAAACACCTTTTCGGAGAACTGTTCTTTTCTTACAATCTTGTTCATAACCGTTCGTTTTACCTTTAAATCTTTTTACCTTGTTGCTATTTCGTTTTACTTTTTCAGCTTTTTATTGTTTGCGGGTGCAAAGGTAGCAAATAGTTTTCACATTCGAGCATGTTTTGCTTAAAAACTGTGTAATCGAAGGTAAAGTGCTGTGTCTCTGGCCTCCTTTTGACACATTTTTGTGGCTATTGTAGCGTCATGTCTCCAAGCCGAGCTCGCTTCTGAGGAACTGTGGCGTGAAGCCCTTGTCGCTGTGTGCCACCTCCTCGGGTGTGCCTTCGCAGAGAACGGTGCCGCCCCGTCGGCCACCCTCAGGTCCCATGTCGATGATCCAGTCGGCTTGCGTGATGACATCCATGTTGTGCTCGATGATGACGACGGTGTTACCACGGTCGACCAGTCGGCGCAGCACTTGCATCAGGATGCGGATGTCCTCGAAGTGGAGGCCCGTCGTTGGCTCGTCGAGGATGTAGAGCGTGCGCCCCGTGTCCTTCTTCGACAGTTCCGTGGCCAGTTTTACGCGCTGGCTCTCGCCGCCCGAGAGGGTGGTTGAGGGCTGTCCGAGCTTGATGTAGCCCAGTCCTACGTCCTGTATGGTCTTTATCTTGCGTAGTATGTCAGGGACGTTCTCAAAGAACTCCACGGCCTGGTTGATGGTCATGTCGAGCACGTCGGCAATCGACTTGCCCTTGTAGCGCACTTCGAGCGTCTCGCGGTTGTAGCGCTTGCCATGGCACTCCTCGCAAGGCACCTGAATGTCGGGCAGGAAGTTCATCTCGATGGTCTTGTAGCCGTTGCCACCGCAGGTCTCGCAACGCCCACCCTTGACGTTGAACGAGAAGCGTCCGGGCTTGTAGCCACGAATCTTGGCTTCAGGCAGGTTGACGAAGAGCGAGCGGATGTCGGCAAAGACACCCGTGTAGGTGGCGGGATTCGAGCGTGGTGTGCGCCCGATGGGGCTTTGGTCTACATCGACCACCTTGTCAACGTTCTGAAGTCCCTCTATGCTGTCGTAGGGCAAGGGACGCCGCAGCGAGCGGTAGAAGTGCTGCGAGAGGATGGGCTGCAGCGTCTCGTTGATAAGCGTCGACTTGCCGCTGCCGCTGACACCCGTGACAACGATCAGCTTGCCGAGTGGGAACACGGCATCGACATGCTTCAGGTTGTTGCCAGTGCAGCCGTGCAGGGTGATACGCTCTTGAGGTTCGGAGGGTGAAGTGTTGGGGGCGCTTTGTTCGTCGGTGGGTTCTGTTCGCTCTTCATGCTTCGCCAGGCTCCCTTCACGCAGATAGCTGGCCGTTAGTGTGTCGGCCTTCATCAGCTCAGCGGGTGTACCTTGGAACACCACCTCGCCGCCTTTGCGTCCTGCACGTGGTCCGATGTCGATGATATAGTCGGCTGCGAGCATCATGTCACGGTCGTGCTCTACGACGATGACGGTGTTGCCCATGTCGCGCAGTTGCTTGAGCGAGTTGATGAGGCGCTGGTTGTCGCGCTGATGGAGTCCGATGGACGGCTCGTCGAGGATGTAGAGCACGTTGACGAGTTGTGAGCCTATCTGCGTGGCCAGTCGTATGCGCTGGCTCTCACCACCTGAGAGCGATGCTGACTGGCGATTGAGCGAGAGGTAGTCGAGGCCCACGTCGAGCAGGAAGTCGAGGCGTGTGCGAATCTCCTTGAGTATCTCTGTGGCTATCTTCTGCTGCTGTGCGTCGAGCTTCGTGTCGTCGAGCTGGTCGAGCCATTGGCGCAGTTCGAGAATGTCCATCGATGCCAGCTCGGCTATGTTCTTGTCGGCAATGCGATAGCTCAGTGCCTCGCGGTTGAGGCGTTGTCCGTGACATTCCGGGCATTCGCATTCGGCCATGAACTGGTCGGCCCATTTCTGACCGGCAGCAGACTCGTCGTTTTCCAACACGTTGCGCAGATACTTCACGATGCCGTCGAAGGCCACGAAGTAGTCACTTGAGGTGTGAACGACCTCCTTGTCGATGCGCACGTCGCCCAGCGTACCGTAGAGAATCTCGGTCATCGTCTCCTCGGGGATGTCGGCAAGTGGGGTCTTCAGGGTGCAGTCGCTCTTCTTGAGGATGGCCTCTATCTGCCAGAATATGAGCGAGTTCTTGTGTTTTCCTAAAGGAACGATTCCACCATCGTAGATGCTTTGCTTACGATCGGGCATCACCTTCTGAAGGTCTATCTGGCTGACCACGCCCAGCCCCTTGCATCGTGGACAGGCACCCTGTGGCGAGTTGAACGAGAAATTGTTGGGCGCAGGATCGCTGTAGCTGATGCCCGACGTGGGGCACATCAGGCGACGCGAGAAATACTTCAACCGTACGCCTGAAGGAAGTGGGTCAGTGACGTCGAGAATCATAATGAGACCCTCGCCCTGCTTCATGGCTATCTGCACTGATTTCTTCAGGCGTTCTATGCTCCCCTCGCCGAGAGCCTTGTCGTTCCCACCCTTGGGTGGCACAAGCTTGTCGATGACTACCTCGATGTTGTGGTTCTTGTAGCGGTCGACCTTCATGCCCTGCTTGATTTCCACTATCTGGCCATCGACGCGCATGGTGAGGTAGCCCTTGCGGCGCATGCTCTCAAACAGCTCGCGATAGTGACCCTTACGGTTGCGTACGAGTGGGGCGAGAATCATAATCTTGTGGCCGGCATAGTCGTGCTGAATCATGCTGATGACCTTCTCCTCGGTGTACTTCACCATCGGCTCGCCCGTCATGTAGCTATAGGCTCGTCCTGCGCGTGCGAAGAGCAGTCGCAGGTAGTCGTAAATCTCGGTGGTGGTGCCGACAGTCGAGCGAGGATTCTTGTTGGTGGTCTTCTGCTCGATGCTGATGACGGGTGACAGGCCCGTGATCTTGTCGACGTCAGGGCGTTCCAAGCCGCCCAGGAAGTTGCGAGCGTAAGCCGAGAACGTCTCAATATAGCGTCGTTGGCCCTCGGCGAAGATGGTGTCGAAGGCCAGCGATGACTTGCCCGAGCCGCTAAGGCCGGTGATCACGGTGAGCGACCCACGGGGAATCGTCACATCAATATTCTTCAGGTTATGCACGCGGGCGCCATAGACGCAGATCTTGCCGTCTCCCTCGCCCTTATTCTTTTGTCGTGCCACTGTTGTTTCCTCCTTCTGTGTATCCTCTAAGCAGGTTAACATCCTTGCGTATATGGTAGTCCTTGCCGTCGGCACCCTTCGCAATGACCTGTACGAAGTAGACGCCGTCCTTCACCGGATGCCCCTTGTATGTGCCGTCCCATTCGCCTGCTGGGTCGTTCCACTCGTAGAGCTTCTGGCCCCAGCGGTTCACGATGATGGCCCTGAAGCTGATGATGCTCCGATAGCCATCCTTCGCCTTATAGGTGTCGTTGATGCCGTCGCCATTGGGCGAGAAGGCATTGGGGAACTCCAACTTGCTCTCGGCAATGGCCACGACGATGAGCACCGAGTCGAGCTCAGTGCCCTGCTGGTCGAGCATGGTCTTGAGCACCACGTTGTAAGTGCCCGACTGCGTGAAGGTGTACTGCGTGTCCTCCTCATAGCGCACAAACAGCTCCTCCGATTCGCCGCTGCCGTCGGCAGACATCTTGCGGAAATGCCATTCGTAGCTTGGCGTGAAGCCTTCCATGTTCTCAGGGTTGGCACGGAAGGTGACGTCGAGGGGTGCCATGCCGTTGCCAATGCTGGTGCCTTCCTCGTCATCGCCATCCTCGTTTGTCCAGTATGCCATCGGGTTCACCGACTGCGCCCTGACGGTCAGTGGCAGTGCCATGATGGCCGTCAGCATGGCAGCCATGACCATGAGTCGTCTTATTTGCTTTTTCATCATTAATAAAGTAGGTTTCAATCTGCAAAGGTACAAAAAAAATCGCATCGATGGATTATTTTCGGGCGTTTAACTAAAATTAGCTATCAAAACATGTAAAAAACTGCCGTGATTCGCAAAAAAGTTGTACTTTTGTAGGCGAAATTTGAAAAAGCATACGAATGAACCGTCTATTGAAGTGCTTCCTGCTGGCCGTCCTGCTGCTTTCGACAGCCTTGGCATACAGCCAGACGATGAAGACACACAAAGTGAAGAAGAAAGAGACGATCTACGGCATTGCCCGCGAGAATGGCATCTCCGTCGATCAGCTGATAAAGGCCAATCCTGGCATGGAGGCCCTCGACTACAACCTCAAGAAGGGTGACGTCATCAACATACCTGCGCCCATCGAGCAGCCAACCATCACGCTGACGCCTGAGCCGAAGGTTGCTGAGCCGACGGTCGATAGTCGTAGTGACCTGCGACGCCGTGCGCTGAGGGTGGGCGTAATGCTGCCCCTTCACAGCCAGAACAACGATGGACGCCGCATGGTGGAGTATTACCGTGGCATCCTCATGGCCTGTGACTCGCTGAAGCGACTGGGGGTCTCCATCGATGTGCATGCATGGAACCTGGCAGAGGATGGCGACGTGCGTCCGCTGCTCCTCAACGATGCTGCCGCCAAGTGCGACCTCATTATCGGTCCGCTCTATTCGAAGTTCGTGCCTCAGCTCTCGAAGTTCGTCACACAGTACAACAGTCGCCTGCTCATCCCGTTCAGCATCCGTGCCAACGACGAGCTGGCCAGCAATCCTCGCATCTTCCAGGTCTATCAGTCACCGTCGCAGCAGCTCGACCTGACGGCACGCCGTTGTGCCGACTACTTCAGGGGACGCCACTTCGTCATTGTCGACTGTGCCGACACCGCCAGCACCAAAGGCTACTTCACCAGCAGCCTGCGCCGTCATCTCGAGCAGGCCGGCTCGCACTACAGTCTTACCAGCCTGCAGTCTACCGACACCAACTTTGCCAATGCCTTCAGCCGCACTGAGCAGAACATGGTGGTGCTTAACTCAGCCCGTTCGCAGGACCTGCTGGCCGTCTTTGGCAAGCTGAGCACTGTCGTGGCCAACAATCCCGATGTGCAGGTCGCCCTGTTCGGCTATACCGAATGGCTCACCTACGCCAACCGCCACCTGTCGAACTTCTACAAGTACGATGTCTACGTGCCGGCTCCCTTCTTCTACAACCAGAGCTCTGAGAAGATACAGCACCTGCAACGGCTCTATCGCCAGAACTTCTCGCAGGACATGCTGAGCACCCAGCCACGCTTCGCGCTGACAGGCTTCGACCATGCCATGTTCTTCTTCCAGGGGCTCCATCGCGATGGCATCACTTTCAAGGGCGACAGCCAGCGCCCCTACGTCCAGACACCGCTTAAGTTCAAGCGCGTGGGCGATGGTGGGGGTTATCAGAATAGCGCCTACATGTTTATCCACTATAAGAACGACCGTACCATCGAGACGGTAAACTACTGACTCGGAGGACGTTGAACGATAATGGTACAAGCGTTAGTGACATTACGAAAAGCAGTCTTGCGGACAGCCCTCACGGCCCTCTGCTGCCTCTGCTCGCTCGCTGTGGCCAATGCCCAGGTGGGTGAGCATCGCAGTGAGCTGTCGGTGGGCGTCAGTGGTGGTGCCGTGCTCAGCACGGTGTCGTTCGTTCCCAAGGTGCCCCAGACGCAGCACCGAGGCATCATAGGTGGACTGACAGCTCGCTACACCTCCGAGAAGTACTTCAATAGCATCTGCGCCATCGTGGCCGAAGTGAACTATGCCCAGGTGGGATGGAAAGAGAGCATCCTCACCGAGGACGACGAGCCAGTGCTGGCGTTGGAAAATAACGAGCCTGAAGCCTACCAGCGGACGCTGACCTACATCCAAGTGCCTGTCCTGGCACGGTTAGGGTGGGGACGTGAGCGCCGTGGACTCCAGTTCTTCTTCCAGGCAGGCCCACAGTTCGGCTATCTGCTGAACGAGAAGACCGATGCCAACTTCAATCTCCGCAATCCTAACATCTACGATCGCGTGTCCATCGTCTCGAGCGACTATACCACCAACGAGGGCGTGCAGGTGGGCTCAGGCATGTACTTCAAGCCCGTCGAGCATAAGTTCGACTATGGCATTGCCGCTGGCGTCGGATTCGAATACTCCTTCCCTCGGCTGGGGCACTTCATCCTCGAGGGCCGCTACTATTACGGTCTGGGCAATCTCTATGGCGATACGAAGCGCGACTATTTCGCACGCTCGAACATGGGGCAGATCGTCGTCAAACTGAGCTACCTCATAGATTTATCCCGAACAATTAACCCTAAAATTAAATAATTTATGTTCGAAGGACAACCGAAAGGTTTATTTGCGCTGGCACTGGCCAACACTGGTGAGCGCTTTGGCTATTACACGATGATAGCCGTGTTTGCATTGTTTTTGAGGGCCAACTTCGGTCTCGATGCCGGCTGGGCAGGCGAGATCTATGGCGACTTCCTCATGCTCGTCTACTTCCTGCCCATTGTTGGTGGCTGGCTGGCCGACAAGTTCGGCTTCGGCAAGATGGTCACCATCGGTATCATCATCATGTTCCTGGGCTATCTGCTGCTGTCGGTGCCTCTGGGTGGCCAGACGGTGGGCCTCATTGCCATGCTCATCTCGCTGATACTCATCAGCTTTGGCACGGGCCTCTTCAAGGGTAACCTGCAGGTGATGGTGGGCAATCTCTACGACGACCCGCAATACACCGACAAGCGCGACGCTGGCTTCTCAATTTTCTACATGGCCATCAACATTGGTGCCCTCTTCGCACCGTCGGCTGCCATTGCCATCTCTGAGTGGGCCAAGAATTCGCTGGGCTACACTGCTCCTGGCGAGGCTTACCACTTCGCCTTTGCCGTGGCTTGCGCATCGCTCATTCTGAGTATCGCCATCTACTATGCCTTCCGTGGCACCTTCCGCCACACCGAGGGTAACAAGGGTGGTGCCAAGGGTGGCGCAAAAGCCCTCTCCACCGAGCCTGAGCTCACCAAGGAGGAGACGAAGCAGCGCATCGTGGCCCTCTGCCTGGTGTTTGCCGTGGTGATTTTCTTCTGGATGGCATTCCATCAGAATGGTCTGTCGCTGACCTACTTCGCCGATGAGTTCACGGCCAAGACTGCCAGCGGTGCCCACACCATGCCGTTCGACGTGTGGAACCTCGTCATGCTGATCTTCATCGTCTACGGCCTGTTCTCACTGTTCCAGAGCAAGACCTCGAAGGGCAAGGGCATCTCGGCACTCGTCGTACTGGCTGCTGTAGCCGTACTCATCTATAAATACACGCGCGCAACGGGCACCATCGACATCTCGGCTCCCATCTTCCAGCAGTTCAACCCGTTCTATGTCGTTGCCCTGACGCCCGTCTCGATGGGTATCTTTGCCTACTTGGCCAACAAGGGCAAGGAGCCCTCGGCACCACGCAAGATTGCCTACGGCATGCTGGTAGCTGCTTCGGCCTTCTTCATCATGATGTTCGCTTCGAAGGGCTTGCTCACGCCTAACGAGCAGGCAGCCCTCGCCGCTAACGGTGAGCTGGGGCCCCTTGTGTCGCCCTATTGGCTCATCTCCACTTACCTCATCCTGACGTTTGGTGAGTTGCTGCTCTCGCCGATGGGCATCTCGTTCGTCTCGAAGGTGGCTCCTCCTAAGTATAAGGGTCTGATGATGGGTGGCTGGTTTGGTGCCACCGCTATTGGTAACAAGCTCGTCAGCGTGGGTGGCTATCTGTGGGGTGACCTGCCCTTGTGGATTGTCTGGTGCGTCTTCATCGTCCTCTGCCTCCTCTCTGCCGCCTTCATGTTCGCCATGATGAAGCGCCTGGAGAAGGTCTGCTAAGGATTTGAGGCTTGATATTTGAGGTTTGAGATTTATGTGTTGCAAATTGCTGTTGGCTTTGCTTTTGGCGTGCCATCATCTAACTGTTAAATCTCAAATCTCAAACCTCAAATCTCAAATCACATTTGTTGAGTTGAACTGCGAAAACCTGTTCGACACCCAGCATGATGAGGGAAAGAACGATTTCGAGTTCACGCCAGAGGGCGAGCGCCGCTGGACGGTAGGCCGCTACTGGCGCAAGCTGAATGGTATCGGGAAGGTCATCCTGTCGTGTGCAGACGACCTTCCCGATATCGTTGCGTTAATCGAGATCGAGAACGACTCGGTCATGCGCGACCTCACGCGACGCTCGTTGTTGAGCAATGCCGGCTATCACTACCTGATGACAGAGTCGCCCGATCTGCGAGGCATCGACGTGGCATTGCTCTATCTGCCCTCCCGTTTCCAGCCGCTCTGCTATGAGACCATCGGCGTGCAGCCATTGAAGGGCATGCGCCCCACACGTGACCTGCTCTATGTGCAAGGCCTCACCAATGGAGGCGACACCCTGCATCTGTTCGTCGTGCATGCCCCCAGTCGATGGGGTGGTGAGGTCATGACGCGTCCCTACCGCCTGCAGGTGGCCCAGCATCTTTGTCGCGCACTTGACACCCTGCCACCAGACGCTGACGTGGTTGTGGCGGGCGACTTCAACGACTATGCCGAAAGCCCCTCCCTGCAGCGTCTGGCAGCGCATGGCCTTCACAACATGACGCAGCACGCCGTAGGCAGTCATGGTGCCACTGGCACGTACTTCTTTCAGGGCGAGTGGCGCTCCATCGACCACGTACTCGTGTCGTCGTCCTTGGTGACACGTGTCGACAGTGCCTACATTAACGATGCCCCGTTCTTGCTTCGTCGCGACGAGAAAAGCGGTAGGCAACTGCCCTTCCGAACCTTCGATGGTACTTATTATAAGCGTGGCTACAGCGACCACCTGCCATTGGTGGTTAGCTTGCGCTTGGGAAAGTAGCGTTTATAGTTGACCGTAAGAGACCGTAAGAGACCGTAAGAGACCGTAAGAGACCTCCCCTAACCCCTCCTGTAGGAGGGGGATAAGTTAGCACCTCCGCTGACATCTACCTGCTTCGCTCCGACACCTCTACCTTTCCGCTCGGACACCTCCACCTTTCCGCTCGGACGCCTCTACCTTTCCGCTCCGACACCTCTACCTTTCCGCTCGGAAGTAACCTTCCGACTACTTCGAAGTTACTTCCCGACTACCAGTAGCAGAGGCACTTACAGGAAATCTTACCGTTTTTGAAGTAGGAAAGTAGGAAAGTAACTTGTAGACAGGAATGAAAATCGAAGTTGAAAGGTAGAAAAGGTAGAGTAAAGAATTTTATAATATTATTATTATATATAATATATTATATATTAATATATTATATAATATATATATTATATATAGTAATAAAAAATTACTACTTCTTCCCTTTCTTTCTCTCATTCCTTTGCTTATTTTCCATTCATTCCTGTCTCATTCCTGTCTACAAGTAGTTGACTCATTTTTAAAAATAAGCGCTACTTTTTTGACCCTCAAAAACATTCCTGTCTACAAGTTACTTTCCTACTTTCTGATTAGTGAAAATCCGTTAACGGCATTTTCCTCGTCCAATGATCGTTCTGTGGCTCCATTTTTCATCTTTCTTTGCTTCTGAAAACGAAAAGGTTTACGTAAAAAAAAGGGTGGTGAGGGTGCAAAAAGTTTGTGGGAATAGAGAAAAGTTTGTATCTTTGCACACAATTAAGGTAAACACATCAAAAACATAACGTATTATGAAGACCTTCAACGACAAGAACTTTGTTCTGGAGAGCGAGATTGCCCAGGACCTGTATCACAACCATGCAGCCAAGATGCCCATCATCGATTACCATTGCCACCTGATTCCCGAGATGGTGGCTAAGGATCATCAGTTCAAGAGCATCACTGAGCTGTGGCTCGGCGGCGACCACTACAAATGGCGTGCCATGCGTACTAACGGCGTCGATGAGCGCTACTGCACGGGCAAGGACACCACCGACTGGGAGAAGTTCGAGAAGTGGGCTGAGACGGTGCCTTACACGTTCCGCAACCCCCTGTACCACTGGACTCATCTGGAACTGAAGACTGCTTTCGGCATCGACAAGCTGCTGTCGCCGAAGACGGCACGCGAGATTTTCGACGAGTGCAACGAGAAGCTGCGCCAGCCGGAGTTCACGGCTCGCGGCCTGATGCGCCACTATAACGTGGAGTGTGTCTGCACGACCGACGATCCCGTTGACGACCTGCATAACCATATTGAATATGCGACGACGAAGGGTGAGAACGACCCGCTGATGATTCCCGCCTGGCGCCCCGACAAGGCCATGAACATCGAGAAGCCTGAGTTTGCCGCCTACGTGGCACAGCTGGCCGAGGTGAGCGGCGTTACCATCAAGAAGTTTGCCGACATGATCGATGCCCTGCAGCGTCGCCACGACTTCTTCCAGGCTCACGGCTGCAAGCTGAGCGACCACGGCATTGAGGAGTTCTACGACGAGCCGTACAGCGATGCACAGATTGAGGCCATCTTCGAGAAGGCCCTGCTTGGCCAGCAACTCTCGGAGACGGAGGTGCGGCAGTATAAGAACTGCTTCCTCACGCTGATGGCCGAGATGGATGCCGACGCTGACTGGACACAGCAGTTCCACTATGGTGCTATCCGCGACAATAACACGCGGATGTACGAGCTGTTAGGCCCTGACACGGGCTTCGACAGCATTGGCGAGTTCACCACGGCCCGCGCCATGTCGCGCTTCCTGAACAAGCTGCAGATGAAGGGCAAGCTCACGCGTACCATATTATATACGTTGAACCCCTGTGCCAACGAGGTCATCGCCACCATGCTGGGTAACTTCCAGGACGTCCCGGAACCCGGCAAGCGGCAGTTTGGTTCAGGCTGGTGGTTCAACGACCAGATGGACGGCATGATTCGCCAGATGAACGCCCTCTCAGTGCTTGGCCTGCTGAGCCGCTTCGTGGGCATGCTGACCGACTCGCGCTCGTTCCTTAGCTATCCGCGCCATGAGTACTTCCGCCGCATCCTCTGCAACCTGCTGGGCAACGACGTTGAGCGTGGACTGCTGCCCGACGATCGTGAGACGCTGTACCGCATGGTGGAGGATATCTCGTACAACAATGCCCGCCGATACTTCAAGTTCTATTGAGAATTGAAAATTGGGAATTGAGAATTGAGATTTGAGATTTGAGGATTGGGATTTGTTAAATAAGCCTAACAGCTGAGTATAAATCCCGAATCTCAAATCTCAAATCTTAATTTTTTATTACCTTTGCACCCAAATTGCAATTATTCAAAACGATGAAAGCTTATCAGAAACTGTTTTTGCCCGTTGTGGCACTCCTGCTACTGGCCAGCTGCGGCAGCCAGAAAGACGTTCCTTATTTCCAGAACGCTGACTATGTGGACCTCTCGCGTTCACAGTATCTCTACGATGCTGTGATCATGCCGAAGGACCAGCTGACAATCACGGTCAGTACCACTGACGACAAGGCAGCCGCACCGTTCAACATGACGGTGCCCACACCTTATTCGGTGAACAACCGTTCCACCTATTCGCAGCCGATGCTGCAGACCTACTTGGTGGACAACGAGGGCAACATCAGTTTCCCCATCATTGGCCAGATTCATGTGGGCGGCCTGACAAAGTCGCAGGCTGAGTCGATGATTCAAGAAAAGATAAAGCCCTACATGGCAGCCATGGAGAACCCCATCGTCACCGTCCGCATGCCGGGCTATCAGGTGTCGGTGATGGGCGAGGTGGCCCGTCCAGGCACGTTCACCGTCAGCCGCGAGAAGATCACCATTCTGGAGGCTTTGGCACAGGCAGGCGACCTGACCATCTACGGTCAGCGCAAGAACGTGCAGCTGATTCGCGAGGATGCCACCGGCAAGAAGTCTATCTACCAGATTGACCTCACTGATGCCAACCTCATCAACCAGCCGTACTACTATCTGCAGCAGAACGACCTGATCTACGTCACGCCTAACAAGGTGAAGGCCCAGAACTCGAGCGTGGGTAGCATGACGACGCTGTGGTTCTCGGCAACGTCGATCCTTATCTCGCTGACGTCGCTGCTGTACAACATCCTGAAATAATGATAAGGGCTGAGGTTTGAGGTTTGAGGTTTGAGATTTAAGAATAGATAGGCAACAAGACATTCATCTCAAACCTCAAATCTCAACTCTTTTTTATAAATCTCAAACTTCAATTCTCAAATCTCAAAACCAACACGAACAACTATGTGCGGAATCGTAGGATATCTGGGACACCGTGAAGCGTTTCCCATTCTGATTAAAGGCCTGCATAGGCTTGAATACCGTGGCTATGACTCAGCCGGCGTCGCACTGATCAACGATAGTGGCAGTCTGAATGTGTATAAGACGAAAGGCAAGGTCGACAGCCTTGTCGCTTTCTGCGAGGACAAGGATGTCACTGGTGGCGTGGGCATTGCCCATACCCGCTGGGCCACTCATGGCGAGCCTTCGTCACGCAATGCCCATCCCCACTATTCAGAGTCGAAGAATCTGGCTATCATCCATAACGGCATCATTGAGAACTATGCCGACATCAAGAAGAACTTGCAGCAGAAAGGCGTGACGTTTGTCAGCGATACTGACACCGAAGTGCTGGTGCAGTTTATCGAGTATGTGATGAAGCGTAAGCAGGTCGACCTGCTCACTGCCGTGCAGGTGGCCCTCCACCAGGTGTACGGTGCCTATGCCATTGCCATTGTCGACAAGCGCGACCCCCAGCAGATTATTGCTGCCCGCAAGCAGAGCCCGCTGGTGGTAGGCATTGGCGACAATGAGTTCTTCCTTGGCTCAGATGCCAGCCCCATTATTGAGTATACCGACAAGGTCGTCTATTTGGAGGATGGCAACATTGCCGTGCTGCGCTTGGGCGAAGAGCTGAAGGTGGTGAGCATCCTGAACGAGGCTCAGGCGCTGGAGGTGAAGACCGTCGACATTAACCTCGGTCAGATAGAGAAGGGTGGCTACCCGCACTTCATGCTGAAGGAGATCTTCGAACAGCCCAGCTGCCTGACGAACTGCATGCGTGGGCGCATCAATGTTGAGGGTGACCACGTGACGCTTTCGGCACTGATAGACTATCGTCGCCAGCTGTTGGCTGCCAAGCGGGTGGTCATTGTGGCCTGTGGCACGTCGTGGCACGCCGGCCTGATTGGCAAGCAGCTGATCGAGACATTCTGCCGCGTGCCTGTCGAGGTAGAGTATGCCTCGGAGTTCCGCTATCGTAATCCCGTGGTCGGCGAGGACGATGTGGTGATTGCCATCTCGCAGAGCGGTGAGACTGCCGACACCCTGGCAGCGGTTCAGCTGGCCAAGGAGCGTGGTGCATTTATCTATGGCATCTGCAATGCCGTTGGCAGCAGTATTCCCCGCGCTACGGCCACAGGCACTTATATCCATGTGGGACCTGAGATTGGCGTGGCCTCCACGAAAGCCTTCACGGGTCAGGTGACCGTGCTCACCATGTTTGCATTGGCCTTGGCAGAGGCGAAGGGAACCATGAGCCGCATGGACTATCTGCAGGTGGTGAGAGCACTGAGCGAGATACCAGGGAAGATTGAGGAGGTGCTGCAAACCAACGAGAAAGTGGCCAACCTGGCACGCACGTTCACTTACGCCCACAACTTCCTCTATCTGGGGCGTGGCTTCTCGTATCCCGTCGCCTTGGAGGGGGCTTTGAAGCTGAAGGAGATCTCGTATATCCATGCCGAGGGCTATCCTGCTGCCGAAATGAAGCATGGCCCTATTGCCCTTATAGACAGCGACATGCCTGTGGTGGTCATTGCCACCCGCGATGCGATGTACGAGAAGGTGCTGTCGAATATTCAGGAGATTAAGGCGCGCAAGGGGCGTGTCATCGCCCTCGTTACCCGTGGCGACACCACGATTGCGAAAGTGGCCGATGAGGTGATTGAGCTGCCCGAGGTGATGGAGTGCCTTGAGCCACTCATAGCAACAATACCCTTGCAGTTGCTGGCCTACCATGTGGCCGTCTGCAAGGGTAAGGACGTTGATCAGCCCCGTAATCTGGCAAAGAGCGTCACTGTGGAGTGATGGTGCGCAGTTCGTGGATGATGCGCTCAGGGTCTTGTGCCCTGAAGATGTAACTGCCGCTGACGAGCACGTCGACACCAGCATTGACGAGGCGTGGAGCCGTCTCGTGCTGCACGCCACCGTCGACCTCGATGAGGGCGTGGCTGCCGCTGTCGTCAATGAGTTTTCGTAGGCGTCGCACCTTGGCGATGGTGTTCTCGATGAACTGTTGCCCGCCGAATCCTGGGTTGACACTCATCAGGAGCACCATGTCGACGTCGCCAATGATGTCCTCGAGCGTACTGACTGACGTCGAGGGATTGAGGGTGACGCCGGCTTTCATGCCAGCGGCGTGGATCTCCTGAATGGTGCGATGCAGGTGGAGGGTAGCCTCCTGATGCACGTTCATCATCATGGCACCTAAGCGTGCCGTCTGCTGGATGTAGCGCTCGGGGCGCTCGATCATGAAATGAACGTCGAGCGGTTTCTTGCAGACTTTTGCCACGGGTTCGAGAACTGAGAATCCGAACGAGATGTTAGGCACGAACGAGCCGTCCATCACGTCGAGATGAAGCCAGTCGGCTTCCGACCGATTGATCATCTCAACTTCATCGGCCAGATGGAGGAAGTCGGCAGCAAGGAGGGAGGGTGATACCAGAGGCATGACGATTTGACGATTTGACGATTTACAAATTGACGATTTGACGATTTACAAATTGACGAATTGTCGGTCAGCGGTTGCTGGCTGTTCAGTTGAGGCTGAAAGCCTGGTTGTTGACGACGCGATAGGAGTAGGCGAACTGACGAATGAACTTGAGTGTCTTTTCGCTGGGCGTCATTTCTTCGTGAGTAAATATTTGCATAGGCACTTGTTGTGTTTGGGGTTTTCCTTTCATTATCATGACTTTTCTAACATCAAAACGGAAGTGCCTGCTGTTTTATTATGCTGAAATCAGAAAATATTTTCCGATGTCCTTCTGACCATTGAGAAAGGCGGTGGCGTCCATGCGTTTCTTGCCTGAGAGTTGCAGTTCGCCAATGCGTAGCAGGTAATCGGCACAGGCAGCGTAGAGGCTGCGCTTGTCGGCAACGAGGGCTCCCGGCGTGGTGGTCGGCAGGTTGGTCTTTTCGGTTTGGAACACTTTCAGAACGGTGTCGTGTCCCTGCCCGTCGCTGAGGGTCGTCCATGCGCCAGGGTAGGGGGACAGTCCGCGGATGAAGTCGTAGACCTGCTTGGCGGGTTTGTTCCAGTCAATCTGGCATGTCTCCTTGAAGATCTTGGGGGCAGGCTTGAGTGTCCCCACGGTGGCAGAGGCTTTCTGGAAATCGTCTTGCGCGATGGTGTCGGGATGGCCGTCGGCAGCAATGATGAGCTGCAGCGTGCGCAGGCAGATGTCGGCTCCGAGGTGCATCAGTCCGTCGTAGACATACTCCACGTCGGCTTCGTCAGGGATGCCGAAAGGCATCTGCATGATGATACGCCCTGTGTCGATGTCGTGGTCGAGGAAGAAGGTAGTGACGCCCGTCCGCGTCTCGCCGTTGATGACGGCCCAGTTGATGGGGGCAGCACCACGGTACTGTGGCAGCAGGGCGGCATGGACGTTGAAGGTGCCGTAGCGGGGCATGGCCCACACCACCTCGGGCAGCATGCGGAAGGCAACGACGACTTGCAGGTTGGCGTCGTAGGCGCGCAGGGCTTCCACGAAGTCGGGGTCTTTCATCTTCTCTGGCTGTAGCACGGGCAGTCCCTGTGCAAGCGCATATTGCTTGATGGGCGATGGCTGTAGCACAGAGCCGTGACGGCCAACGGGCTTGTCGGGCTGTGTGACGACAGCTACCACGTTGTACTGGTTTTCCACTAATGCTTTGAGGGTCTCCACCGCAAACTCCGGCGTGCCCATGAACACGATACGTAAATCCTCTTTTGTCACCTTATTCGTATTAATGTCGCTAATGGTTTGTTATTCTTCGTCAGTCTCTTGAGTTATCTGCCACAATCTTGCGGTACTGCACGTAGAGATGCTGACGTGAGACGTAGCCTTTCAAGTGGCGGTCGTTGTTGAGCACAGGCAGGTGGTCGGCACCCGTTTGCTCGAACGTGCGCATGACCTCGCTCATCGGTTGTCCGTCGGTAAGCACTGCCGGTGGCTGCTTCATCAGCTGGCTGGCGGTGAAGTGATGGTAGAGCTCGATACGGAATATGATGTGGCGAATGCTTGCAATCTCTATCTGGCCTAACAGCGCACCTGCGGCATCGAGTACGGGAATGACGGCGCCGCGTGTACGGCTGATGGTTCTTACAACGTCGGCCAGCTCCTTGTCAGGACTGACGGCTGTGAAGTCGCGGTCGACTACCGAGTCGAGCTGCATCAGCGTGAGCACCGACTGGTCAGTGTTGTGGGTCAGCAGTTTCCCCTGACGTGCCAACCGCGAGCTGTAGATGCTGTGCTTCTCGAAAATGTTGATGGTCAGGTAGGAGGCTGTCGACACAATCATCAGTGGCAGGAACAGCTCGTAGCCGCCCGTCAGTTCGGCAATGAGGAAAATGCCGGTCAGTGGGGCATGCATGACGCCTGACATGACGCCCGCCATGCCCATCAGTGCGAAGTTCTTCTCGGGGACATAGACGCCCACCTCGTAGATGTTCCACAGGCGTGAGAAGAGGAAGCCTGCAAAGCAACCCACAAAGAGGCTCGGCGCAAACGTACCACCACAGCCTCCAGCGCCATTCGTGGCCGATGTTGCGAACACCTTGGTTAGCAGCACCAATGCGATGTATGGCACGAGCATGGCCGACTGGCCTGCGAAGAGCGAGTTGTTCAGGATGCGGTTCCAGTCGGCCTCCGTGTCGCCGTTGAGCAGCAGGTTGATGGAACCGTAGCCCTCGCCATAGAGTGCCGGGAAGAGGAAGATGAGCAGGCTGAGCAGTGTGCCGCCCACAATCCAGCGCAGGTAGGCATGCTGTCGGAGGCGTGTGAAGAAGTCCTCACAGGCACTCATCGTCCGCACAAAGTAGAGGCTCACCAGTCCGCAGAAGACACCCAGCAGCACGCAGGCCGGTACGCGCTCCAGTCGCCAACTGTTGTCGATGTGGAACGAGAAGAGCACGGCGTCGCCGCTAAAGATATAGGTGAAGCAGGTAGCCGTGACGCAAGAGATGAGGATGGGCAGCAGCGAAGCCATCGTCAGGTCGATGAGCAGCACCTCGATGGTGAACACCAAGCCTGCAATGGGAGCCTTGAAGATGCCGGCAATGGCACCTGCCGCACCGCATCCCACAAGCAGCATCATGGTGCGGCTGTCAACGCGGAACAGCTTGCCGAGGTTACTGCCAATGGCCGAGCCTGTCAGCACGATGGGCGCCTCGGCACCTACTGACCCACCGAAGCCGATGGTAATGGCTGACGCTACTACCGACGACCACGTGTTGTGGCCCTTCAGACGAGACTGGTTGGTGCTGATGGCATAGAGAATGCGCGTGATGCCGTGCGAGATGTTGTCCTTCACGACATAGCGTACGAAGAGCATGGTCAGGAGAATACCCACAACGGGGTACACCAGGTAAGGCCAGTTGGAAGTCTCGGCATTCAGCGAGCTGGTAAGCAGATGGCCAATGACATTGATGAGACCATGGAGCACATAGGCTGCGACGGCGGCGAAGAAGCCCACCACCAGCGACAGCAGCAGCGTGAGCATGCGCTCGCTCAGATGGGTCACGCGCCAGCTGTACAGTCTGTCGAAGAAGTGTTCCATCGGCATCGGCAGGCTCACTCCTTCAACAGGTCGTCGAGGAACTTGTCGAGGTCGTCGTCAAGGCCGGGAAGCAGCTCCTGGTCGAGGATAGCCACCTCGTCGTCGACGACATAGAGTTCGGCCTTTGTCTCGTGTTCGTCGTCCTCCAAAACAAAGGCGTAGGGCTTCAGTATCGACATGGCGTCGACCAGCTGTTTCTGGGCTGACAAGCAACGGCGGATAATCGGTGTGATGGCCTCGTAGAAGTCATCGTCCTTGTTGTCAATCCACTCCTCAACGACGCAGCGAGTCAGTTCCTTGTCGTCATCGTCGAAAGTCATCAGCTCGCCGGTCTCCTGTGTCACCCGCACATGGATATCGGTCATCACACTGGCTTCCTCGTTGGCGGGGAACTTCTCTGCCGTCTTTCGGATAGCCCGTTCAATACGCAGTAGGGTCTGTTCTGATGCGTTCATAATGCTCAATGTTCTCGTTTCTGCATGCAAAAGTAAATAAAAAGATTCGTATCTGCAAGCGTTTGCGTGGTTTTTTGAGAAAAAAAGTGTGTCGGGTGGTGTTATTTCACATTTATTTCTTAACTTTGCACCCGCAATGAAGAACGAAACCGACCCATCTGGCTGCACAGCATGCAAGCTGTCGAGTTTCTGCAACCAGCACGACGAGGCTGAACAGTGCGTGCCGGAGGCTGTTGCCAACCGTGCGCTGCTGTTAGCTTTTGTCTTTCCGCTGGCGCTGATGCTCATCGTGCTGGTTGTGGCACTTGTGGCCCATTGCAGCGAACTGCTGATGGCGCTGCTGATGTTGGGCGCGCTCGTACTTTATTATATAATATTGCGAATATTCCAAAACAAACTCATCAAACTATGAATTCCATTTTGATTGCAGTTATCGTGCTTGGAGCTATCGGCCTCATTGCCGCCATCGTGCTCTATGCCTGCTCCAAGCGCTTTGCTGTCTATGAAGACCCCCGCATTGCTCAGGTCACTGAGCTGTTGCCCGGGGCCAACTGCGGTGGTTGTGGCTTCGCTGGTTGCGGAGGCATGGCCGATGCCCTCGTGAAAGGTGCCGACAAGGGTAGCCTCGAGGGTCTGAACTGTCCTGTCGGTGGCAGCGACGTGATGAGCCAGGTGGCTGGTGTCCTCGGCATGACCGTCGAGGCTGGCGAGCCTAAGGTGGCTGTGGTGCGCTGTGGCGGCACGTGTGAGCTGCGTCCCAAAATTGCCGAGTACGGTGGTCTGCGCACTTGTTCGGCCATGCATGCCTGCGGTGCCGGCGAGACGGCCTGTGGCTTTGGCTGTCTGGGCTGTGGTGACTGTGTGGCTGCCTGCCAGTTTGACGCCATCCACATGGATGCCGAGACGGGTCTGCCCGTGGTCGACGAAGAGAAGTGCACAGCCTGTGGTGCCTGCACGAAAGCTTGTCCGCGTGGCATCATCGAGCTGCGTAAGAAGGGACCAAAAGGCCGCCGTGTCTTCGTCTCGTGCGTTAACAAGGACAAGGGGCCTGCTGCCATGAAGGCATGCAAGGCTGCCTGCATCGCTTGCGGCAAGTGCGTCAGGGAGTGTAAGTTCGAGGCCATTGTGGTCGAGGGCAACGTCTCCTACATCGATGCTGACAAGTGCCGTCTGTGCCGCAAGTGTGTTAATGCCTGTCCGACGAAGGCTATCCATGCCGTTAACTTCCCCGCGCCGAAGCCCAAGCCGGAAGTTCCGGAGGCTCCGGCCATCACCCCAGAAAGAAAGGAGGCAACCGTATGAAAACCAGAACATTCCGCATTGGCGGTATTCATCCAGAAGAGAATAAGCTGACGCATGAGTCGGCCACGCAGACGGCGCCGCTGCCCAAGCAGGCCATTTTCCCGCTGTCACAGCATATTGGCGCTCCCGCCAAGCCTGTCGTCCAGAAGGGTGACAAGGTAAAGGTAGGCACGCTGATTGCCGAGGCAGCTGGCTTCGTCTCTGCTCCCATCTTCTCGTCGGTCAGCGGTACCGTGTTCAAGATCGACACGGCCATCGATGCCACAGGCTATCGCAAGCCCTGCATCATCATCAATGTCGAGGGTGACGAATGGGAGGAGAGCATCGACCGTAGCGACAAGTTGGAAACCCTTGACGCTCATCCTGAGCTGACGCCCGAGGAAATTGTCGAGCGTGTCAAGGCAGCAGGCATCGTGGGCATGGGTGGTGCTGGATTCCCCACATTCATCAAGCTGACGCCGCCTCCCACGGCAAAGGCTGAGTGTGTGATTATCAATGCCGTAGAGTGCGAGCCCTACATCACTGCCGACTACCGTCTGATGATGGAGCATGCCGATGAGATTCTCGTAGGTCTGCAGTTGCTGATGAAGGCTGCGAAGGTCACCACGGGCTACATCGGTATCGAGACCAACAAGCCGAAGGCTATCGACCTGCTGTCAGAGAAAGTCTCTCACCTCACATCACAAACCTCGAATCACATCGAGGTCGTACCACTGCAGCAGCGCTATCCTCAGGGTGGCGAGAAACAGCTGGTCGACGCCGTCATTCGTCGTCAGGTTCCAGCCCCGCCTGCCATTCCCGTCAACGTTGGAGCAATTGTTCAGAATGTGGGTACTGCCTTCGCAGTCTATCAGGCAGTTATGAAGCGTAAGCCTCTCTTCGAACGTTACACCACTGTCACGGGCAAGCAGCTTGAGAACCCCGGCAACTTCTTGGTGCGCATGGGCACACCGATGCAGACGCTCATCGACCTTTGTGGTGGCATGCCCGAGGGCGACAACAAACTGCTGGCAGGTGGACCGATGATGGGCAAGGCCCTCACGTCTACCGAGGTGCCCATCTGTAAGGGCACCAACTCGGTGACAATCCTGTCGGGTGCTGATGCCCGTCGTAAGGAGCCCGACCCCTGCATCCGTTGTGGCAAGTGTGTCGATGCCTGCCCCATGGGACTTGAGCCTTATCTGCTGGCCAAGCTCTCGCAGTTTAAGAACTGGGAACGTGCCGAGGGCGAGGACATCACCTCGTGCATCGAGTGCGGTTCGTGCATGTTTACATGTCCCGCTCACCGTCCATTGCTCGATAACATCCGTCAGGGCAAACAGACCGTGATGGGCATCATCCGTGCTCGTTCCTCTAAAAAATAATGTTCAATGTTCAATAATCAATGTTCAATGAATAAATTAGTTGTATCACTTTCCCCCCACGCCCACGGCAACGACTCTGTGGAGCGCAACATGTATGGCGTCATCATCGCCTTGCTGCCCGCGCTCATCGTGTCGTTCTGCTACTTCGGCATTGGCTCTGTCATTGTCTGCCTGAGCAGCGTGCTGTCATGTGTGTTCTTTGAGTGGGCTATTAACAAGTATATCCTCCGCCGCGAGCGTAACACCATTCTCGACGGCTCGGCGGCACTCACAGGCCTGCTGCTTGGCATGAACCTGCCGTCGAACCTTCCCGTGTGGATTATCATCATCGGTGCCCTCTTTGCCATCGGCGTTGGCAAGATGACCTTCGGCGGTCTTGGGCAGAACATTTTCAACCCTGCACTCGTAGGTCGTTGCGCCATGCTCGTTGCCTTCCCCGCACAGATGACGACATGGCCCGTGCCTGGCCATTTGCTTGACTATACTGACGCCGAGACAGGTGCCACACCGCTGGCACTGATGAAGCAGGCTATCAAAAGTGGCGACGTCGGCGTGCTCGACCAACTGCCTGATGCCTTCTCGCTGCTGTTAGGCGAGCACTCCATGGGTGGTGGTGCCGGTACCATCGGCGAGATTTGCGGCCTGGCGCTACTGGCTGGCTTTGCCTTCATGCTTTGGCGGCGCATCATCACGTGGCACATCCCTGTGAGTATCATTGGAACGGTGTTCCTGTTCAGTGCCGTCATGCATGTCATCAATCCTATTTATGCCGACCCGACGACAGTCATTCTCAGTGGCGGTCTGCTGCTGGGTGCCATCTTCATGGCCACCGACTATGTGACATCGCCGATGACCCATCGCGGACAGCTTGTTTACGGTGTGTGCATCGGTCTGCTCACCATCATCATTCGTAACTGGGGCGCCTATCCTGAGGGCATGTCGTTTGCCATTCTTATCATGAACGCCTTTACGCCGCTCATCAACAATTACATGAAACCAAAACGATACGGGGAGGTAGCAAAATGAAAAAGCTTGAATCATCATTGACAAATATGGTGCTGGTGCTCACGGCAGCGGCAGTCATCATGGGGTTCATTCTCGCCTGGGTAAACAGCCTGACGGCCGCACCCATCCAGCAGCAGAAGGAGAAGGCGCTGGCCGATGGTATCAGGCAGGTGATGTGTGCTGACGATATCAGCGTCGCCAGGACCGACACTGTTAGCCAGACAGACAACAAGGGCAAGGAACTCAACTATGTGATCTATCAGGTGAACGACGCACAGCATCAAGACCTTGGTGCCGCCGTGGAGTCGACTACCAATGGCTTTGGTGGCGACTTGAAAGTGTTGGTAGGCTTCGACCGTGAGGGCCGCATCCTCGGCTACACGCTGCTCGAACACCAGGAGACGCCGGGCTTGGGTGCCAAGGCCGATGTCTGGTTCCAGCGGGGCGAGAAGGGTGACATCATTGGCAAGTCACCACAGGAGCCGCTCACTGTCAGTAAGGATGGTGGACAGGTCGACGCCATCACCGCCTCGACCATTACCAGCCGTGCTTTCCTGAGCGCTGTCAACAATGCCTACAATGCTTACAAGGCTACGCCCATCGATGCTGAGACGGGGGCTACGAAGAAGAATGAAAACTGAAAATCGAAGTGTTATGAGTTACATCAATATCATTAAGAATGGCATCGTAAAGGAGAACCCAACGTTCGTCCTGATGCTCGGCATGTGTCCCACGCTGGCTACCACCACGTCGGCCATCAACGGATTGTCGATGGGCCTGGCAACCATGGCTGTGCTCATCTGCACCAACGTCGTCATCTCGTGCTTGAAAAGTGTCACGCCCGACAAGGTGCGCATCCCTGTGTTCATTGTTGTCATTGCCGCCTTCGTCACGCTGTTGCAGATGCTCATCAAGGCTTACCTGCCTGATGTCGACAAGGCGCTGGGACTGTTTATTCCCCTCATCGTTGTCAACTGTATCATTCTCGGACGAGCTGAGGCTTTCGCTGCCAAGCAGAGTCCCTTGTCGTCGCTCTTCGATGGCATCGGCATTGGCCTGGGCTTTACACTCGCACTGACGCTGCTGGGCATCGTCCGCGAAGTGCTTGGGTCTGGCGCCATCTTTGGCTATGCCTTTATTCCCGAGAACTACAACATCCTGCTCTTTGTGCTTGCTCCAGGTGCCTTCATCACGCTGGGCTACCTCATCGCTATTGTGAATAAGTTGCGTAACAATTCGTAATTATGGAATATCTGTTAATATTCATCTCCGCCATCTTCGTCAACAACATCGTGTTGGCGCAGTTCCTCGGCATCTGCCCCTTCCTGGGCGTCTCGAAGCGAATCAACACCTCGCTCGGCATGTCGGCAGCCGTCGCTTTCGTCATGGTACTGGCAACGCTCGTCACGTGGCTCGTGCAGACCTACGTCCTCGTCCCACTTCACTTGGAGTACTTGCAGACCATTGCTTTCATCCTCGTCATTGCCTCGCTCGTTCAGATGGTCGAGATCGTGCTTAAGAAGGTGTCGCCCGCGCTCTATCAGGCACTGGGCATCTTCCTGCCCCTCATCACCACCAACTGTGCCGTGCTTGGTGTGGCAATCCTCGTCATTCAGAAGGAGTATAACCTCGCACAGAGCATCATGTATGCCTTCTCGACGGCTATTGGCTTCGGCGTGGCACTCACCGTCTTTGCTGGCATCCGCGAGCAACTGGAGATGGCCGATGTTCCCAAGGGCATGCGCGGCATGGCCATCGTGCTCGTCTCTGCCGGACTGCTCAGCCTTGCCTTCATGGGCTTCTCGGGTGTCGACGGTGGCTTGCGCACACTCTTCGGCCTGTAAACAACGTTTCACTAAAACGCTCACCTCCCTCATGACTAAGAACTCACACGGTCTTCTCTTGCTGCTGGTAGCTATCCTGCTGGGTGCAGGGTCATTGGCAGCTCAACAGCCCGTCGGCTCATGGACGGCCGACAATGGTAATGGCACGTTCACTAACCCTCTGTTTTACGATGAGTTTTCCGACCCAGACATTCTGCGAGTGGGTGACGACTACTATCTGGCAGGTACAACGATGCACGCCGTGCCGGGGCTGGTCATTCTGCACTCGAAAGACTTGGTAAACTGGGAGAACATCAGCTACTGCTTCGATCGCTTCGACTTCACCGAAGACCGCTTCTCACTGAAGAACCATGAGGAGATCTACGGTCAGGGCGTCTGGGCACCCTGCATTCGCTATGCCAACGGACAGTTCTATGTCTATACCAATGTGAATGGCAAGGGCCTGCAGTGCTATACGGCGAAAGACATCCGTGGGCCGTGGGAGCACCATAACATGAAGGGCAACATCTACGACCTGAGCGTGCTCTTCGACGACGACGGAAAGGTCTATGCCATCCATGGCTATGGTGAGGTGAAATGCACTGAGCTGGAAGCCGACATGAGCGGTCCGAAGGAGGGCACCACGCGCACCATCATTCCCGAAGGGAACGGGGTGGGCGAGGGCCACCATATGTATAAGATTGACGGCACCTATTACCTTATCTCAACTGACTACCGCCCCAATGGCCGCACGCTCTGCTCGCGCTCGAAGAGCATCTGGGGCCCTTACGAGACACGTGTTATCACTGCTGACGAGACTTACGGCTACCATGCTGCATCGCTGACGCAGGTGCCACGCGGCGAGAAATATCGCATCGGTCAGGATGGTACAAAGTTCGCCCTTGGCCCTGTTGACAAGGATGCTACTGCCTGCACCAATGCCCATCAGGGTGGCATCGTGCAGTTCAGCGATGGCTCGTGGTGGGCACTGCTCATGCAGGACTTCCACTCCATTGGTCGCACCGTCTGTCTTATGCCCATGACATGGGAGGATGGCTGGCCCATGGTTGGCCTCAAAGGCAATCTGGGACGTGCTCCCCGTACGTGGTTCAAGCCGGGAACCTCTCTTTCGGCTTCTGGCGATGCCGCAATCGTTCCTGCACACGCCCCCTACGACCGCTCTGACGACTTCAATTATGGAAGCCGTAAGCAGGACTTGAAACCCATCTGGCAGTGGAACCATAACCCCGAGGAGAAGATGTGGGCCATTAAGGACGGGCGCCTACGCCTGAACACCATGCCTGCCGAACAGCTGATGTGGGCTCGCAACTCGCTGACCCAGCGTGTCATCGGGCCGAAGAGCACCGCCACCGTCGAGCTGTATGTCAAGGGCATGAAGGACGGCGACGTCAGTGGTCTAGGAAACATCAACGTGCCTTGCTCATGGATAGGCGTCGTAAAGGAGGGCAAAAATCTTGTTCTTCGCTGTTTCGAGCAGTTGACGAACGACACTGTCGATGTTCCTCTCACGCAACCGCTTACGAAGATCTGGCTACGTTGTATCGGCGACTACGACAACGACCAGGCACAGTATGCCTACAGCCTGGATGGCAATACGTTTACGACGCTGGGACGCATGATGCCTTTGTCCTATCAGCTCATCTCGTTCCAAGGCTCGCGTCATGCATTGTTCGCCTATAATAAGAATGGAAAGAATGGTGGCTATGCGGAGTTTGACAATTTCTCCGTCGAAGAGCCGTGTGCCGATCGCAGCCAGAACATTCCTTACGGGCAGACGGTGCGAATCATCAACAAGGCCACGGGGCTGCCCGCCATTGCCACCACCCACGGTGTGCTTTACGACACTCACACGGGCGACAAGAGCCCGCTGACGCAGTTCAAGGTTGTTGGGACCAATGGCCTTGTGATGCTTCAGTGTGCCGATGGTCGCTATGTGAAGGTCTATGGCGATGGTCTTCCCGGCGACGTGCGCTTCACCAATGAGAAGGGTGAGGCAGAAGTGTTCCTCTGGCAGGACTTACTCGACCACGACTTCATGCTCCTTTCGCTGCGCAGCCACCTCTACCTCGGCAAGAGCCCCACTACGGGCAGTCCTTACTCAATGGATTTCCGCGGCTCAGACCCGGCACGCCGCAACGGTGCTGTTCTGCGATGGGAGAAGGTTGGAGACTGAAGTCATGTGTCAAATCGTGAAATAGTCAAATCGTGAAATAGTCAAATAGTGAAATAGAACGATGCGAATCAATACAGGCGAACAGCAACATGGAGACTACGAGCACTATGTCGTCGACGAGCCAGTCCCGCTGCTGGAGTTCCTGCTGAAGCAGGTGCCTCAGAGCAGGACGAAGATTAAGGCCACGCTGCAAGGACGGGGCATCAAGGTGAACGGCAAGGTGGTGACGCAGTTCGATTACCCCTTGGAGCCAGGCATGAAGGTGGCGGTGTCGAAGTCGAAGCGCAACCAGCAGGGCTTTAAGAGCCGCTACGTTAAGATTGTCTACGAAGACCGATGGCTTGTCGTCGTTGAGAAGCAGGTGGGCATCCTCTCGATGGCTGCCGGCCACTCATCGCTCAACGTGAAGAGCGTTCTCGACGACTACTTCCGTAAGTCGCACCAGAAGTGTACGGCGCATGTTGTCCATCGTCTCGACCGCGACACCAGTGGCCTGATGGTTTATGCCAAGGATTTAGAGACCGAGCAGATACTGGAGCACAACTGGCACCAGATTGTCTACGATCGCCGCTATGTGGCTGTCGTCAGTGGTGAGGTGGAGCCCGACGAAGGCACCATCCAGAACTGGCTGAAGGATAACAAGGCTTACGTCACCTATTCGTCGCCCGTCGACAATGGTGGTAAGCTGGCCATCACCCATTTCCACGTGCTGGCACGCACCACTGAGCACTCGCTGGTGGAGTATAAGCTGGAGACTGGTCGCAAGAACCAGATTCGCGTACACTCTGCCGACATGGGCCATCCTGTCTGCGGCGATACGAAGTATGGCAATGGCGATGATCCCCTCCACCGCCTCTGCCTGCACGCCTGGCTCCTCTGCTTCACGCATCCCCGTACTGGTGAGCGTATGGAGTTCGACACGCCTGTCCCTACTGCCTTCCGACAGCTCTTTAAAAATTAGGAGAACTTAAACCTCAAATCAAAACATGGATAACTGGACTTACTACGTAGCAGCGCTGATAGCCATCATTGTTGCTGTGTTTATCATCAAGAAGGTAGCCAGCTGCCTCATCAGGGCAATTGTCCTGATTGTGCTGTTGGCCCTGTTGGCATTAGGCTACTACTATCTCCACGGTGGAGTCACGCCTTAGTACTCCGTCTTGTCCTCCTTCTCCTGCCACATACGGAAGGCCTCCAGTGCCTCCTCGCGCAGCAGTATCTCCGATGGCTTTTGGCGTTCGGCGGGCTTCAGATCCAGCTCTTGGTAGATAAAGTCGTCGTCGAAGCCGATAGCGGCAGCGTCCTTGCGGTCGTTGCCATAGTAAATCTTGTCCAGATGAGCCCAGTAGATGGCTCCTAAACACATGGGGCACGGCTCGCATGAAGTGAAAATCTCGCAGCCTGACAGGTCAAAAGAGCCAAGCTTCCGACAAGCTTTTCGGATGGTCGACACCTCGGCATGTGCCGTAGGGTCACACTCGATGGTAACGTTATTTGAACCCTCGGCAATGATCTCGCCGTTACGGGCTATGACGGCACCGAAAGGTCCGCCGCCATTGCGCACGCTCTCCTTTGAGAGCTCTATGGCGCGCATCATCAGTTCTTTGTTCGTCATGATTGGTTGTTTGTTTCTTCGTTATAGTATTTGTCGAATTGCTCGCGAAGGAGCTTCTGGTTCTCTATGGTGTTACGGAGCTCGTTCAGCCTGACCTCGTTGGGCGAGCCGGGAATCCATAGGCGGATATAGCCGTGGCGTGAGTATTTCTCGTCCATGTGCTTCACAAAGCGCTGCCAGTGCTGCTCGCGACTGAGCTCCGGGTAGTTGGCAAGCCCATACTGCACCGTGCGGCGGAACACCGTCTCGGGCGAAATGTCACGGTCGGCCTCGGCCACAATCTTGCCATAAATGCTGCGTGGGCTGTGGGCTGCCGAGGCACGATGGTCCTCAATGGCTTCCTTCATCACTTTTATCTGCTCGCTTGAAAACCAGCGCTTTAACCGTGAGTCAGCAGCCAGCATCTTGCCACCGGTGATATGGTGTATGGCGCGTGGTCCCGACATGCCGATGTCGTGGTAAGCAGCGATGGTATAGACCATGTTAATGTCGGCACCTGTCTGGCGCACCAACTCCAGTGAGCGGCGGATGACGCGGGTGACATGCTCCATGTTGTGGGCCTTGTCGAAAGTGGCGTACTGGGGCAGGATGTTTGTGTCGATAAACTCTACGAGGTCGAGGGAGGGCGCATTGGTAATCATGGTTGCAAAGATACAACTTTTTTTAAGATTATATGCCTTTCCTACCAATCTTTTAAATATTATTCAAGTTTCGCATTTGCTCAACTTTCAGAAGTAAAGATGCTCTTCGCAGAGTGGCTGATGGTTTCTTACGGAGGAAACCATCGTTTTCCTCTATAAGAAACCGTTGGTTTCCTACGAGGCTCCCATCAGGAAACCAGTGGTTTCTTTTGCTGTGGTTCTGTAGGTTTGGAAAGTTACCTTTTCCGTTGCAGGTCTATACACTAACCCTCTATTTACGTCCGAAGAGACCTCCCCTCGCTCGGCTTTGCCGCTTCGCTTTGCGAAGAACCCATCCTGTAGGAGGGGGATAAGTTACCTTTTCCGTTGCAGGTCTAT
>JAEEGL012101701.1_pt1 | contig 34154 bp, 27 predicted proteins | sample 9134231 | NCBI WGS metagenome assembly JAEEGL01 (sample SAMN16246548, study PRJNA631951) | gut metagenome | biome: gut microbiome; feature: rumen; material: fiber-attached | host: Bos | place: Iran: Karaj | collected 2018-10 | reverse complement strand
TGTCATAATTATTTTGTAATAATTGTTAGTTTGATTTTGCAAAGACAATCATTATTTTTATAAGATTAAAAGGATTATCCCAAAGGGAGTAATACTTTTTTTCTATCAAAAATAATTTTGTCAAGTACTCAGGAAAAAATTTCCTCCCAGAATTAACATGCTACTTACTAAAAATACAATACTTAATAAAAAATAAAGCATGAAAACTTTCCAATTATTATTTTCATAACGTGTAAAATATGTATAGATTAGTAAAACCAATGATAAAAACATATTAAACTCGAAGAATATGATATTAGCTCCAAATATTTGAGGATTCTTTTCAACAAGAAACATATATATTATTGGAAACAGGAATATTAAAGACAGCACAACCAAATAACTTTCAAGATATATTTTCGTAATCTTTCTTGCAAGAAACGGCTTTTTAGTCATTTCTATTCCCCATCATTGATTTTTTTTAATACATCAACCATTCTGGAAGCCAAATGTTTACAAGTTTCTATAGCTACATCATCTTCACTAGTCTTGCCTACTCCAGTAGCACCATAATGGGCTGTAGGTCTGTCATCACCAACAACAATACCTCCCTGTATAAGGAAAAAATCATAAATGGAATGGATTGTTGTTTCCTGACCTCCATTACGGAAACCACCAGTACTTATCGCACCACATACTTTATACTTAAAAGAATGATTGTTTCGTAAAGGTCTTAATCTATCAATGAAACTTTTTGCAAGACCGGTCATGTCACCAAAATATACGGGACTGCTCATGATGACTCCATCAGCATTTTTAACTTTCTTGGTAATGTCCTGCATATCATCTTCTATGACACAGTGATTAGTTTTTTTGCAACTGTCACAACCAACACAATAATTGATGTTTTTATCATTCAAAGTGATAAGTTCAGTTTCAATACCTTCCTTTTTTATTTTATCTAATGTATATTTTACCATAAACTCAGTATTACCATTTTTACGAGGACTACCTACAATTCCAACAACTTTTAACATTTTTGTCACCTATTATTTATTGTATACTTTTTTAAATAATGCTTTATATATTGAACTAGGAACAATATATACCAACATCAAGTAAACGGATAAGAAAAATCCTTTAATCCATCCTGTATGTTTGTATAATGCACCCATTAGTGAAATAAGATTGTTCTTAATATTTTTTTTATTTAAAGCTTTGTCGGTCATAATTGCAACAGGAAGAACAATCAGATAATTGTTAGTTGGTATTGAATGATTATCTAGATTCTTATAGAAAATCTTCCTAATTTTTTTATCATTTAACATTAATCCGGAATGGAGCCATCCTTCATAGAATTTAGTATAAGTGTAGGTGTGTTCGGCATCATTTTCCGGATTATCTCCCTGAATTATCAAATCATATTTGGCTCTATATATTAAGAAATTTTCATTTACACTTTTACTAATCAATGCAAATTGTGGGAAGAAATTAGGAACATTATCATATGCTCGGATTATGTCATCGGATTTAATCAACTCTGTCTTGAAGATATATGATGAGATAAATGCAAGATCCATAAAGTACTTTCCTTTGATGATGTTGACCAAATCAACAGCATGAATTTCTCTATTGGGATTAATTTCTTCAATAATTTCAGTTAAATCTTTTTCCTGTCCTTCTTTTTTATTTGTGGGAAGAAGAGGTGAAGAAACATGTATAAAATCATATTTATCACTTAATAGGGCATTTATTACATCTTCACAATCATTAAAATCATAACTGTCGTCATCAGCAAGTAACCATGTATATTCTGAAGTAGACGTTCTTAATCCTTGTGTGATATTTGCGTTTCCACCAATATTCAAATGATTTCTAATAATGGTCATATTTGGAAAAAGTTTGGAATATTTTTCACATATTTCAGGAGTATCATCCGGTGAACAATTATCAAGAATAGTGAATTTACAATTCTTAAAAGGACTATCTAAAAATTGTTTTAAAGTATTCTCCAGGTATGGTGCTCTGTTATAGGTTACAAGAACCAGTTCTAGTTTATCTTCTATCATTGTAATAATTCCTTTTATTCATAATCTATAAATTTCAGCATTCTTTCATTTTTGAAATGTTAATGTTGTAACATGAAATAATAACGGAAATTTTTAATTCTTTAAATTCTAATAATTTGTTCATATTATTAATTTTTATAATGCTTTTTATACCAATTAATTGTTTCAGAAATACCTTCTTCAAATGATGTTTCAACAGTAAAATTTGTATCTTTTTTTAATTTACTAATATCTGCACATAAGTACATTATCTGATTTTCGGAATAATCCAATTTTCCAAAATTAATTTCACAATCAGGATTCATAGTTTCTTTGAGTATTGTAATATATTCTTTTATGGCTCTTGTTTTACCAGAACCCAGAACATAAGTCTCACCGTCATGTCCATTCAGAGCAATTTCATATAATGCTTTAGCACAATCTAAAGAATACAAATAATCCCATTCTTGTTCTCCCTCTGTTGTATCAAATGGGATGTTATTGATAAGGGATTCTATACATGAATTAATCATAGTATTATTAAATCCTGGTCCGTAGACACTTAAAATTCTGGTCCAACAAAATTTTACGTTTAATTCTTCGGATAAATTTTTACCTAATTTGCCTGCCGCATATTTTGCAATTCCATAACTGGTTATAGGATTAATGGACGTATTTTCATTTAATAATTCGTTTTTAATCCCATACTCTGCTTGTGAACCTGATCCAACAAATGATTTACACTTTAATTTTTCAGCAAGCTTAATGGCATCGAGAGTATACTGAATATTTTGCAATTGTAATTCATTAGCATTACGATTCTTGTTTCCTGTAGTACCCTCCCATCCTAAATGGAAAAATACATCCGCTTTGTTAATAAAATTTAAGATGTTTTTTAAATTATTTAAATCACATTCAATAATATTGACGTTCGAGTATTCTTTTAAGAGATCTATTTTAGAACTTGATGGTCTAACAATAGCATAAATATCATGTTCATCATGTAATAATTCTATTAAAGCTAAGCCAATCATTCCTGTACTGCCGGTAATAACAATTTTCATATTCAGTTATCCTCGTTTTCAATTAAATCAATGTACATGTTTTCTTCTAATTCTTTTCTATCCAGGAAAGGTTTCATATCTTCAAGTGGAGCTGAAACCATTTTTCCGTTAGGCAGTTTCTTTGAAGCACTTTTTGGTTCAAATGATTGTGCAGTATCCACAAATACTTCACAAATAACAGGTTCTCTTGTATTCAATGTGTTATTTATAGTGTCTTTTAACTTATTAATATCAGAACATTGATTATATTTAAATCCGTAAGCATAGGCTATTTTTTCCATATTTGGGAAACTGATATCACCACTGTCTGAACCTATTCCAATAAATGGCTGTTCAAAGAATGAACGTTGTGTGATACGTATTGATTGATATCCATCATTATTTATTAAGAATAATTTAATCGGTAATTTATGGTGTATTATGGTTTGAAGTTCCTGTAAATTCATTTGTATACTACCATCACCACAAACGCAGATTATATCATTTTGATCAATCCCGAAGCAAGCTCCAATAGCTGCAGGTAAGTCATAACCCATTGATGCAACACCGGAATTAACCACTAACCGTTGACCTTTTTTAAGTTTATATCCATGTATACAAGCACAGGCAGCTCCATTAGCAACAACAATTTTATCATTTTCTTTCATACAATCAGATAAAGTATCTAAAAATGCATAAACGTTTATTTTATCTTTCTGTTCATATTTGGACTTATCACATACAGGATATTTTTCTTTCCATATATTGCATTGTTTTATCCAATCCTCATTTTTAAAAGTATAATCAGAATATTCTTTTTCAAGATATGCATTGAATTTCTCTAGGAAATCTTTAATGTCTGATTGAATTGGTAAATCAATATTAAGAGTAGGTTTATTTATTTCTGCAGGGTCTATTTCTACCATAATTTTGTAAGCTTCTCTTGCCCAACTGTCATATGCAAAGGAAACTTGTCTAGTACTTAATCTGCAACCTAAAGATAATATTAAATCACTATTTTGAACAGCAAAATTTGCTGGTCTATCACCAAATGAACCACCACATCCAACACATAATGGATTATCATATTCTATTGAATCGGTTGCATTCCAGGCATTAACTACAGGAATCTGCAATTTATTGATGACATTTAAAAATGAATCATATGCATCATTTGTTCTAATAGCGCTACCTGCATATATTACAGGTCTTTTAGCAGTTTTGATTTTTTCAATTACCTTATCAAGGATATCCTCTGTAACTTCTTGTACTGAATTAGCCTCTAATTCTTTTGGATCAAATTCAATTAAATCATCAGTATCGATTATAGCTCCTTGAACGTCTAATGGAATATCAACCCAACAAGGACCTGGTCTACCATCCATTGCCAAATAAATTGCTTTTTCAATACAATATTTGATTTTATTGGCGTCAACAACCATTTCAGCATATTTTGTCATAGAATTTACTGTAGAAACAATATCCCATTCCTGATCTCCTAACTGACGTAAGTCAAGACCAGTACTTGCAACAGTCATTTCATACTTAACTTGTCCTGAAATAATTAACATAGGTATTGAATCAAGGTATGCTCCTAAAACACCAGTAATAGCATTTGTTCCACCAGGGCCTGTAGTTACACAAACTGCAGGAAGTTTATTTGACATTCTATAATATCCTTCTGCAGCTATGGAACAAGCTTGTTCATGATGGTTGTGTATACATTTAATTTTAGGATTATGTCCAAACCCATCATTGAGGTGCATTGCTCCACCACCCACTACTGTAAATAATGTATCAATTCCTTTGTCCGCTAAAAGTTCTGCTATATAATCTGCTACTCTAATCTTCATGTTAATCCCTTTTTATCTTTGTACTCTTCCAGATGTATTCCCTTTTGCTAAATCGTTTACTTCATTGACAGTAACTAAATTATAATCTCCTTCAATAGTTTGTTTAAGACAACTTGCAGCTGTTGCAAATTCTAATGTTTCTTCTAAAGTTAAATTATTCATAAAGCCATAGATGAGACCTGCAGAAAAACTATCTCCCCCACCTACTCTATCAACAAGATGAATCAAATATTCTTTGGATTGAATGACTTTGTTTCCATCATAAATTAATGATTTCCATTTATTATCGCTGGCTGATATTGAAGTTCTTAAAGTACATGCAACATATTTACAACCATATTTTTCATGTACCTGTTTTGCAACATTTGAATATGACTGATAGTTTATTTTGCCTTTGTCAACATCACTATCCTCAGCTTTAATGCCAAATACTTTTTCAATATCTTCTTCGTTAGCGATGCATACATCAACATATTTAATAATTTCACTCATAACTTTATTGGCTTCTTCAGGGGTCCATAGTTTTGATCGATAATTTAAATCACAACTAATTCTTAATCCATGTTCTTTAGCTTTTTTACAAGCAAATTTTGATATTTCAGCTAGTGATTCACTTAAAGCAGGAGTTATACCAGAAATATGGAACCATTCTGCTGATTTGAATATACTATCCCAATCAAAATCATCAAATGTTGATTTAGAAATAGAAGAATATTTTCTGTCGTAAATTACCTTTGAAGGTCTTTGACTAGCTCCTTTTTCAAGATAATAAATTCCTAACCTTTCACCATCTTTTCTAATGTTTTTTATTCCAACACCATACTGTCTTAAAAGGTTTATAGCTGATTGTCCTATTTCATTATCAGGTACCTTTGAAACAAAATCGACAGCAATACCATAATTTGCTAAAGATAATGCGACATTTGCTTCACTACCTCCATAAGTAACATCAAACTTATTACTTTGAACAAATCTACCATATCCCAAAGGAGATAATCTTAACATTATCTCTCCAAAAGTAACAACTTTCATAAAATCACTATAATTCTACATCTACTCTGTTTTTTAATTCATCAAATCTTTGTTTATCTTCATTAACAATTGATTGATAATAATTTAATTTGTTTCTAAGATATAAATATTCGAATTTAATTGCATTATCAATGGCTTCAGCATAATTTTCTCCAAGTTTATTCATATCAAAAACGATTTTTCGTGTTTCTATTCTATCAATTGAATCCTGTAATTTTTTAATAAAATCAATACTATTTACGGATATACTACCTCCAAAAGCTGAATTAAATCCATAATCATTTGAAAGGTTAATTATATTTCTACAATATTCAAGCATTTCTTTTCCGTTAACCTCTGATTTAGGTATTCCACATGAGCGTGAAAAATCACTTCTTCCAATAACAACAGTATCTAAAAAATTCTGATTTTCTTTAAAAATATCATCCATATTGTTATATGCAGTAATTGTTTCTAAATTAATTATTTTATCAATTGATCCTTCTTCACTGGAGTAAAATACTTTGTTGTAAGCATTTTTAAATTTAGATGCTGCAAATGGAGTTTCAATCATAGGTGCCATAATTCCATCAGCACCTAATATTTTACAATCATCAAGATCTCTTACGGCTTCACATCCACCAATTTTAATATACATTTTTAAGCCAGATTTTGATATTATATCACGTAATTTAGTTAATTCATCTTTTCTAGATCCTTCAGTTTCAAATTCTGATTTAACAGCAATTACTCCAAAATCCTTTTTCAAAATTTTAAGTATTTCAACCATTCTTTCTTCTGTACAATTCATATAACCACTTTTTTTTAATTATTGTTTTAAGCGTATTTTTGTGTAATTTATTCTAATGAATTTTTAATACATTTAATCATATAATCCAATTTTACATTTGTCATTCCGGGATATAGGCCAATCCAAAATGTATCATTCATAATACGATTTGTGTTTTCCAGATTTCCAATTACTTTATATTTGCTATAATCATCTCTTATTTCATCAAAACAAGGGTGTTTGATAATGTTTCCGGCAAATAACATTCTAGTTTGTACTCCATGTTCTTCCAGGAACTGTACTATTTCGTTCCTGTTTACACCTTCTTTAACAGTTATCATAAATCCGAACCAGCTAGGATCTGAATTTTCTACTTTTTGAGGTAATATGAGTTTATCCGATAAATCTTTTAGTCCATCATACAAGTATTTGAAATTTTCTTTTCTTTTTTCTACAAATAATGGGAATTTTTCTATTTGAGCACATCCAATTGCTGCCTGCATATCCGTTGCTTTGAGGTTATATCCAAAGTGTGAATAAACGTATTTGTGATCGTAACCTAATGGTAATTCTCCGTATTTTTTTGTAAATCTGTTTCCACAAAGGTTGTCCTGTCCTGATTGGCATTGACAATCTCTTCCCCAGTCACGTAATGAACGAATGATTCTATGTAATAATGGGTTATCTGTGTATACGGCTCCTCCTTCTCCTGTTGTCATATGGTGTGGAGGATAAAAACTACTGGTTCCTATATCTCCGATTGTACCAGTAAACTTTTCTATTCCATCAATAGTATAAGTAGTGCCTAAAGCATCACAATTATCTTCGATTAACCATAAATTATGTTCTTCACAATAATTTTTAACAGCTTTTAAGTCAAACGGATTACCTAATGTGTGTGCAATCATAACGGCTTTTGTTCGAGGAGACAATGCTTCTTCTAATTGTTTAATATCAATATTGTATTGGGGTATTGTTACATCAACAAATACTGGAACAGCCCCATATTGTATGATAGGTGCTACTGTTGTAGGAAACCCTGCAGCTACTGTAATGATTTCATCACCTGGTTTAACTTGACGTTCTTCAAGAAGAGGTGAAGTCAGGGTCATAAATGCTAAAAGATTTGCTGAAGAACCTGAATTAACAAATGAACAATAGTTTACACCTAAATATTGTTTTAACTTTTCTTCAAATTCTATGGTATATCTACCGCTGGTTAACCAAAATTCTAAAGAACTGTCCACAAGATTAACCATTTCATTTTCATCATATACTCTTGAAGCATAAACTATTCTGTCCCCTTCTTTGTATTCTTCAGGAATATTATGATATTTTTTAGCATATTCTTTTACGTATTGTAATATTTCGTTTCTTGCTTCACTTTCAGTCATGTCCTCAAAAATTTCAATCACCTTTTTGTTTTAGATATTCATTGATTTGATTAGTAGTGCATTCAATAATGTCTTCATTATTTATGTAACTTTTTGTCCATTCAACAGTTTTTTCAACAGCTTTTTCAATATTCCAAACGGGTTTCCAGTTAAAAGTGTCTTTAATTTTTTGATTATTTAATTTTAATAATGCTGCTTCATGTGGTCCATTATCTGATTTGTTAATCCATTTAATTGGGTTGTCATTGTTTTTATTATAATATTTGCAGTATAAATCAGTTATTTCACCAGTGGTTATGCAATCCACATCATCTGGACCAACATTATAATAACCCGCATATTTTTCATTATGATATTGTTTTTGAACAATTGTTAAATAGAGTAATAATGGTTCTAGCACGTGTTGATATGGTCTAATTGAATGTGGATTTCTAATTATGATGTTTTCGTTATTAATTGATGCTCTAACACAATCAGGGATAATACGATCAATTGCAAAATCTCCTCCACCAATCACATTACCTGCTCTGGCCGTGGAACATTTAATACCCTGTTCTTTAAAGAATGAATTATTATATGAATGTGTGACTAGTTCTGAACAAGATTTACTATTGGAATACGGATCGTATCCATCAAGTTTTTCATCTTCTGAGAATGAATGATTCTTATCCTTATTTTCATAGACTTTGTCTGTAGTTACATTAAGAAAAGATTCTACATTTTCACATTCTCGAATACATTCACATACATTCACAGTGCCCATAACGTTTGTTTCATAGGTATACACTGGATTTTCATAACTTTTTCTTACAATTGGCTGAGCAGCCATATGAATAACAATTTCGGGTGAATATTCGTTAAATGTCTTTCTTAAGAGTTTTAAATTACGAACATCACCAATAACTGATGTAACACTTTCATCTAATTTTAGTAAATCATACAAATTGGGATTTGTTTCAGCTTCTAAAGAATAACCTATAACATTTGCATTCCATTTACTTAAAATTTTTGATATCCAGGACCCTTTAAAACCGGTATGTCCAGTAACTAGAACCGTTTTGTTTTTAAAAAACTTTTCCAATTATTTCACCAGCTATTCTTTCCAAATATACCATGGTGCATTATCTTCATTCCACATTTTTTCAAGTGCATCATGGTCACGTTTTGTATCCATACACTTCCAGAAGCCTCTGTGTTTATATGATTTAAGTTCTCCATCATGTGCTAAGTTTTCTAACGGAGCTTTTTCAAAAATAGTGGTATCATCAGTAATATAATCTATTACTTCAGGTTCTAATACCATGAATCCACCATTAATCCATCCACCATCAGCTTTACTTTTCTCTGAAAATTGTGTAATAGTGTTTTCATCATCTATTCTAAGAACACCAAAACGTGCATCTAAATTGATTGCTGTGATAGTGGCTAACTTTCCATGATTCTTATGATATTCCAGTAACTCGTTTAAATCTACATCACAAACTCCATCACCATAAGTCAACATGAATGGTTCATCTTTAGGTAAATATGGTTTTATTCTTTTTATTCTTCCACCGGTCATGGTGTTTAAACCAGTATCTACGAGTGTAACTTTCCATGGTTCCGCATAGTTGTTATGAATTTTTAATTCATTGGTTTCTAAGTCTATGGTGACATCTGATGTGTGTAAATAATAATCTGCAAAAAATTCTTTAATCATATGGGATTTGTAACCTAAACAAATTATAAATTCATTAAAACCATAATAAGAATAAATTTTCATAATGTGCCATAGTATTGGTTTTTCTCCAATTTCAATCATTGGTTTAGGTTTTAAATGTGATTCTTCTGATATTCTTGTACCAAATCCGCCCGCAAGGATGACAACTTTCATTTTCATCGAAACTCCTGTAATTCTTGTAAAAAATCATTCTTCATTCATGATAGTGTAATGATTTAAGATATTTTTCAATTAATGGTTATAGTTCATTTTTTTAATTCTGTTTAAATGTTTTTTAGAAAAAATTAAAAAAACTATTTTGAAAAATATCGGATATTTATAAAGTAATTCTATATGTTAATTAATATTTTTTTTATTATACATAAATTTTTCTTGATTCTTAAATTGAGAAATAATTACTTTTTAAATACATTTTACAAACCAATCTTATCGAAAAAAAAATGAGAAATAATAAATTTTTTAAAAAGCTTTTTTGTATAATTAGTATTTTTTGACCAAAAATTAAATTACTTTAAATTATATATGAACTAATTAACTGAAAAAAAAAATTAAATGATAATATGTCTGTAGCAACAAGAGTAGTTAAGAATTCTGGTTTTTTAGTATTGGCTAGTTTAATAAGTAATGTATTTATGTTCCTTTTAACATTAGTCACGGCCAGATATCTTGGAACATATAATTTTGGTCTTATTTCTTCTGCATTAAGTGTTATAGGTATATTTGGAGTTTTTTGTGATTTAGGACTCGGATATTATGCTATTCAGAAAGTATCCAGAAATCATGATTTAACAAGTAAATATTTTGGAACAGCATTTGTTTTACGTCTGATACTTACAATAATTACATTCATAATATATGTCATTTTTAGTTATTTGAGTGGATTTACAGGAAAAGCATTGGGGGTAATGATCGTTATTGGAGTTTACATGTTTTTTAACTCTTTTACAACTTTTTATTATTCCCTATATCAAAGTAATGAGAAAATGCATTATCAAACTATTATAAATACAGTTTATAATGTAGGTGTTTTCTTACTTGCATTGCTATTCATATATTTGAAATTAGATGTAGTATGGATTGCAGCTACTTATCCAATAGCTATGATTCTGTCATTTGTTTTAGGTTGGATTATTAAAATAAGACATTATCCTAAATTTGAGTATGACTTTAGCAGAAACTTTTTAAAAGAGATAATTGTTAACAGTATTCCCTTTGGGATAACAAGTGTTTTTACATCAATATACTTTTGGATTGCAGGAATAATACTGACATTTATGTCAGGTAGTGTTGCAGTAGGACTTTTTAGTTCTTCACAGAAAATAATATTGGTATTATCAGCCTTATTTGTTTTATTATCCAATGCAGTTTTCCCAGTAATGAGTCAATTATTTGTAGAAGATAAAGAAAAATTAAATGATTTATATCAGAAAATGTTGAAATACATGTTAATTTCATCGGTTCCTATTGTAATAGGATCTGTAATATATTCCCATGATATAATTAATATTATATTTGGTTCCCAGTACTTGGATGCAACAGTATGTATGAGTGTTTTAATGTGGGCAGTAATATTTATGTTTTTAAGTGGAACAACATCTACTTTATTAAATGCAATCAATAAGCAATTTTTAGTAACAAAAGTTGCTGCAATTGGTGCAGTATTTAGTGTAATTATGAATTATATTCTTATTTCACAATATTCATATGTTGGTGCCAGTATGACTAGTGTTTTAACGGAATTATTGGTATTAATCTTGATGTTATATTCATTACATAAAACAGACTTTAAATTAAATATTAAATCCACTATCAAACCGATACTTCAAGTTTTACTTGCTAACATTTTCATGGCATTTGTATTAATCTATTTGCAATTGCCATTTGTAGTAGGTGTTTTTGTAGCTATTGTTGTTTATTTGGTGGCATTGTTTGTGACTGGTGCTATTAATGATGAGGACAGGAAAATAATTGTTGGTTTGGTTGAACAGGTAAAAAATAGGTAATAAGGGATTGTCATGAATATTTGTATAGTTACAGAATATTTTCCACATAGTGATTGTTTAGATATTAAGGGTGGTGTGGAAGTTTGTTGTTATAATGAAGCTTTAGGACTTTCAAAGTATCATAATGTTACAGTTCTAACATCAAAAGAGGGCGAACTTGATGAGTTTAATATTCAGGATGTACATGTAATCTGTTGTGGAGAAGATAGAGGTTATGTACAAAAAGGATCATTTACCAGTAGGTTAAAGTTTATGAAAGATGCCGTAGATAAACATAAAGATCTTGAAGATATTGACCTCGTAATTGGTTATAATTTCATCACATATCCTGTAGCTTATAAGCTTGCTGAAAAATTAAACTCTAAAGTAGCCCTAAGATACCATGACGTATGGATTGGTGAATGGACAAAAAATATGGGTATATCTGGTCTTTTTGGTGAAATACTTGAAAGATATATTTTTAAAAAAGATATTGATTTATATGTTGCCGTTTCAGATTTTACAAGAAATAACCTTAACAAGTATGTTGATAACACAAAAACAATAACCGTTCATAATATTGTTGATTTTCCAATGGTTGAATCAGAAAAATATGATAAACCAACAATTTCATGTGTGGCTAGATTGGTGGAGTATAAGCGTGTAAATGATTTAATAAAGGCAGTAGCACTAATTAAAGATGAAATTCCAGAAATTCAATGTAAAATTATAGGTACAGGTCCTGAAGATGAAAATCTTAAAAATTTAACCAAGCAATTGGAATTGGATGAAAATATTGAGTTTCTAGGTTTTGTTGAAGAACATGATGACGTGATGAAAGTAGTGAATTCATCTGATGTATTTTGTCTTCCAAGTATTGTTGAAGGTTTTGGTATAGTTATCATTGAAGCACAATCACTTGAAACACCTTTTGTGGCTGCACGTATTCCTCCAGTAGTTGAATCAAGTGGTCAAAAAGGAGGACTATTTTTTGAACCGAAAAATCATGAAGAACTAGCTAAACAGATACTCACGATTTTAAATGACAGAGAATTATATAAAAAATTACAAATTGAAGGTTTAGAAAATAAAAATAATTATACAAAAGAAGTAATAGGGGATAAGTTGAATAAAGCATATGAAAGCTTATTCAATTAATTTTTTTTCTTTTTTAACACAATTTAATGCTTCAGCTATGATTTTCCACATATCATAGTATTTATATGTACCTAATCTTCCACCGAATATAACTTTTTCTTCTTGACTGGCAAGTTCTTCATATTTCGCATAGATTTCGTTATTTTTATCATTGTTTACAGGATAATATGCTTCATCCCCTGGATTCCATTGTGCAGGATACTCTTTTGTAACTATAGTTTTAGGACTTTCTGATGCTTCAAAGTGTTTATGTTCAATAATACGAGTGTAAGGAATTTCACGTTCAGTATAATTAATCACAGCATTTCCCTGATAATTTTCCACATCAAGCGTTTCAGTTTCAAAACGTAATCCTCGATATTCTAATCTTCCGAATTTGTAGTCATAGAATTGATCTATCATTCCAGTAAACACTATTTTATCAGCAATATTCTCCCAGTTTTCACGGTCTTTAAAGAAATCTGTGTTCAACTTGACTTCTGTTCCATCCAACATCTGTTCGATTACGGTTGTATATCCATCTAATGGTATTCCCTGGTATCTGTCATTAAAGTAGTTGTTGTCAAATGTCAATCGTACCGGTAATCTTTTAATAATGAATGCAGGTAATTCAGTACAATCTTTTCCCCATTGTTTTTCAGTATAACCTTTAATAAGTTTTGTGTAAATATCCAGTCCAACTAAACTTATTGCTTGTTCTTCTAAGTTTTTAGGTTCTGTAATATTTGCTTCAGCTTTTTGTTCTTCAATTTTTTCAAGAGCTTCGGTAGGTGTTTTAGTACCCCACATTTGATAGAACGTGTTCATATTAAATGGTAAATTGTACATTTTATCTTCATAAACTGCAACAGGTGAGTTAATAAAGTTATTGAACTCTGTAAATTGGTTAATATACTCCCATACTTCTTTGTCACTTGTATGGAAAATATGTGCTCCATATTTGTGTACATTGATGTTTTCTTCTTTGGAAGTGTATATGTTTCCACCAATATGGTCTCTTTTTTCTATTACTAAACAGTTTTTTCCTATTTTTTTCATTTCATATGCAAATATCGAACCAAATAATCCGGATCCTACTATTAAATAATCATATTTCATATATTTTCCCTTGTAGATTATATACTAGAAAGTATGTATTTGGTTGATAATAAATTTTAAAGATTATGAATAACAATATAATATCAGAAAAAATAAGAGGAATATTATGGCCGATTTTAAATTTAATAAAACTAGTATCGAAGGAGTTTACATCATAGAACCACAAGTATTTGGGGATAATAGAGGATATTTTATGGAAACATATCATAAGGAAGTATTCTCAGAAAATGGACTGGACATGGAATTTGTTCAAGATAATCAATCAAAATCAAAAAAAGGAGTTTTAAGAGGACTTCACTTCCAATATACTCAACCACAAGGAAAACTAGTAAGAGTTATCAGTGGAGAAGTATTTGATGTTGCAGTAGATTTGAGAAAAGATTCACCTACATACGGTAAATGGGAAGGAGTATTATTATCTGCCGAAAATAAAAAACAATTCTACATTCCGGAAGGTTTTGCACATGGATTTGTAGTACTAAGTGATACTGCAGAGTTTACATATAAATGTACTGATTTTTATAAAGCCGATGATGAAGGTGGAATCAAATGGGATGATCCTGAAATAGGTATTGATTGGCCAATTGATGATATTGATGAAATAATTCTTTCAGAAAAAGATAAACTCTGGAAACCGTTAAGTGAAACAGAAACAGACTTTTAATTAAAAAAATAGTTAATAAAAAAATTGAGTAAATATATTTTACTTCAATTTATTTCTCCCTCTTTAAATATCATTCAAGTTGTACTTTTTTTTTACTTCCCAAAATGTAATTATATTTTATAATCTTATCTTTGGAAGAGAATGGGTGTAATAATCTAATAATTTTTCATTATTTCTAATAGTTTCCAAATCTATTGATTCAAAACTGGTTTCCTTATTATGAATTGCAATGGAGGTTTGGCTGGCAACAAAACCTTTATTTTCAATTATATCTACAAGTTGTTTTGCGTAGGTTTTTTCAGAATTATTTACTCTTTCACGCATTATTTGTATAATATTTTCTTTTTTTAATTCAAAGATATTATTTAATTCTTCAATTTCATTTAAAATTTCATTTGCCCATTCTTTAATTTTAATATTTTCACCATCTTTAAGTAAAAAAATATCCGGATTAAATGCTTTTTCGGCAATTAGTTCTTCGTTATAAACTCCTTCACTTTGCCATTCATCGTATTTGCTTTCTTCTTTAAGCATTAAATATATCAGGAACAAATGTACGAATTCTGCATCTACAAGAGATATTCCACATTTGTCAAAAGGATTAATATCAATACTTCTTACTTCCAAATATAGAATTCCATTTTCCAGTAAAGATTCTAAATAGTTGGTAGGATCTTTTGGTTTTAATCTTATCTGAGTATATAATTCTTTTGCTTCGGATAAACTTCCCTCTTCTATAAAAGAATTTACATCGTTAATAAAATTTCTAATATTATCATAACGTGGATATAATGCTAGTAAATTTTTATATCCTATACTTGAATTTCTAAAAGATGCTCCTTCTTTGGAATAGAAACTATCAATCCCATCGAAGTTTTTCATAAGTTCTATACATTCTTTGGTAAATGTTTTATGAGCTGATGGTGTTGCTCCTGTTAAATATATTATTAACCACTTTAATCTGAGATAATTTCGTGTAATTTTTAAGTAAATCTCGTTTTTGAAATTTTTATATGAAATATCTTCTTTTTCATAATTGGAATATAATTTTTGTATCGTTTTTTCATCTATTGAGAAGTTATAATGTATTCCTGAAATCATTTGTTTTTTTGTACCGTATTTTTTAGCTAAGTTGATTCGGTAGTCTCTTGATTCTTCTCCTTTTTTACCTTCATATTCTGCTAATGGTATCATGTATTTATCAGGAAGTATGCAAGGTAATGATTGGTTCCAAATATACTGGTCATTTGGTATGGATGTGTTAACAATATCAACTAAGAATGTTAAACATTGATATGCTTCTTTAAGTGAATTAAATGTTGGAGTAACTATTTCCACTTGACTTTCTGAAAAGTCTGTTGTAATGTAAGGATTTTTTAGTTTATTTCCGAATACATCAGGATGTGGCGTTATAGATAAATTTCCTTTTTGATCTATTCTCAGTCCTTCTTTTTCAAATCCAAAGTTTCCACTAAGCAATTCTTTAGGAGTTAATAGGCCTCTGATGTTGGTTGTTGTCAGAAATTTTTTCATATATTTATATTGTTTTTTAACACTTATAAAATTTAACAATGTTATAAAATTTTTGTAAAAAAAAGTTAAGAATTTTTGTAAAATTCTTTTTAGTCATGTAATTCAAAAATGCTTGCATCAGATTGGCTTCCCATACATATATTACAATGGGAAGGAATGTTGACTTTTTCTTTATGTAATTGACAGAGAACTTCTTGTGTTTTGATAGTTTTGCAAACTTTACAAAATTTAGGTATAAGGTCAATAGGTTGTAATTCACCTGTTGTCATTTCTTGTGCCATGTTCTTAATATATTCTTCCACTTCCGGTTCGAAGTCAATTTCATGTCCTCTTTTGTCACTGATATATTGACTAACAGCAGGTTGTGTAATTTCCAATAGTTGTGAAATTTCTTTTTGTTTCATTCCTAGTTTCAATAATTCTTTTGCAAGCTTAGATCTAATGGATGGTATAACGTACCAGACTACTATTTCACAAGGTGGTTTCATGGACAATTCCTCCAAAGCATAATTTTATTTTTTCACGTTTTTTTATTATTTTCCTAATTATCTATTATGTTAAATGTAATATATATATTTCACAATGTTATAAATAAACTAATTATACATATGTAAATACATTTAACTATTTTAAAAGACAAACATATAACATAATATAATATTTAAACATAGAATGGTGGTCAATATATGGATATTGAATGGTTTTATATAGCAGTTGTACTAGCTTGTTCCGATATTATGCATGGAATTATCTGGCACACATTCAGTGATTTTTATATAATATTCGGTGAAATAATACACAACATAGTTAAATCATCATTCGTTACATGGATAGTGCATGAAGTACTAGAAGCAATTTTCCATTTTATTGTTTTATCACTAGTATTCCAGTCATTTACAATAGGAGTATTGGCAGGTGCAATCCATTTCTGCATAGATGTATTCCATAACTATTTTGAAATAGAAATGAATGCATTACATCATAGAGCATTACATTTTGTAATTGAATCAATATTTTTCATGATAATATTATCACTTTAAAAGACAAATAAACCCCCAATTTTTTTAAAATAAATAAAAGGAACTATAACATGCCAGTAATAAATTTCAAATATGATGAACTTTACAAACAATTAGGTAAAACACTTGATAATGATGAATTAATTAATATATTGCCAATGATATCAAGTGATGTTGAAAGTTACACGGATGAAGAAGTAAAAGCAGAATTCTTCCCGAATAGACCAGATTATTATAGTTTAGAAGGAGTAGTAAGATCACTTAAAGGATACCTTGAAATTGAAACGGGAATGCCAAAGTATGAAGTTATTGAAACAGAAAATACAATAACTGTGGATGAAAAACTTGAAAACGTCAGACCATACGTGGCTACATGTTTAATAAAAAACATAGAGATATCTGATGATGAATTAGTTAATATAATGGAATTCCAGGAACATTTACATTGGGTAATAGGAAGAGATAGGAAAAAAGTTGCAATAGGAATTCATGATTTGGATAAAGTTGAAGGTCCATTCTATTACAAAGCAGGAAATCCAAAAGAAGACACATTTATTCCTTTAGATTCAACAGAAGAATTAACTTTGGATGAAATACTAGAAGAACATGATAAGGGAAAAAAATACTCAAAACTCTTAAAAGATAAGGAGTATTATCCTTTAATAGTCGATGCAAATGGAAATATAATGAGTATGCCACCAATAATTAATAGTGATTTAACTAAATTAACAACCGAATCTAAAAACTTGTTCATTGATGTAACAGGGACAGATTTAAATGCAGTAACAAATGCTTTAAACATTATAGCAAGTAACTTGGCAGAACATGACGGTGCAGTAATTGAAACAATGAAAGTTGTCTATCCATACCATGATGATATAGAATATCCTCAATTTGAACCACAGATTATAGATGTTCACACATCAATTGCTTCTGAATATATAGGAATAGAATTAACTTCAGATAAAATAGTAAAAAATCTTGAAAAAACCAGATTTGATGCAGAAAAAATAGATGAAGAAATAGTTCGAGTAACTGTGCCACGATACAGGATAGATATTTTACATGAAGTGGACATTATAGAAAACATAGCTTTAGGATATGGGTTCAATGATTTACCAGCAGAATTACCTGATTATTCAACAGTTGCAAATCCTGATCCAAAAAGAGAATTTGATAAAGTATTAGAACAAATAATGATTGGATTAGGATTTACAGAAATAAAAAGTTTAATGTTAACCAGTGAGGAACAACATTACACAAAATTAGGTAGACCAATAGAAGATCAACCAGTAACAGTAGCACAACCTATTACACAAGACAGAACTATGATTAGACAATCACTTATAAACAGTTTATTGGAATTCTTAGAAGACAATAAACATGAAGAGTTACCACAAAAAATCTTTGAAATAGGTGATGTAGCATACATAGATGAAAATGTTGAAGTAAAAATGAGAACTGTTAAAAAAATGGCTGGAGCTCAGATATCAACTAATGCAAATTTAACGACAATAAAATCTTATATGGAATCAATTGTCTCCAACTTAGGATTTAACATGATTTTAGAAGACTATGATGATACACTGTTTATACAGGGTAGATGTGCTAAGTTCACAGTTGAAGCTATGGATGAAAAAACTCCATTCACCTTTACTGGATACTTTGGAGAAGTTCATCCACAGGTACTTACAAACTTTGACTTAGAATATCCAACAATAATGTTTGAAATAGAATTTATGGAAAAATAAATTCTTTAAAACTTCTTTTTTTAAAATATTCGATTAACTATTTTTTCTGGATTCTTTCATTAATAAATATCCTTCAAATAAATCTATATCCTCTTTTGTAGTAATTTTTATATTTGTTTGACTTGATTTGGAGAAATATATTTCTCTACCCATATAATACATGAGGGTTGTGGTATGTGGTTCAATTTTTTCAAGTAATCCTTTTTCTATGGCTTCCTCGTATAACTGGGACACATAAGAAAATTTAAAACACTGAGGTGAATTAAGTACCATTACTTTATCCCTGTCAATCCATTGCGTAGATTTTTCTCCATCATTACTACCTAATAACAATACGGAAGACATTGCAGGTGAGGAATTGCCTTTTTCTTTACATACTCTTATGGCATCACTAATAATATCTTCAGAAACAAATGGTGAAGCACCATAATGTACTAATACTATATCTTCATCATTTATTTTGTCTTTTAAATTATTCACACCATTAATTACTGAATGTTGAAAATCTTTTCCACCTTTGGTTATCCATTTTACTTTATCCAGGTTATATTCCTTAATAAGTTCTTTTAAGTAGTCTATATGACTTTCAATACAAACTACCTCAATCGCATCAATTTCGGGATGATTTTGGAAAGCTTCAATAGTATATACTAATACTGGTTTTCCAAGAACTTCAATAAATTGTTTAGGTTTGTCTGCACCTAATCTAGAACCTACTCCTCCAGCTAATATTATTGGTATATTCATTATATCTCCTCATAACTATCAATTACATCATCAACATGTTTTACTAAGTATCTATATGCGGGTAAAAAGAAAAATCCATCGTCTTCTCCAACACTACCTTTAAACAATCCCCAATTTATCCAATAAAAAGCGGTTAATATTGATTGGCCCATGGCATGGCGATGTTCTAACTCTGTTAATTCTCTATTATAAAATGATTTTAATAATTTTTCACGAATGTCCTCCGTATATTCATATCTGGTAAATATGGCTGCAACATCATTAACAGGGTCATTTATTCCAGAATATTCCCAATCAATTAAATAAAAGTCACCTTCTGTTGTGGAAATAAAGTTAGGTTCATAGACATCATTGTGACTGACCACTAACTCTATACCATATTTTTCTCTTTCTTCTTTAACAAATGAATCCACTAAATCGACTTTGGAAATTAATTCTTCAAATTCTTTGAATAAATTTCCTTTGGTACTGCAAGCCTTAGCCATTAATTTTTTTCCTTCGATAACATTGTCAAATAATTTAACTTCATCAGTTATTGGCATTTCTTGTGTTTTATGGAGTGCTTCCATTGATTGTTTCAAATGTGTTTCATTGGATATTATGTCACATGGTATGATGTTCTGGATAAAATGCGAAATTTTCCAACCGGTTTTGTCCATGTAAATTAATGAATTATCAAGATTATACTCTTTTGCTTTATATTGGGTGTACAACTCTGTTTTTCTGTCAATTAGATTATCTGCCGTTCCTCCAGGATGTCTGTATACATATTCATGTCCATTTACTGAAAATTTGAAAGAAACGTTTGTTAATCCTGCTTGAATAATTTCAATCTCTTTTATCTCATTTGGATGACAATCTAATGTCTTACAGATATTATTAACAATTTCAGAATCTACATTTAATAAAAAATCAGAATCAAATTGTCTTAAATCATCTATTGAATCAAACTCTAAAAGTTCATTTTTGTCAAATTTGTTCATGTATAATGTCAAATCTTTCAAATGAGTTGCATAATATTGTTCCCAGAACATATTTGCAACCCCAAAATCATCAATTTCATCTTCAAGAGTTTTTCTGAAAATTTTTGAAAATCTTTCATTGAAATAGGCATGACCAATCATAGCCATCCTATCTTTACCACCAACATAACATCCTGTGATAATATTTGCATCGGAGTAATCTATTCCAAATTCACGGAATTTTCCGGCTATGTAAGTACAGGCTCTATATGATTTATTTTCTATATTATTTTCTAAAAAGGGATTACTTAAAAAATAATGATCAGCACAACATATAAACGTGTTTTTTAAGTATTCTCTCGTTACATAAAGTGAATAAATGTTTCCATATTTTCCATAGGTGTTATTTACAACTAATTGAACCTGAGGATATTTCTGTTCTAAATAGAAAAATTTCTCTTTCATGTATCCAACAACAACATAGATTTCATTTACGTCAGCTTCAATTAATTGTTCTATCTGTCTTTCAATCAAGACTTCTCCCCTAACAATAAAGAGTCCCTTTGGTTTTTCATAGCTAAAAGGTGCAAATCTATCTGATTTACCGGCAGCCATAATTATTGCATTTTTTTCCATGATATTACCCACATTAAATATAAAATATTAATTAATATCCCAAAAAAGTATTCTTAGTTAAGTTTATTAAAAATGATTATGCTTAGATAGATAATATTTTGTTTAGTTTTATAAAAATACTTTATGAAAATCGTTAGAACTACTTTTTAAATGCTTTTTTAAATATTTTAATATATTAAGTAAATTACTACTATTTTTATTCAAAGATGGAATTAACATTTCACCAGAAATTATATAATATTTATTAGAAAAGTGTTTTTGTTCTATCTTTTGTATCCTTAGAAATATATTTTAAGGATATTTAACAAAATAATACCATATATTATAATTTTTTTTAGGTTGAAAAAAGATTGGAGGTAACTTATTTGAATAAAAACCATATTCTAACGCTTTTATTATTCTTTATCATTATTTTATCAGCAAATGTTGTTTCAGCAGAAATTCAAGAAGTTTCTAATGGGGATATGGCTGATGAAATAATTGATAATGCTGATGAAACAAGCGTTGTAAAATATAATCCTAATGATTTAAATAAAAATCAAAAAACAGATTATAAGACTGATTCAATAGGAACTATTGATTCTGCTGAAGAAGATAATATGATGGAAAATGAGGATTATGATATTAATGTTACAGATTACTTTGAAGAAATCTTATACTATTATAATTATTTAAATATCAATGGAACAACCACCATAAACATGGTATTGCCTGAGTATGATTCAATAAATTTAGATTATGATAACAAAGTAAGAGAATTAATAATCAATGGAAATGACACAGTTATAACAGGAAACATCAATGTAAATATTGGAAATAATTCAATAGTAACCATAAATTCCATTACTTTAAATGGTACGGTAAATATCGTAAATAATGGAACATTATATCTTAATAATGTCTCATTTATGAATAATGATGTTTCAACATATCTGATTGAAAATAATAAAAATGTTTACATGAATGATTGTTTATTTATGGATATAAATTACGGTATAATAGATAATAGGAATATTGTATCAATCAATAATAGTCAAATATCAAGAATATCCAGTAATTTACAAGATTCTCCTTTAATGAAAAATCAGGGAAAAATATTGATTGAAAACACAGTTTTATCAGATAATGTGATGACAAGCTTTATTAATGATACAAATGATTATGATTTTGCAAATGAAGAAACAGAATACTACAAAGTAGCAGAAATATTAATAATAAATTCGCAGTTAAATTATTCTTCACATTATTTAAATCCTTTAATGCAAGCAAAAAAAATTACTATCATCAATTCATCTTTAAACAACATTAAATTAGAAGACTCTGAAGAAAATTCAACAGATCTTGTTGCTGATGAAATAATCATGCTTGATAATAATTTAAATGCTGTTAACCTTAATTCATATAGTGAAAATTTTATTTCAATCAATAACAATGATGAAAACGGAATATGGAATGAAACATCAGATATCGATGTAGAAGAGACTTATGCTAAAACCGCAGAATATGTTGAAACTTTCTTGGCTGATGATGTAATTATAGTTTATAAACCACATTCAATTGAAACTAAGATAATATTTGATAATATTGAAGAAGCAGTTTATGGTGAAGATTTAACGGTTACTGGTCAATTAACAGATGTTGATGGTAATAGTTTAAATGATACACCAATAATTATTTCATCAAACTTTACACAACCCTTTGAAACCACTACTGATGATGAAGGAAAATACAGTTATACATTCCAAATAACTCAAATGGGAGAAAATTACTTGACTGTAGAATTTGCAGGAAATGATTCCTACAAACAATCAATTAACACAACAACATTTAATGTTACAAGAAAAGCATCAATAATAACATTAGAGGATATAATGGATGTTCAATATACAGATTATGTTACAATAACGGGTAAATATACAGATATTGATAATAAAAATCTTAGATATACTCCTATTATAATTACAGTAAATGGAGTAAGATATGTTAATGATACAAATGCTTATGGAATTTTTACATTTACATTTAGAACCAACAAACTAGGAGAAAATAATGTAGATGTAACATATCAAGGAAATTCAAGATATAAAGGTGCAAATAATTCAACAACATTCATTGTTACGCGAAAAGATACACATTTTATATTCAATATACCTGCTCAAGTACAATACACGGATAATATTACCATAATTGGAAAATATGCTGATACAAATGGAATAAACTTAAGATACACTCCAATAACATTAACAGTCAACAATAAAAAATATTCATTAACAACTAATGATACTGGTGATTTTACTTTAACAATGAAAGCAACTAATTTGGGAACAAACAATGTCTCTGCATCATATCCTGGGAATAATAGGTATAATAAATGTGAAACCAATATAACATTTGATGTAGTTAGAAAAGATACTGTTTTCATGGTTGATGTTCCTAGTGAAGTGCAGTATACTGATAATATTAGTATTGTTGGAAAATATTTGGATTCTAATGGTGTAAATTTAAGATATACTCCTATTACATTAATAATTAATGATGTAAAGAATACAATTACTACTGATGGTGTTGGTGGATTTAAGTATACTATGAAAGCAACTAATTTGGGAGTTAACAATGTTTCTGTTTTCTATCCTGGAAATAATCGGTATAATAAATCTGAAAAAAATATAACTTTCGAAGTTGTTCGAAAAGGAACTTTTTTCACATTGAATAAAATATTGACTGTAGAATATGGGGATAATGTTAATATTACAGGATGTTATGCAGATATTAATTCTAATAATTTAAGATACACTCCAATTGATTTGGAAGTTAATAAAAAAGAATTTGTTGTATATACAGATTCTTATGGTAAATTTAGTTTCTTAATAAAAGCTGAAAATATTGGTACAAATAATGTAACAGTATCTTATGGTGGTAATGCACGATATTCTCCAGCTAATCTTACAACAACATTCAATGTAAATAGAAAATCAACACAATTCACGTTAAACAAAATTTCACAGAAGTCATACTCTGATGAAGTTATAATTACTGGAAAATACACAGATGCAAATAAAAATAATTTAAGATACACTCCAGTTAAATTAGTTGTGAATAGTAAGGAATATTCCATTACAACAAATGCTTATGGGGAATTTTCATTAACTATAAAAGCAACAACAGTTGGAAAAAATAATGTAACGGTTTCTTATCCGGGTAATACACGTTATGCAGGAGCAAGCAGTAATTTATCATTCAATGTTGTACCTAAAACAACTAACATTACTATTCAATTATCACAAAAGCAACCAAAGACAAACATTACTCTTGAGGGAAATTTAACGGATAAGGATGGATTATCTTTAAGATATACACCCCTAACAATAAATCTCAACGGAACAAAAACAACAGTTACCACAGACGTAAATGGTTATTTTAAATTTTTATTCCTTCCTACAAAAGCAGGATCATATAACTTAACAGTTTCATACAACGGAAATTCAAGATATGCAGCAACCAGCGTAAGTAAAACTTTTAAAATAATTAAATCATAACATCCTTTTCTTTTTTTTAATACATTTTATGACTCTTTTTTTTATATGGGCAGTATCGTTATCAATTATTTTATTCCTTTGTTCTCTCAAATAAATACTTCAAGTATATTTAATAAATAGAATAATATGAAATATAGGACATTAGGAAAGACAGGTATAAAATCATCAATTTTAGGCTTTGGTGCTATGAGATTACCTTTAAAAAGTCAAAACCCTGAAGATGTAGACAAAGATGAAACACGAAAAATGATAGAATACGCGGTAGAAAATGGAATAAATATGTTTGATACAGCATTACTTTACCATACTTCCGACAGATCAAGGCCAGGTGTTAGTGAAACAATACTTTCAGAAAACTTAAAAGATTATTCAGATAAGATTCATTTATCTACAAAAATGCCTTCTTGGAATATTAATTCATGGGAATATTTTGATGATACTTTAAATAAGCATTTAAAACGATTACAGACAGAACAAATAGAATTATTCTTTGTACACTCTATAAAGGACTCTTATTATTCATCAATTAAAGAAAAAGGGTTATATGAATTTATTGATCGTGCTTTGGATGATGGACGAATTAAGCATGTAGGTTTTTCTACACACGGGTCCTATGAATTATTAGAACAAATATTAAATGATTATGAAAAATGGGGTTTTGCATTAACTCAAATAAACTATTTGGACAATGAAGAAAATCCAGGTCTAAAAGGGCTTAATAAATTACATAAATTAAATATTGGAACAATGATAATGGAACCGTTGAGAGGAGGTCAATTAGCACAAAATATTCCATATGAAATAAAGCAAATATTTTCAAAGTCAAAAATTCAACATACAAATATTGAATGGGCATTCAATTATTTGTGGAATTTTGATGAAATAAATTGTGTATTAAGTGGAATGAGTAATTTACAACAAGTTAAAGACAATATTTCTTTAGTTGATCAATCATTTAAATTATCAAAAAATGATAAACAAATATTGGAAGAAGTTAAAGAAAAATACAAAGAACTTAGAAATATTCCTTGTACAGGATGTAATTATTGTATGCCTTGTCCCTTTGGTGTTAACATTCCAAAATGTTTCTATGAATATAATATGGATAAATTATCAGGAAGTGAAAATGCTTCAATACAATATAGGTTCCATTTAAATGAAGATAGAAAAGCACATAATTGTACCAAATGTGAAAAATGTGTTTCAATATGTCCTCAATCGATTAATATACCTGAAGAACTAAAAAAAGTAGAAACACATTTTGGTGAATAAATCCTATATTTTTAGGGTAGGTTTATTATTTTTCATGTTCTTCCAGATATATACTGGAAATTATATCCATAATTTTTTCGTTATGTAATGATGTTATATTAATTTTTTTATCAATTATTTCTATAGAATCATTTATTTGGTTTATGTTGCTTGTTTGGGTTTCACTGTATTCTTTATTTTTTGTGGTTGATGACTGTATATTTTTGTTGATTTCTTGGATATTGTTGTTAATTTGGGTTAATTCATTAAATTTATTTTCTATACTTTTTGTAGATATGTTTAAATCATTTATATCTGTGAGTATTTTTGAAATATCCTCTTTTTCCTGATTAATTTTATTAATTTCTTTATTTTTTTCTTCTAGATTTTGCTTTATTGTATTGATTAATTCCCTTTGATTTTCATTATCTTTGATAAGTTTTTCATAGTTTTCTTTATAAAAAACATAACTATCACTTTTTTCTAAAATTGATTCTTTAATTTTTTTTAACATTTTAATCACCCGTAAAACTATTTGGATACAGTTAATAATTCTTTTTTTTTATTTATTCTGAGATATTTTCTTAAAGTTTAAATGTATTTATAAAATTTAAGTTACTTTGACTTAAATTTTCTTCAAAGTCTTTTTCGAGATTATTTTTTAAGATGAATTCAAGTATTTTATTTTTCAGGTCTTGGGATGTTTTTTCTTCGAATTTTGGATTATTTTCATTAAAGATATTTTGAAGAGAATTAACAATATAATTCAAAAAATTTTTTTTATAAGAATCATATAAATCGTTATTTTTAAAATAATTTAAAATTATTTCACAGCTTTTTAAGTTCTCACAGGAATCATAATTATTTATTTTCATGGATTCATTAGAGATACGTTTATTATAATAATAATTTTTCAATGAAAATATTTTTTCAGCTTCAAAGATGGTTTTAAAGAAAAAAATGTTATAGTCATCATATAATTTTTCTTCAAAACAAATTGAATTATTTATTAAAAATGATTTTTTAAAAAATTTATTGAATGGATTATGTGGAATTTCAAAAATTATTTCATTGTCTATATCTTTGAAATTGAATGTTTTATTACATATTATATTAAATTTAAAAGAATTTTTTGGTTTGAAAAACATTTTTTTATCCATATCATAGTTAAGCGAATTATATAAAATTACATCAGTATTTTCTTTTTTAGCAGTATGATATAAAAGTTCTAACGTATTTTCATCTATCCAATCATTTGAATCAATAAAATGAATATATTCTCCTTTAGAATATTTAATTCCAATATTTCTTGATTTGTTAGGTCCTATTTTTTCTTTATTTTTAATTACTTTGATTCTAGAATCTTTTTTTATGAAGTAGTCTAATATTTTGGCTGATCTATCAGTTGATGCATCTTCAATACAGATTATTTCAAAGTCTGTAAAATTTTGATGGAGTAAACTATTTAAACAATCATGTAAATATTTTTCAGCATTATATACATAGGTAATTATTGAAATCTTTTCTTGAATATTTAAATCATTTTTTATTTGAGAATTTTCTTCAATTTTTTCAATAGTATTTGATTCAACACTTTCTTTAAATAAAACTTCGTAAACTTTTTCTTTTAGCATTAAATCTTCATTTATCTTATTATTTTGAAAATTTAATAAATTTATGAATGTATATGTTTTAGATCTATTTAATACATTTAACAGTTCCAAGTTATTTGAGGGATATTGGTTAATTTTTTCCAGTAATTTCATACATTTTTCAATTAGAATGAGATTTTCTGAAGTGTTTGCAGATGATTTTTGTAATAATAATGTCCAATATGAAATATGGCTGTTTAATGCAACAACAACATCGGGGTTTGATTCTGCTAATGTTTGATACATGATTTCATAAATATTCAGATATTCTAATAATCGATTAAAAGTTAAGTCATCTGTAACAGATTTTTGAGAAGATTTAGAATAATCTCTCTTTCCATAAACAACTAAAGATTCGTTATAGTATGAAATTCCATTTGCCTTTAATAATACTTCGTACATAAATAAGGCATCTTGACCAGGTAAATATTCGTTGAATTTGATGTTGTTTTTTAATAAAAACTCTTTTTTATAAATTTTTGTCCAAATTGATGGAGGTAATATTAATAATGAAGGTTTTTCATTCAAGGAATAAATGTTAAGATAATCTGTAAGTCCAATATGGTCCCAACTAATCTTATTTTCCACAGTTCTTATACCAAAATTAACGGACACCATGTCTATTTTTTTTTCTGAGATTTTGTTGTACAAAAATTCACAAATATTTTCTAAATATATATCATCAGGATCTAAAAACATTATGTATTGGCCTTTAGCTAAGTTTAATCCTATGTTTCTAGGTTTTCCAGCAAATCCACTATTTTCCTTTAAATACGCACAAACTACATTATCATATTTTTTTTCCAAGTATTCTAATTTATTTTTACTATTATCCGTTGAACAATCATCGATAAAAATTACTTCTAAATTTTCAAAACCTATTGTTTGTTTATATATTGATTCAAATGCTTGATCAATATAATTTTCAACATTGTATACTGGTATTATAATTGAAATTTTATAAATAAAAATCCCTCAAAAATATAATTATTTAATATTTAATAATTATTTTCCATATTTTTAATAATGAATATCCTCTGTTTTTCTATTTTTTTAGATTTTTTGGATATTCTTAAATAAAATGTTATTAATATCATAATTACTATTTAAAATAATTAGAATCATTATTTTGATTAAATTTTCTTTTTTTATTGATTAAATCTTTCAAATAAGATTAATCGTAATGAAAAAATAATTGTAAATAATTATTATGTATATTATTATGTTTATTATTAATAATATACTTATTATGATTTAAATAATATGGAATGCTTTGATTAAGTTTAATACTTCTATTGCATATACTTTTAAAGTCATTAATAAAGTAAATCTTTTGAATTTCCGTTATTAAGAGAAAAAATTTTATTAAAAATAGTTATTTAGAAAAAGTATTTTATATTTTTTGCAAAATAAGTAGCTACTAAAGTTAGATTTATAATGTAATATAATTTTTGATTTTTTTTTTCGAAAAATAAAAAAATACAAATTACATTTCATGATTCAATATATAAAATACTATTATGCTGAAATCATTAGAAAAAATAAATTATTAAAGAAATCAAAACGATTTATTTAATAATTTTTACAAAACAAGCATTTATTTATAATTGAAAAAAATATAAAATAATTAATAAATCATTTTATACTAATTCTTTTTAATCCAATTGTATACACGTTTACAATTATTTTTGTCATTATATTTGAAAAAGTTTTCTACACGTCCGATATATTTCTTTTTCATATTACAATCATTATTCATGTATTCTATCATTAAGTTTACTAAATCATTTTCATCTTTTATTATTTCACCAAAACCCATAGTTTCATAGTCAAAATAACTATTCATGTAATGATAATTATCATTTGGATGATAATATATTACTGGTTTTTTCATATATGCAAAATCAAAAAATACAGAAGAGTAATCAGTAATTAATAAAGAGGATTTATTGAATAATTCTTGATATGATTCTTCTGTAGATAAATTTACTTCATCAGGGATATCAAATAAATCAATATATAATTCATCAGTTTCATTGATGTTTTTTTCAAGTTCGGGGTGCGCTTTAAATATAATTGTATAACCTTTTTCTTTTGCAATAGAAATTAAAGTTTTATTGTTTAACAAACCATTTAAACTTTTGTAGTAATCTGAATTAACAAATAATTCTTTATTTCCACGCAGATATTTTCTCCAAGTAGGAATGATTAAAATATGTTTACTAGAATTTTTATTATTTAAATTATCATATCTAGGAAAACCTAGAGTTTGAATAATTTCTTTATCAAATCCATAACCTTCAACAAAAAATGATTCACGTTCCTCATCGGAAACTGTTACTATTAAAGATAAATCATGATTAAATTTACCCATCCAATCAGAAATATTATCTTTTGTTACACCATGTTGTAAGAAATATACTTTTGAAACATTTAAACCATTAAATAATTCACGTCTGTCATCTCCATATTCAAAGAAAGGGTTTAATTCGCTTTCGTAGGGGTGTGTAGAAATGATTTTATCTGCAAATATATAGATTAATTTATGTTTAAGTGAATTATAATTAATCACATTTCCTATTTTAGATAAAGAGGTATAATTTCTACTTTTATTGGATACGGTCAAATATTTTTTGACATTATCATCCACAGTATTTGCATACTTAAATAGATGCATTGAATTATCATCTGCAATTTCTTTTCTATCCATAAACAAGTAAATTTCTTTATCTCGTTTAATTCTATTTACTAGTGGATATAAGTATGTATATAACTTTCTAACTTTTAATGCCTCTTTATAACCATAAGGTTTTTCTTCTTTTAATTTTTTCCACACTTCTTTTTCTAAGGAATATAATTTTTTATATGTGTAAGGTATGATGGTAAATGTCTTATTTTCGTACAATAAAATATATTGTTTTTTTACTAAAAATCCTATTGTTTCAGAAAATTTTGAATGTTTATTAAATTTAATATCGGAATCAATAGAAATTATGTTTTCCTTTTTAAAGTTACTATTATCTCCATTTTTATGAAAATTGAATTTTAATCTAATTTTTGAATTAAATATGTTTTTTAATGGAATTTGAATATCAAAATTTTTTTTGTATTGCCAAATAATGTCTAAGTATTGTTTATTCTTTCTTGAAGTATAAGTAACTTGTTTTGATGGATAATATTCTACAGAACCATTTTCATTTTCTTTAACAGCTAATATGGAGGTAAAATTATAGTCAATTAAAGAATTAATAAATCCTGAAATATTTAAAAATCCATTCTGAATTTTAATTATATCAATATATAAAGGGTGACATCCCATGTTGTCTATAATTTTATTAGATATTTTTAATTTCACATCATTTTTTGTTAATTCAAAATGAAGATCTTCTTTTTTTAAATAATAACAAAATAATTTTAATCCATAATCATTGATATTTTTGTTTTTAAAAATAACATCATCATCAAAGAAACTGAATATTTTTTTAATATAATATAAGAATTCTTTACGTTCAAATTCATTTTTAAATATGTCTAATGTTTCTGTTTCTTTAACTAACCAGTGAATATCATAAATTAAAGCATATTGTATGAATTTTGGAACTTTACCCTCTTTTTCAATACATTGATTAATTATTTTCATAAAATGGTGTTTTAACCTATCAGTATAATGTTCCTTTTGAAAAGTCATCGTATCAATTGTTGAACTCGTATCATATCGTTTTCTATAATAATAATAAGCATTATTTATAACACCTAATGTTTTTTTATTTAATAACACTTGATTAACTAAATGTGCATCTTCAGAACTAATTAATTTGGCATCAAATCGATTATCACCTAATACTTCTAGTTTAATAAAAGATGAAGAAGCTGAGAGTTGAGGATTATCCGGTTCTTTTTCTAAGTTAATTACTCTTGTTTGATTAAATTTATAATTTAATTTGTGTTCATCATGTGATCTACCAAATGGAGTAAGAGGTATAGCAATAACATCTGTTTCATTTTCATGTTTATTAATAAAATCATATACAAGTTTTAAAGTATCTTCTGATAAATAATCATCACTGTCTAAAAAGTTCACATATCTTCCTTTTGCATGTTTTAAACCGTTATTACGTGCAGTTGATTGTCCAGCATTTTGTTGATTAATTAATATAATGTTATCCGGATATTGTGCTTGATATTCTTTACATATTTCAAGAGAATTATCTGTACTTCCATCATTTACTAAAATCAATTGTGTATATTTTTCAAAATTTAAACTTTGATTAATAACAGATAATATTGATTCATCAAGATAATTACCTGTATTATAGATAGCCATAATTATTGAAAACAGGTAACTATTCCCAATTCCAATAAATTCTTTTTCAAAGGAAATTTTATTGGTTTCTGAGTATATTATGTTATTTTCTTCGGTAATTCCTGATTTATAAGCATACTCTATTTTTGGTAAATATTCATAATTATTTTTTAAATCATTGTATTTTGTTCGGAAATATATTTTTTTATTATTATCATCCTTAAATTTAATATTAAACTCAAAATAATTTGTATATTCCCATGGCTTATTTAAATTATAAGATATCTTTTTTTCTTTTTGAACATAATCTAATTTTAAACATTCTACAACTTCAGTATCACCATTTTCATTTTCTATAATGGCTTCAAAAGTTAAATAATCACTATTAAAATGTGAATTATACATTCCTCTTAAAGTAAAAATATTATCCTCTATTTTCTTATAGGTTAAATAAATTGGATGATAAGATAATCTATCAATTAAAAAATTTTTAGATTTGAAATCTAATTGATTATTTTCTATGTTGATGAATGATTGTTGATTATTTTTTATATATGTTAAAAAAGATTTTATAGGTCGTTGAATAAAATCATTTTGAATAATTATTTTTGAATCTATATTTAACAAAATATTATATAAGTATGTGAAAAGTTTTTCTTCTTCCTTTTTATTTAAAAAATTATAATTATGTTGAACTACTTTAGATAGATTATATGCAATCATATTTTGAATAAAATGGGGAACATGTCCATATTGATTCTTAAAATAATTGATTATATTTGAATAATAAAAATTTAGATTTGAAATAAAGAATTCCTTTTCAAAATCTTTAGGAGTTGTATAAATGTATGACTGGGAATCTATTTTAAAATATTTTGATGTTTTTATTAGTCCTATTTTGTTTTCTTCTGCTAAAATTTTATTTATTAAAAAAGTTCCTTCAATAGTATTAAAATTATTATTTAAATCAAAATCAAAACGTTTTAATGTATCAAATTTAATAAAACTGGATATTAGGAAATTTTGAATAAAATCAAATTTTTCTGTTATTTCAATTGAATCTCCACTATCTGAAATATTATTAAATTTATTATTTAATTCCATGTCATTTTTATTTGATGGGTTATTTATTGGAATTGAAACAACATTTTCAGAAGGATTATTTTTTAAAAACATAGAAATATCTTTCAATGTATTTTTTGTAAAATGATCTTTGTTGGATAAAAAAGTTACATATTCTCCAGTAATATAATCATATACTTGTGATAAATTATATGATTCTTTGAAGAATTCTTTTGTAAAAATTAATATATTATTAGGATAACTGTTTTGATATTCATATAAAATATCTAATGTTTTATCAGAACTATCCTTATCAATAATAATTAATTGAACATTCTCTTCAAAATTAATACTTTGATTTAAAATAGAGTCTATTGATTTTTTTATATAATTTTCACAATTATATACATCCACAATAATTGAAAACTTCATATATTTCACCGATTTTATAATAAAAAAATAATCTAAAAATAAATAAATATCTAAAACCATTTTTATCTCATAATTGTTATTTCTTAGAATAATAATTACAAAAAATTAAAATAATTATCATCTAATCAACAATATCATTTAGAGTAAATGGAAAAAAATTCAAATAATCCTTATTTTACTTATTTAATAACTGATATAAGTTTCTTTAACTCTGTATATAAATTTTTATTCTTAAATCAAAGTTTGTGTCCATATTTATTGACTTTTGAAGTTATTTAGTAAAATAATATTCTTATAGTGTTAGTTTTCAATTTAAATTTCTTTAAATAAAAAATACTTTAATATTTTATACTTTATTTTATTATATTCTGTATAAAATTTTAAAATTTTTTTTTCAAATTATACTTGATATTATTTTGTTTTTTCGGCTCTGTAGAAAACCTTGCATTGAGAGAAATATGAGTAATAACCCAAATATAGTTTTATTACAGAGGGAAATATTTTATTTCAATATTTTCCTTTCTTCATCA
>JAEEGL012470124.1_pt1 | contig 34156 bp, 27 predicted proteins | sample 9134231 | NCBI WGS metagenome assembly JAEEGL01 (sample SAMN16246548, study PRJNA631951) | gut metagenome | biome: gut microbiome; feature: rumen; material: fiber-attached | host: Bos | place: Iran: Karaj | collected 2018-10 | reverse complement strand
TACTGATAAATTATCGGCTTCCCTTCCCCGAATCCGGTTCAGGGCCAGCCGATATTTACAGTATCTTCTGACAAATAGATTTAGTCATTCGCCCGATGCTCATCAATATGCTAAATAAGAAGTAATATTGGGTCTCAAAGTCTAAAAGTATGAGCGACGGTACATTGGCGGTATACCGTCATGAGGTTTGAAGGATTTAACGACGAGGGTTTCAAAAGAAACCAAACGTGCGAAATACTAAATATTTTTATCAGTTACCTTACGCTAACTGAATATATCATATCTCTTTTTACTTGTCAAGCACTTTTTTAATTTATTTTGGGATTTTATTGAAAACTCCTAGTTATGCCTGTTAACCTGTATCCTGTTTTTTCTACAATATCACGCAGAGTATCATCCGACACCACATCGTTTGTCAGGAATTCAGACGTTCCCGCTACATGTGAGGTTTTTAATTTTTTGACATTCAGCTTTGATCTTATGGCATCATTTATATGGCTCTCGCACATACCGCACATCATGCCGTCAATCTGAAGGGTTATCTTCTTTATGACATTCCGGTCTTCTATCTGTAAGCTTCCAGTATCTGAAACATGTGTTGACAGATCACTGTTTGATACATTTTCTGATGATTTTGCAGAAGACAGTTCCGGCTTTGACGGTTTATGGCAGCTTCCTGCCATCCCGCAGCCTGAGCAGCTGCCACCACAAGAGCAGGAGGATTTCCCTGATTTTTTATCTTTGATCATTTTGTAGATTATAAGGCCTACTATTATGACTAAAACGGCCGAAACCGCTAATGTACCGGGGTTCATACTGATTTGTCCTCCTCTCCTGTTTTTCAATCAGAGGGACGGTTCTCTGATTGATTTCGGATTGACACGTTTCAAAATATAATCCGTCACATCAAAGTCACCTCGAAAACGCTTTCAGCGTTTCCTCGGTAACAAAACGATGCTCCACATCTCTTTTGTTATATTATCATTAGTCAATTTATATTTCAACATAAATTGATGTCATCCTGAACTTTAGCGAAGAATTTTTAATGACTCTTCACTGCGCTCAGGATGACATTTTGAATTTTCAATCAGAGAACCGTCCCTCTGATTGATTTTATGCGGCTTTTTTGGTTTCGCCCTTATATTTTGCGGTTCTGATATTTGCTTCTTTATACGGTCTAAACAGCATGTAGAACATAAATCCTATGGCTGCGACTGATACTATCACGCCCACAACATTTGCCTCGCCGGTGAATAATCCGCCAATATGCATGATGCAAAGTGATACGAGATATGCAAATCCGCACTGATATCCTATAGCAAACCAGGTCCACTTATGGCTGTTCATCTCACGCTTGATAGCACCGATGGCTGCGAAGCAGGGAGCGCACAGGAGGTTGAATACCAGGAATGACATTCCTGCAATACCGGTAAATGCAGCACCAATGGCTTCATATGTATTGCCTGCGCCGCCATACAGTACACCCATGGTACCAACAATGTTTTCTTTTGCGATAAGTCCCGTGATAGAAGCAACAACCGCCTGCCAGTTGCCCCAACCGAGAGGTGAGAAGATCCAAGCAATAGCATTACCGATTTTAGCCAGTATGCTGACATCGATCTCATCCTCAGCCAGCATTCTGAAACCATCCTCTGCCCAGCCGAATCCGCTGAGGAACCATATAACAATCTGTGAAATAAGGATGACTGTACCGGCCTTCTTGATAAAGCTCCATCCACGCTCCCACATACTTCTAAGTACATTGCCGATAGTAGGCATATGGTATGCGGGAAGCTCCATAACGAAAGGAGCAGGCTCGCCTGAGAACATCTTTGTCTTCTTTAACATGATACCGGAGATGATGATCGCCGCAAGTCCGATAAAGTATGCACCTGTTGATATCCATGCAGAACCACCGAATATAGCGCCTGCTACCATGGCTATAAAAGGTAATTTTGCTCCGCAAGGGATAAACGTAGTGGTTATGATGGTCATCCTTCGGTCTCGCTCATTCTCAATGGTTCGGGATGCCATAATACCGGGGATACCACAACCTGTACCGATAAGGATCGGGATAAATGATTTTCCTGATAAACCAAACTTCCTGAATACCCTGTCAAGTACGAATGCAATACGTGCCATATATCCGCATGCCTCAACAAATGCAAGTAAGAAGAACAGCACAAGCATCTGAGGTACGAATCCGAGTACAGCGCCCACACCGGCTATGATACCGTCAAGAATCAGGCTCTTCAGCCAGTCGGCACATCCTATCTTATCCAAAAGGTCTTCAACCAGTACAGGAACACCGGGTACCCATACTCCATAATTTGCAGGGTCTACGCCGCCCTCATACTTGCCAAACATCTCTATGGCACCGTCCACATCCTCGAGAGTAGCCGTTTCTTCCGTTACTTCCAGTGTTTCCTCATCTTCAAGTTCATATGTGAGTTCCGTTGATTTGTCGGAATAGTTTGCCATTAATGCATTTAACGCTTCTACCGCTGCGGATGCATCAAATTCTTCTGCTTCGGTATCCATAGCTTCTTCAGCCGGTGCTATATCGTAACCGTCTTCATCCGCTTTTGCCAGGAATCCTGCAAGAATAGCATCTGTATCCCCATACTCTTCTTCAGCTTCTTCGGTAGCACCTCCGCCTATGCCGAACAGATGCCAGCCGTCACCGAACAATCCGTCATTAGCCCAGTCAGTTGCACTAGCTCCGACAGTAACCATGGCCAGGTAGTATATAGCAAACATGACTGCCGCAAATATAGGAAGCCCGAGCCATCTGTTTGTGACTATCTTATCTATCTTGTCCGAAGCTGACAGCTTTCCCTTATTCTTTTTCTTATAAGAAGCTTTTAATATTTCTCCGATATATACATATCTTTCGTTCGTAATGATTGATTCGGCATCGTCATCAAGTTCTTTCTCTGCCGATCTGATATCCTCCTCGATATGAGTCATTTTATCGGATGATATGTTCAGCTGCTCCAGTATCTTTTCATCACGTTCAAAAATCTTTATGGCGTACCATCTCTGCTGCTCTTCCGGCATGGAATGGAGAACTGCTTCTTCAATATGGGCTATCGCATGTTCTACCGGACCCGAGAATGTATGCTGAGGTATTGTTTTTCCGTTTTTAGCGGCGTCTATAGCTTCCTCAGCCGCTTCCATGATTCCTTCACCTTTAAGAGCTGATATCTCTACTATCTTGCATCCCAGCTGTTTAGAGAGCTGCTTTGTATCTATCTTATCCCCGTTCTTTTTTACTACATCCATCATATTTATGGCAAGTACTACGGGGATGCCGAGTTCAACAAGCTGTGTGGTAAGGTACAGGTTACGCTCCAGGTTCGTACCGTCTATGATATTAAGGATGGCGTCAGGTCTCTCGTTTATGAGATAGTTCCTGGCTACCACTTCTTCAAGTGTGTACGGTGACAGAGAATATATACCCGGAAGGTCTGTAATGGTTATTCCGTCATGTTTTTTTAACTTGCCTTCCTTTTTTTCCACCGTTACTCCCGGCCAGTTTCCTACAAACTGGTTTGATCCGGTCAGTGCATTGAACAGGGTGGTCTTACCGCTGTTCGGATTGCCCGCAAGGGCTATTCTGATATCCATTTTGTTCTCCTTTTATGATTTCTTTTTTTTGCATACATATTTATCAATACATCGCAGCAGGTTGTTTTGTGCTAACCTTGGTTCAAAATAAATGTTACCACAAGGTAACTGTATTACAAAATATAAAGTGCGTTATACGCACTCGACAAGCTCTGCATCAGCCTTCCTTAATGAAAGTTCATATCCTCTGACTGTAATCTCTATAGGATCTCCCAAGGGTGCTACCTTGCGGACATATATCTCAACTCCTTTGGTTATGCCCATATCCATAATCCTCTTCTTGATGGCTCCTTCACCGTGAAGCTTAACAACTTTGGCTGTTTTGCCGATTTCAACATCTCGTAATGTTCTCATGTATTCCTCCTCTATCATACCATAATCTTGGCAGCCATCTCTTTACTTATGGCTACTCTTGATTCTTTAACATTCACTATGATATTCCCGTTTATCGAGGAAACCACCGTAGCACTTCCGCCTACTACGAAGCCCAGATTCTCCAAATGCTGTTTTACTTCGGGTGTTCCGCCGATACGCTTGATAATCTCTTCCCTGCCCGGGTCTGCTAAATTTAGTGGCATCATCTTATCTCCTTCCTTAATCACCTAAGAGGTACCCCTAGGTAACTTCGCTATGTATTATAGTTAGCAAAAAGTAACTTGTCAAGCATTTTTTATATTTTTTTAATATTTTTTATTTCTTGACCTTTTATATCATTTCTACTATACTAAATATAGTTGGCAAAACAGAATACGTTAACTGTTATAATTATGATTTTATCAGATAATACAGGAGGCCTTTATGATTTTACTGGAATCAGGCGAGATGTATCTTGAAACCATCCTCGTTCTTCAAAAAGAGAAAGCAAATGTCAGATCCATAGATATAAGCAATGAAATGCACTTTTCAAAGCCAAGTGTAAGCCGCGCTGTGAAAACACTGAAAACCAACGGTTATATCAATGTTGATGAGAATGGCTATATTACTTTTACTGACAAAGGCAAGGCGATAGCCGAGGATATATATGACAGACATCAGGTTCTCACCTCGTGCCTGCTCTCACTGGGAGTTCCTCAGAACCTGGCCGCAAAAGATGCCTGCAAGATTGAGCATGACTTAAGCCCTGAGACTTTCGCAGCTATAAAGAAACATATGAAAAAATATTTGTCCGCGAAGAAAAAATGATTCGAAGCCGATACCTGTGTGGGTCTCGGCTTCCCCTTTAAGTAAGAAAAAAAGAAATGAGGAAACGATATGAGCATATTATGTATAGGAGAAATGTTAATAGATTTTACACCGGTAAAAGACATGAAGAACACATATACCGCTAACCCTGGCGGAGCTCCCGCAAATGTAGCGGTAAGTGTAGCCCGGAACGAAGTAAAATCAGGATTTCTGGGTAAACTCGGTAACGATGATTTCGGCAGGCTCTTAAAAAAGACTTTAGAGGATGACAAAGTGGAGATACTCTGTCCCGAACTCACCGATAAAGCTACTACCACACTTGCTTTTGTTTCTCTCGATGAGCACGGAGACAGGTCTTTTACGTTCGCCAGAAAACCCGGTGCCGATATGTTACTGGATACTTCGGATGTCGAGAAAATAGATTTTAACCAATGGGATATAGTACATGCGGGATCTGTGAGCCAGTCGGGTTCTCCCGAAAAGGATGCCGTTCTTCTCGCCGTAAAAAAAGCAAAAGCATGTGGAAAAACAGTGAGTTTCGATATAAACTTCCGAGATAAAATATGGGGATATGAAGAATGCAAAAGTGAAGTTGAAAAAATCATGCCCTATGTGGATCTCTTAAAAATCTCGGATGAAGAACTGGATTTTGTAGACGGTGAAAAAAACATTCCTTTATATATGTACAAATACGGTATAAAAGTTGTGGTTCTCACGATGGGCGGCGAAGGCATCACCATCTACCTGTTCAATAACCCTGAGATCAGGGATGAAAAAGACAACAAAATGGTGGACTGCACCAAGATACATCTGGCTGCCATGAATGTACCGGAAGTAAAGGACACTACCGGTGCGGGCGATGCATTCTGGGGCGCATTCCTGTCAAGCCTGGTACGTCAGGGAGTTAAACGCCCGGAGGATATAGACAAAGAAATATTAAAGGAAGCAGGTCTCTGCGGTAATATTTCCGGTGGACTGTGCATCACCAAACCCGGCGGAATTCCGGCAATTCCTACATTAAAAGAAATAAACAGTATAGAAAGAATTTAAAGGAGCTGACTATGGAGAAGATAAATTTTAATCCTGTCTGGAAAATGAGCATACGGGGTGAAGGAAAAGAATATCCCGCTACAGTGCCAGGAAGTGTATACAACGATCTGTTACGATCCGGAAGAATAGAAGACCCTTACTATAGGGATAACGAAGATGCAGCTCTAAAGCTGATGGACAATGAATTTGAATATGTGGGTACTTTTAATCTCAACCAAACGGATATCGCCGATGCGGACGAGGTGCTGTTACGGTTCAACGGAATCGACACTCTGGCTGATATCTCATTAAACGGACAGATGCTGGGATCTGCTGATAATATGCACCGTATCTGGGAATACAGGATAAAAGAAATACTCACAGGCGGGGAAAATGAGATAAAAATAGTATTCCACTCTCCCACTAAATATATAGCAGAAGAATTTGAAAAGGATCCCGCAATCCTCGGTACAGAAGACGCCATGAGGGGATTCCCCAAAATCCGTAAAGGACATTATATGTTCGGTTGGGACTGGGGTCCCAGGCTTCCCGATGCAGGTATCTGGAAGAATGTGGAATTATTAAAGGTTAAAAAGGCCGGTTTTACCTCCACATATATCCATCAGGAATTTAATAAGGATATGTCCAGAGTATCCATACGTGTCAGATGCAAAGCTTTTATAGAAGAATTTATCACCGAAAAACCTGAAATCATACTTAATAAGGATAGCGGGTTTGATATAAAAGTATCCGTAACCGATCCTAAAGGCTCCGTTATTTTCGAGAACGCCGACGGATACAGTGACCTCACTATAGATAATCCGGAACTCTGGTGGCCCAACGGATTTGGCGAACATCCGCTTTATACCGTGAAAATCGGTCTGTTTGATAAAGAAGGCAATCTTCTCGACAGTTCTACCAAGCGTATAGGTCTTCGCAAACTGGAGATCAGTACAGCCAAGGACGAGTACGGAGCAGAGTTTGCCCAGGTAGTAAACGGAGTGAAGTTCTTCGCCATGGGTGCAGATTATATTCCAGAAGACAATATGCTTCCCCTGTGTGATGCAGACAGGACCCGTAAGCTTTTATCAGACTGTGTGGCTGCAAACTTCAACTCCATCAGAGTCTGGGGCGGCGGCCTTTATCCCGATGATTATTTCTTTGACATATGTGACGAACTGGGCCTCGTGGTATGGCAGGATTTCATGTTTGCATGTGCGAACTACAGGCTTACCCGACACTTTGAAGAAAATATACTGACTGAGCTAAAAGAACAGATCCGAAGGCTCTCACATCATGCTTCCTTAGGGTTATGGTGCGGTAACAACGAAATGGAAATGTTTGTGGATCAGGGAACATGGGGCGCAAAGTTTGAGATAAAGAGCGATTATGTAAAAATGTACGAATACCTCTTCCCGAGACTTCTCGAGGAAGAAGATCCCGACAGATTTTACTGGCCCGCAAGTCCTTCGACAGGCGGCGGTTTTGACTATCCGAACGACCCGAACCGCGGCGATGTACACTACTGGGAAGTATGGCACGGAAATAAACCTTTTACGGAGTACAGGCAGTTCTATTTCAGATATCTTTCAGAATTCGGATTCCAGTCCTTCCCTTCTATGAAAACCATAGAAAAGTTTACTCTGCCCGAGGACAGGAATGTATTCTCATATATCATGGAGAAACATCAGAGGAATGCCGCAGCCAACGGAAAGATCATGAACTATATGGAACAGACCTTCCTATATCCGAACAGCCTCGATACTCTGGTCTATGCATCACAACTGCTTCAGGCTGAGGCTATAAGATACGGTGTTGAGCATTTCAGACGTAACCGTGGCAGATGCATGGGAACCGTTTACTGGCAGTTAAATGACTGCTGGCCCGTAGCTTCATGGGCGTCCATAGATTATTACGGACGCTGGAAAGCACTTCACTATTTCGCAAAGAGATTCTTCGCACCCGTTATGGTATCATGCGAAGAAGAAGGTCTTTTAACACAGAGCCTGAACGTGAACGCCGAACCTTTTGACGTAAAGAAATCCATAAAGCTGAACGTCACCAATGAAACCATGGAGAAAAAGACAGGTGTGGTTTCATGGCAGCTCAGGGATGCATCCGGTAATATTCTCAAAGAGAAAGAAGAAACTATATCTGTAGATCCTCTGTCAGCAGTATGGCTTGAAAAAACAGATATGCCCGATGCAAAGCTTTATGAAAATTATGTAAGTTTCAAATTCACCTCAGAAGGAGAGACCGTATCATGCGGAACTGTTCTCTTCTGTGCACCGAAACATTTCAGATTCAGGGATCCCGAACTGAAAGTAAGCGTAAACGGCGATGAGATAACCGTCAGTGCATCGGCTTATGCGAAGAGCGTCGAGATAAGAAACGAAAACGATGACCTCGTGCTGTCGGACAACTTCTTTGACTTAAACGCCGATTCAAAGACAGTGAAAATTATCAGTGGCAAAGCAGACGGAATAACCGTAAGAAGCGTTTACGATATCCGTTGATATTTTAGGAAGACGAGGTTTTTCTATGAACAATAAATATGTTATCGATACACCGGAAAACAAAGAATTTTTGCAAAGTAATGTAAAAGCGCTGTTAAGCTTCGGAAAACAATTCCCCTCTCCCGGAGGCTCAAGCTATTATCTGGGTGATGACGGAACACCATGGACGGACAGAAACAGAGAAACATGGATAACTTCAAGAATGGTCCATGTATACAGTATAGGTAGAATGTTGGGATTCCCGGAATGTGAGGAGCTCGCTTCAAAAGGGCTTAAAGGACTGAAAACCGAACTTAAGGACACAGAAAACGATGGATGGTATGCAGGTATCACCCCTGACGGAAGACCTTTGGAAGGCAAGCAGTGTTATGCTCATGCTTTTGTAATACTCGCCACATCAAGCGCGTATCTTGCAGGGATAGAAGGAGCGAAAGAACTTCTTGACGAAGCTATAGCCCTGTACGATAAGCGTTTCTGGAATGAAGAAGAAGGACTGTCGGTCGATACCTGGGATACAGTTTTTTCGACACTTGACAGCTACAGGGGATTAAATGCCAACATGCATACTGTTGAGGCTTTCCTGGCAGCTGCCGATGCTCTCGAAGATAAAAAGTACAGAGTTCGCGCAGGCCGTATCATATCAAAAGTAGTACAGTGGGCAGAAGAAAACAGCTACAGGCTTCCCGAACATTTTACATCGGAATGGAAAGCCGAACTTGATATGAACAAAGATAAACCCGACGATCCGTTTAAGCCGTACGGCGCTACTCCGGGACATGGCATAGAATGGGCGAGACTCATCACACAATGGGTATTATCCACCAAAGATCTGGATAGGGGAATCAGGGAGAAATACTTAAAAACAGCCTGCAACCTGTACGGAAGAGCCATATCGGATGCATGGAACGCAGACGGTGCTGAAGGAATAGTGTATACCACGGACTGGGAAGGAAAACCTGTCGTACATGACAGAATGCACTGGACCCTGGCCGAAGCCATAAATACATCGGCAGTCCTGTACAGGGTTACCGGAGACAAGAAATACAGCGATGATTTCGGAATGTTCTTAAAATACCTGGATGAAACGGTTCTGGATCATAATACCGGTTCATGGTTCCATCAGCTGGATGAGAAAAACAGGCTAAAAGGTACTGTATGGCCCGGTAAGTCGGATCTGTACCATGCATTCCAGTCCATGCTTATTCCTTACCGTGATCCCGCGGTATCGATAGCAAAAAGTGTAACAAAATAATGTAACGCTTACAATAATCATATACAAAAAGAATTCGGACTGTGGACAGCCCGGATTCTTTTTATTTACTCTGTAAATCGTATTTTTATATTGCATATCTCCGATATAGTTCCGACTCTCATATACGGTCCAAAGAGACCTACACCAGACGTCACTATATCAGTCATATCTCCTATCTTTTTTAATCCGTATGAATTCTCACTTATAATAACGAGCAGGATATTCCCGGGGAATACCTGACCCGCATGGGTATGACCGCTTAATGTCAGATCCACCCCTGCTGCCGCCAGTTCCTCAAGGCCTTTCGGTTCATGGTCGAGCACTATCACAGGATAATCCGAAGCGGGAGCTTTATCCATAATCTCCAGAGGGGTATTCCTGACTGTTATTCCTCTTCCGGGTCTTGCATAATCGGGACGTCCGTACACATATACACTGTCTTCTATCAGGACTCCCTCATCCATCAGCAGATTTACACCGGCTTTTTCAAGGAATTCATCCATTCTCGGATCACTTTCTTTTTTCCGGTCCTGATTAAATGTAAATCCCGCAAGTACAGGTTCATCAACATCATGATTGCCGTAACATGCGTATATTCCGTATTTACTGTGTATCTCACGGTAAAGTCCGATGAGCCTTTCCGGATCGTCCAAAGCGTCATATATATTATCAAAAATATCTCCACAAATAAACACTATATCCGGTTCACACTCATTTATAAGCTTCACCATCTTTTCCATCTCGGGTACACCGATATTGAATCCCATATGCATATCGGCTACCATTACGGCATTCAGTTCTTCAAGCCTGCCGTTTTTCTTCGGAAGTTCCACCGAATAATCCGTGACCCTGGTATCGGTGGCATGGATAAAACCGTAGATACATATTATCAATGTAAATATTATACCGGCAGACGCAGCGCTGATGGCTATCTCTCTGGGTCTTTCAAGACTTTTTGTAGTCCCCTTCTTCTTTTTTACGATTCTCCAGATAAGACAGAAAATAAGATACAGTATAGCCGGGAACAGTGAGTAGAGAAGTACCCCCAGCCACATGCTGCCATAATGCTGGAATGCGAACTTCGTCTTTGAATACGGGAGCAGAAAGCCTATGGGCATCGCTGCTGCCGCAAATATAAACACACCGTAGATCAGGATTTTCACCAGTATATTTGTTTTCTTAAAACATGCCTTCAGCCATCTGTTTACCATAAATGCTATAAGCCATGTCGCAAATAAATATAACGGACTAAGTATTAATGCTAACATTTTGTAAAATTTATCCTTTTATAACAATAACTAAATCATGTGACCAAAAGAACAATTCCTACTGTCACGTTCCACTCTCCTGTACTGTCTCAGGATGCTGGTCTGGATATTCGGTGATGCCTGCTCCGGTATTCAGATTATTGCTTGAATATACAATATCCGCCATAAATATCAGGAGCAGCATGATACACAGGGGGGCCACATAACGCAGCCTCCATTTTCTGAAACAGTTGTCACATACAGGGCCTAAGAAATATACCACCAGGCACCCGAGTACCGCAAACAGAAGCAAACCTTCCGCACATATCCTGCCCTGAATATTTAAGAAATAACCCGTATAATCCCACCACTGGGTGTGATACATATTATCAAGAACCGTTGCGGTAGAATACTCCATGATAGCGCTTAATACAAGTATGCTTCCGAATTCCAGTAACGGTCTGTTCCTGAACCTGTTTAAGAAAATAAGTATCAGGATACTTCCACAGCCGTAAATCGGAACTATGGGTCCGCGCAGGAATCCCCTGTTTACGAATACTCCGTCCTCATACAGATGAAGTCCCACTTCCCACAGCCAGCCTATAAATGAGAAACAGAAAAACATCAGTACTATCGACCATATAGAATACCGTCTGCCGTAATGAAGATATTCAATCTTGGGCGGTTTTATCAGATGCAGTATGGTCTTTCTGTATGCCGGGAATAGTCTGAACGGATAAATCTTCTTTTCAAAGACCGCCTGCTTTGTCTTTATCTTCATCTGGTGTTCTTCATACTCGCAAAGCTTTTTCTCTTCACGGCTGGCAAAAAGTACCAGACCAAAATTCTTTGCTATAAATCCGGCAACGCCCTTCATCTCGGAAGGTGCCGGCATCTCCTCATCCACAAGGCTTTTTATATCCGCATAAGCTTCATCGATATGCTTGTCATCAGCCTTGACATAGAGGAATCTGTCGTTTAACAGCTCTGCTTCAGGAACGGACTTCTTTTTCTTTTTTATCTGAGTCCTGAGTTCCGTATAATACTCGGCAAATGTAGCGGCCTCATACGCATTTAAGAAGAACAGTTCCAAAATTCCGAACGTGAAAAATGACAGCACTTTCCATCCCAAAAACGAAACACCGAGCTTAAACGCCTCCCATTTGTGTCCGTTCATCATATCGGTTGAAAGTTTTCTGGCTTCTTTTGCCGATATGCCGGGGTTTTCAGCCATAATATACGGCACCAGCATGTACTGATATGCTTTTATAATACCGCCCACCAACGTAAGGGACCACAGGATGGTTATAATCGTAGTAGAAAACAATACCCATGCCGTCTGTATCCATCTGCCGGATCTGAATAGATAAAAAACTCTTCTGATGGGGACAGTTTCATAAGTCCTCGATTCCAGCACAAAACGTATGGATACAACCTTAAATATATTAAAAACAAAATACCAAATAAATACTGAAAGCAGGATCATCAATCCGATGATAATTATAGATGCCGCATTATCCGACTTTACGATCGATGCTATACCCGCAAAGATACGGTTGAAGAGCTTTCCCGATGTAAGAGAGTTTACGATTTCCGCAAATACTCCCTGAGTTTTACCTACTTCTACGGGACCAATGTATGAAGATTCCAGTGCTCCTCCGTCTATCTGGCTTGCTACACGGGAAACACTGTCCTTTACATCGGTAAGTCCGTCTTTTAAGTTCTTCACACCGTCTATCAGGGAATCCTTGCCTTCGAGGATGCCGTTTGACAAGCTGTCACCTATTTTTTTACCGCTTTCCGTGATATTATCTTTTAGTTTTGTGGCACTGTCCCATACTTTATCGGCTCCGAACCCGCTGGTTATGTACTGGAACACATCTGCGACCCCTCCGAATCTCTCATCCATTATGGAGGTTGATATTTCATCAGAATCCAGCAGGCTCTCCCTTGACAATGCCCTTTTCAGCGAACCAAATGAAGAGGCATTCTCCACTCCGATAAATGAAGTGAATGCCATGATCAGGACTATTATCCAATAGTGGGTCTTTAATACTGCAAGTCCCCTATTTTTTAATTCCTTCCTGTTCATTTGAACCTACCTCCGAAAAAATCACAGGTTTTCCTATAACATCCGCATACAGATCGAGACCGAAACTTGTCAGCTCGGGAACGCTCTGTATCATCTTGAACGTTCTCACGCCGCCTTCTTTTCTTTCGGCACAGAAAAAGGTGATATCAGAATGTTCATTGTTCTTTTCCTTCTCTTCAGTCTCCGCATATATCTTCTGGGCAAACGACAAAAGATGAGTAACAGTGATGACCTTCACTCCTGCCTCGTTCATGGCTTTTATGATATCATAGGCTATAATGGATCCGTCTATCTCCGTAGTAGTAGCAAATGATTCATTTAAAAGTACGAGGGATGCGTTATCCAGATGGTCGATTATGGAATTCATACGTCCCAGTTCTTCATCCAGACGTCCGCTGTTCATGGCTGAGTCCTCACGACGGGTAAAGTGAGTAAACAGAGATGTAAATATTCCGCTTGAAAAGCTTTCCGCAGCTACCTGAAGTCCTGCCTGCATCATAACCTGGGCAATGCCTACGCTTCTAAGAAACGTAGATTTTCCTCCCTGGTTGGCTCCGGTGATGATCACGAGCATTTTGTCGTGTATGTTGCAGGTATTTCCTACCGCATTCACACGCTGTTCCATACACATGACAAATTCTTTAAGCTCACTGAACGCCAGATTATTCCTCTCACATACCGTAGGGAAACAATAGTCTATCCCGATACGCTTCATATGCCGGCTCAAATTCACGGCACCCCTGTAAAACGCTGTCTGGAACAACAGCTGATCAAAGAATCCCGAGAATCTGTCCAAAAATTCTCCGGTAAAAGTCATAATATAATTTACTGTATTCTGCTCCAGCTGAACCACCTGTTTTTCTATAGCCGGAGTCATTTTGACAGAAAATGAATCGGGGGTCAGGGAATTCTTGAATCCTACTATTTTTGATATCGTGCTTTTCGGATTCCTGTATCTTACCATTTTTGATGTGACTTCCTTTAATTTCACATCTTTGAGTTTCAGTCCGGCTCCGAGTTTCCCCTCTATTACCAGTCTCGGAGAGTATACAAACAGTGCTCCGTCCTTTTCTTCGCTTTCCTTCACATAGAATGAAACATCATTAAGAAGCGTCTCTATCTTCTTTTCATATTCGTCGTCGAATTCTTCATTCAGACGCTTTGCGAGATTTTTCAGACCTTCAGATGAAAACAGAACCGTACTTCCCCTGAGAAGTTTTTTTATCTTTTTAAGACCCGAAACGAAGAGCGAAGTCAGATGTATCTGTGTGACCGTCCAGCCCGCATCATCGGATCTTCCGCTGTATCCCGTGGCTCTTCTCCCCAGTTTGTCCCATTCTCCGACTATGGATGTCGCAGCCTTGTACAGGTCCTGGATAAAACTTTCGTTTTCCAGACAGTCCTTTAATATCTTCTGCCTGTATAATATCTCTTCTTTTGAGACGAGCGGAACCACCATAACCCTGCTCATCGTATCCGTTATAAACGGATCCTGTTCTTTTATCTGTTTTGCAGCTCCGTTTTCAAATACCACGTCTTTTCCGGCATTCATATACAGGGTTTTAAGCCCTAAATCCTGAACTATCGATTTGGAATCAAAGTACTTTGAAGCTCCGACCCATTCTTTATCCTTATATAACAAATATGCGTTCATTGCATCCCCTCATTTATATACATCACTGCATCAATCACAGAACCGTCCCTCTGATCGATTCAAGTCTCTTCTTCAGATTCTCGTAACCCAGGCCGTACTTCTCCACCTGATTCTTTGCACATCCTTCGTAGTCCACCGCTTTTTTCAATATCTTAAAGTTCTGTTTGCCATTCTCGTCCAGCTGTGCAGAAAGACCTACTATCCTGTCATCTATATCACAGAGCTCCCTCAAGTGCGTGACATATATCCCGTGACATCCCTGTTCCAGAAAATGCTTCAGCACGTTCTGGCCCATGATGATCGCATCGTAATTTGCCGCAGTGGTAAACAATTCGTTTATTACCACAAATGCATCGCTTGGATTTTCCTTCATCATAGGTGACAGACGAACCAGCTCTTCCATCAGTTTGCCTCGTCCGGTCTCCACGCTTTCTTCTACGGAGAAGTGTGTAAGTATATCCGGGAAATACATCACCGAAGCTTCTTTTGCAGGAACATCAAGCCCGACTTTTGAAAAATATACCAGCTGTCCGAGACTTCTCGCAAAAGTGGTTTTTCCGCCCTGATTGGGACCTGTAAGGACAAAGAAAAGTTCTCCTTTTTCATACGACATGTCATTACTGATCACAGGTTTTCCTTTTTCCGAGTTTACACAGGCAAGTGCCAGATCGTAAAGTCCGGTAGCAGCTATCCGTTCGCCTTCCGACTTTTTGGGACTCGTAAATGCAAATCCCGCTTTTTTCATCTTCTCCTCAAATTCATAGAAGGAAAGATAAAACCTCAGTTCATCTGCAAGCCTGCCAAACACCGTATTCTCATATTTATTCTTTTCATCATAAAGCTTGTCGGCTTCTTTGAAAATATCCGGATTTCTTTTTGCGACTATCTTTACTATCTCCTGTTCGAATCCGGTAAGTTCGTCGGTAGATGCACAGGGATTGACAAACTCTTTTTCGTTGGTAGCACAGATTCCGGAGAGGAATTCTTCATAGAATCTAAAGTTTCTTTCTTCCTGCTCATCATCCTCTTCAGCGCTCTTCTCTTTTTCTTCCTCAATACCGTTTTCAACCGACACTATTATTCTTCCGTTTTCATAATCGGCCGTAACAGACAACGCATCAAGTGCAGTCTTAAGCTTCACGGATTTTTCTTTCATAGAGATAAAATCCTGCGTTCCGGTATACTCTTCGAGGTATTTCGCAAGCTCCGTAAAACCTTCAGACTTCAGATCCGCTGCCTTAAGTGCCTCAAGAAGGTTTACCAGACATCCCGTATATATTACCATACCGCAGAAATTCCAGACCGGTTTTTGAAGATCTACACGTGTGCTGTTTTTCTTATTCTCGATATCGCGGTATTCGTTATATGCCATATTGAAGGCGGCCAGCGCGTCATATAATCCGCATTCGCATATATCACGGTATACCATGCGTCTGTATTCCACGCATTCCTCGTCCAGAGGGAAATACTCAAAATACTGTATCACTCCTCTGTCTCCTTTTGTGGCCCTTTCTATAATCTGATCTATGTTCAGGTCCAGGAAAAATGCAGGCCTTGTCACTCCTTTATTCGATTCCTTTATATCAAGTATGCTCTCAAATCCCATATTATCTCCATTCTAAAATTGCATTTTTTCATATCATTTTATTTTATCCCAAAACTATTTTTTTGTCAAATGTTACTATACATAGCCGGTCCGCTTTATTGCAGGACGCGTGCTTACTTTTCATATCCGTGCCTTGTTAAGTTTAACTTGATTTTTTTTATTTCATGGGTATAATTATATAGTACTAAACCCGGAGGAAAAAGAAAGTGATATTATCCGTAAACAACATAACAAAGAGCTTCGGAACGGACATGATACTGTCCGAGGTTTCATTTCATATAGAAGCGGGTCAGAAAGCCGCAATCGTCGGAATAAACGGCGCAGGTAAATCGACATTATTAAAAATCATAACCGGCGAACTTGCCCCCGACTCAGGCACGGTTTCCCTGCAAAAAGACGCAAGCATAGGAATACTTACCCAGACTCAGAATCTCACGGACGATAACAATATCTATGACGAGGTTCTGTCAGTAAAAGCGGATATCCTCGCTTTGGAAGAAAATATCAGAAGAACTGAACATACCCTTAAAGATCTCAAAGGTGAAGAACTCGAACAGGCACTAAACCGTTACTCACGTATGAATGCCGAATTCGAGGATGCAAACGGGTATGCCATAAAAAGTGAAGTGACAGGCGTGCTGAAAGGTCTCGGATTTGAAGAAGACGAGTTTTCTAAAACGGTCGGTACTCTCTCGGGAGGTCAGAAAACCAGAGTAGCCCTGGCGAAACTGCTGCTGTCTAAACCGGATATCATCATGCTCGACGAGCCCACCAACCATCTCGACATGGATGCCATAAGATGGCTCGAAGGTTTCCTCGGTTCATACAAAGGAGCCGTTATCCTGGTAGCCCATGACCGTTATTTCCTGGACAAAATAGTGTCTAAAGTAGTAGAAATAGAGAACACACACGCCATAAGCTATGACGGAAATTATACCGAATTTTCGAAGAAGAAAAAGATGATGCGCGATGCCCTGATCAAGCAGTATCTGAATCAGCAGCGTGATATCAAGCATCAGGAAGCGGTAATAGAAAAGCTGAAATCATTTAACCGTGAAAAGTCCATAAAGCGTGCAGAAAGCAGGGAGAAACAACTTGCAAAAGTGGAACGTATCGAGCTTCCCAAGGAACTGAACGCCGAGATGGATATACGCCTCGAACCGAATATCGAGAGCGGTAATGATGTGCTGACGGTAAGAGGACTATCAAAAGGCTTTGACGGTGTAACACTCTTCCGTGATGTGGATTTTGAGGTTAAAAAAGGTGACAAGGTAGCCATCATAGGTGCGAACGGAACCGGCAAAACCACACTGATGAAAATCCTGAATGGGCTCCTCGAACCCGATGCAGGAACGTTCAAACTCGGAGCCAAGGTCTATACAGGTTATTACGATCAGGAACATCATGTCCTGAACCCTGAAAAGACAGTATTTGAAGAGATTCAGGATACATACCCCGATATGGATAACACCAGGGTAAGGAACGTGCTCGCTGCTTTCCTGTTTACAGGTGATGATGTATTTAAACTGATAAGGGACTTAAGCGGTGGAGAAAAAGGACGTGTATCACTGGCAAAACTTATGCTTTCCGATGCAAACCTTCTATTTCTCGATGAGCCTACGAACCACCTTGATATCATATCGAAGGAAATACTCGAGCAGGCTGTATCTTCATACAAAGGAACCGTTGTCTACGTTTCCCATGACAGATATTTCATCAATAAAACCGCCACAAAGATAATGGAACTAAGGAATAACGGTTTCCTGTGCTTTGAAGGGAGCTACGACTACTATCTGGAAAAACGTGATGCGCTGATGAAACTCCATGAAGAAAAACAGGTGGCCGTCTCGGGTGTATCCGCTTCGGTCTCATCCGATGATGCCGCATCATCAAAGGGTTCCAAAGAGGACTGGGCAAACGCCAAGAAAAAGCAGGCGGAAACCAGGAAGATTGAAAATGAATTAAAGAAATGTGAAGAAGAGATAAATAGGCTCGAAGCCAGAAATTCTGAAATAGATGAAGAAATGCAGCAACCCGACGTAGCTACCCGCCCTTCAAAGCTTATGGAATTATCCGCAGAACACGAGAAAAATTCCAAAGAGCTGGAGGCTCTTCTCGAAAAATGGGAAGAACTGTCGGAAAAACTGGATTCATAACCCGGAGAGAAATATGGACAAGCTTCTGACTATCATTGTTCCGTGTTTTAATGAGCAGGAGGTATTGCCTTTGTTCGTCGAGGCAGTCACACCTGTCAGGAAGGAACTAAAGGAAAAACATGAATTAAATACGGAATTGCTGTTTGTGGATGACGGTTCGACAGACAAAACCCTTGAGATTTTAAGGGATTTTCACGCGCGAGACGAAAGCATCCGCTATGTTTCGTTTTCCAAAAACTTCGGAAAAGAAGCAGGGATCCTGGCAGGCTTAAAAAATACAAAAGGAGATTATGCCGTGCTAATGGATGCCGACCTTCAGCACCCGCCCGAACTGCTGCCCCTGATGTACAATACTCTCACTACACCCGATTCCGACTCCGATACGACCGGCAGCGGGCCCTACGATTCGGTAGCCATGTACAGGGATGACAGGAAAAAAGAAGGGTTCTTCAGAAGACATTTTTCTTCAGTGTTTTTCAGGCTGATGAACAGGCTGTCAAAGCTGAACATAAAGAATGGAGCCACAGATTTCCGCCTCATGAACCGCCCCATGATAAACGCCATACTGTCGATGCCTGAGACCAACCGTTTTTCAAAGGGCATATTCAACTGGGTGGGATTCAATACCAAATGGCTTCCTTTTGAAACGGGAGAACGCCCTGCAGGAGAATCAAAATGGTCCGGTGGAAAACTACTCTCGTATTCATTTGACGCTATTTTAAGTTTTTCCGAAGTACCTTTGAAAATATGCTCATGGCTCGGGATCATCTTCTGTCTGGTATCCTTCTTTTTGGGTATATTTCATTTTATAAAAACCATAATATTCGGAGATCCCGTAGCCGGTTTTCCGACCCTCTACCTCATGATGCTTCTGCTCGGTGGTATAATTCTGCTTTTCTTAGGAATTATGGGACAGTATCTCGCCAGAATATATCTGGAAATAAAACAACGTCCGGTGTATATTGTAAAGGAAACAGAGGATAACGATCCCATACACCAAAAGGAGAGATGATTTATGATTCAGATGCTAACACCTGCATATTACGTACCGGCCTATACCGTTTATCGTACCAACAGTTTTTTCACAGGTAACGGATTTTACATAGTCATGGGACTTGTATGTATTATCATGGGAGGGTGGCTGCTGTATACCAAGGCATATAAATACAGCCTGATCAAAAAAAATTGTACCGTCCCTGTAGAAGCCAGAATTTATGAGATAGATTCCAAATACGGCGGCAAAGGCGGAAGACGTTACAATTTCTCATATGAGTTTTTCTTCAATGAGCAAAGGTTCGTAGCAAGCAACGACATATACGAAAAAATTGGAATGTACTGGCGGCGTCCTCATGAAGGTGATGTAGTGACCATATTTATAAATCCATCAGATCCTCATGAATTCTACGATATAGTATTAAAGGGTGGAAGAAATACAGGTATTGTTGCCGGAATTCTTATAACAGCAATAGGAATTTTCATGCAGTTCATGCCTCTTCTTATTAAATAATCTGCAAGTTATATATTTAACATTAAATGCCCCGGATTTTGAAAATCCGAGGCATTTTTTATCGTAGTCTGCTGTCTTCAAATCTTGAACGTGTACTTAATACATCACAAACATAACCGATTCTTTGATCGATATCATCGCTTGATGATATGATATCAAGACTGACCTCTATATTTGTTATGGTTCTTTCATCAATCTTACTGTAGTTTGCCTTTATGATATCGAGTTTCTCTTTTGATGATCCGGCGTCTAAGAACTGCATGATAACCGGTGACGGAACTCCTGCCATGTCTTTGTCTTCTGCTGTACTTTCTGTTGTGTCTTCAGCCATATCACTTCCGATATCATTACCGGTATGATCAACCGACCCTTCCACTTCGGCCTTCTTCCCGCTGTCACCGGATGACGGTACCGTATTTATGTTCCCTGCAGAAACATTTACACTTTCCACATCCTTTACTTCCTCGAACCTATAGCGCTGCTTTGTAACATTTTCTTTAGAATCCGGTACCTCCTCAGTAAACTGCGAGGCAGGTCTTGCAAACACCTGAAAACTACCGTAAAGTGCCTGATAGATCACCAGCTTCTCGTTTGTCTCTGTATGTGTCGCAGTACATAGAACCTGATATATTCCGCCCTTAAAATGCCGGTATATTTTTCCTATCTGAATCGTTTCCATGGTAAACCCTCTTAAATCTTTATCTTTATGTTATCCGTTTTCCTGGCTTTGTAATAATCGGCATATTCCCTGGTGATCAGGTTGTATCTGACCATAAGCTCAACATCCTTGTCGAAATCTTCATTCTTAAGTTCCTTGTCATCGACCATGGCCTGCAGGGTTCTTCTGATCCTGTCCTGATAATCATTCTGGGATATGACATTGTCCGTCCAGAAAATACGGCTCTCATAAGCTTCTTTGAAGTAATCCGAATATTTTCCGTGAATATTCAGCGAATCAAATACTTCAAATTCAAAGTCAAACTTGTTGAACATCTTTCTGAGAGATCTCGGGGTAATAGCAATCTTTCCGCCCATGATATACAGATTCTTAAACATTGCATCCGTAGTTCCTCTTTCGGTACCCTGATAAAGCGAGGGAAGGAGATCTCCGAATATCACGTTTACATCCGGATCGTTTCTTATCTCTTCATAACTCTCCGCAAATTTTTCCTCAACGTTTTTCTGATAGGTAACTTTTAGGAAATCTCCCATGGGCATAAGTTCTGTTCTTAGCGCGCCCTCAACAAGGATAATATTGCATATTCTTCCTTTTTCCTGAATAAACGCAGGGGTATGGAGAACTCTGGCTTCTTTCCATGAATCGATAAAAACAGGTGTATATCTTCTGTCGTCTTTTCTGACTTTCAGCATCTTCTTCCGGGCTTTTATCTGTTTGGCAGTGGGCTTTTTTACCTCATACACATCTTCCTTTCTGCTCGCAGAAGGCCTGTCATCATCGCCTGTATCATATGCCATAATCTCATCGAGACCGTATGATTCATCACTCTCACGTTCTCTCAGCATCGCTTCCAGATCATCATCCGATTCCGAATTCTTGGAACCATCCTTCTTTTCATCCTTTGCCTTTTCTTCTTTCGAAGAGTTACCTACTCCGGGCAAGGTGCTTCCCACACCTATAGCCAGATCCGACAGATCTTCCTCAAGCATGGAAAAATCTATATCCATGTTCTCGTCTTCCTTCTTGTCGAACTCGCTGTTTTTTTCTTCTTTTTCTTTATCCTTTTTGTCTTTTGATTTCTTGGGTTTCGGCTCCTTGTTTTTATTTTCAAGGTCCACATTAATATCAACAAATGAAAACGAAAACATAACAAGAAGTCCTGCGATCAGCAGAACCGCTCCCGTCCCCAGGAATATCAGAGAGTTCCCGGATATTCCCGAAATGAGGAGGACCAGACCTGCGATCAGTAGGACTATCACACCGATCAGGTACATTTTCACTTTAGTCTCACCGTATTTCAGGGTGATCAAAAGCTTCGTAATCATTTATTCTCCCTTAATCTCAAAAAAATCTTTTACTTCTTCCACTACTTTTTTGCCCATTTCATAACCATGCTCATAAAGTTCGTTAAGCTTCACTGGATCACGGGTTATAAGTTTGGGCAGACTTATCTCGGGATAATAGGCCAGTGCCTGTTTCTGAAGCACGAGTTCTTCCACAAAATCCAGATCCGAATTGTATTTGTACGGTCTTTCCCTCATGGTTTTTACAAAGTTCCTATGCCAGAAATATCTGGTGGTGATCAGTTTACTGGTCTTCAGTTTTTTCCTGTACCGGCTCTGCTGCGTAAGTATTATCAGATTCTTTTTCATCCCGTCGGATACCGCACGCCTTATCGGAATAGCATCGGCCATTCCTCCGTCGGTCATGGGTCTTCCGTCGATAAATCTTGTACGGGTGATGACCGGAAATGAATTTGAAGCACAGCACATATCCATCAGATAGTCCTTGTCCTTGTAATCATTTATATAGACCGGTTCTCCCGTTCTAAGATCAGTCATACTCATGGTAAGTCTCTGTCCAGAATTGAAAAACTCATCAAAATCTATGGGCAGTATTTCATTGGGAATGCGGTAAAACATAAGCTTCGTGTTATATACCGATCCCCTGGTAAAAAAGTTCCACCACGAGAACAGTTTTCTGATCCCTACAGTATTCAGCAGTGCGTTTCTGGACCAGCCGTTTTGTTTTGATATATAGCTTAGGGCCACATATGCACTGGCTGATACTGAATAGACATTTTTAAAATATATTTTATTTTCTATTAAACGATCTAAAATACCGGCTGAAAAGAGGGCTCTGGTTCCGCCTCCCTCCAATACCAGACCGCTGTCAACAAGCATTGCTTTGTCCTCCCGGTAGACTAATACTTTTTTAGCTTACCTGCTTTGCTTCCCTGGCTATTTTCTCTTCTTCCTCCAGCTTTCTGAAATCGGTTTTTCCGATTTTGGTCGTAGGAAGACTGTCTCTAAATTCTATTTCATTTGGTTTGGCATATTTAGCAAATTTGGTCTTGCAGTATTCCATGAGTTCTTTTCTGGTATCCTCATTCGGCTCAACATTCTGCTTTAATACCACAAAAGCCTTGATCTTCTGCATCCTGTATTTGTCAGCCACACCGATAACGCAGGACTTCTCAACCTTCGGATGTTCCTCAAGAACAGCCTCAACCTGATTGGGATAAACATTATATCCCGAAGCAATTATCATACGTTTTGCTCTTCCCTTAAAGAATACAAAACCGTCTTCGTCTATCATGCCAAGGTCTCCGGTATAGAGCCACCTGGTTCCGTTTTTGTCCTCCCTTAAGGTCTGTGCTGTTTCTTCGGGATTGCCGATATATTCCTTCATGATCAAAGGACCGCTGATGATAATCTCTCCGGTTTCTCCGACAGGAAGCTCTTTGCCCGTATCATGGTCAACGATTCTGAACTCCATATCGGCGAAAGGAATACCTATGCTTCCGCGCTTAGCACCCTCCTTGGGTGACAGGCAGCATGCTGACAGAGTCTCCGTCGCACCGTAACCTTCACGAACCTGTACGGGTGAATTATGATCTGCCAGGAATTTATCAAATCTGTCCTTAAGTTCGGGCGAAAGACTGTCTCCACCCGAGAAAATACCTTTCAGATTTGAAAAATCAAGGCCATGGATCGGAGGAACCCTGAGTATTGCTTCAAACAATGTAGGCACACCTGCGAAATACGAGCACTTCGATTCGGATATCAGCTTCACATAGCTCTTTGCCGTAAACCTGGGTATCAGTATGCTGCAGGCACCTGCATAAAGCATGCAGTGGATGCAGATTCCAAGTCCGAACCCGTGGAACATAGGCATAGCGGCTATAAATTTGTCTCCGGGTGAAAGGACCGGTACCGTAGCCTTTATCATGATGGCCTGGGCGTTGAAGTTGTAATTGGTCAGCACAACTCCTTTGGTGGTTCCGGTAGTTCCGCCCGAGAACAGGATAACCGCAGGATCTTGTGCCAGACGGCTTTCTGCGTAAGGTCCTTCATAATCTTTGCCGAGCTGCATAAATGTCTGCCAGCGGAAAATACAATCTGTTTCTTCAACCTTTTCTGTTTTTCTTCCGGCTGTCATTTTGTATGCGACATTCTTCGGGAATGCAAGTCCGTCCTGGATACCTGTGATGATGGTGAGCCTTACTTCTGTCTTGTCAAGTATATTCTTGAACTTGCCAAAGAGCTGATCCAGAGTCACTACCATAACAGACCTGGAGGTCTTTAAGTAATACTCTATCTCCATCTCGGAGGATAAGGGATGGATCATACTGGCTACACCGCCTGCGAGGTTTACCGCATAGAACAGACACAGTGCCTGAGGACAGTTCGGGAGCGCTATAGTTACGCTTTCTCCCGGCTGAAGGCCAGAACTTTTAAGTGCCTTGGCACATAGCTCAACCTGCTTCCTCATGTTCTTGTAGCTTACTTTTCTTCCCAAAAACTCGTATGCTATATAACCGGGATAAATATCTGCGGCCCTGAACAGGGCGTCGCAGATAGTACCCTCATAATAATTCAGTATAGTACCCGCGCTGTTTGAATCAGTATTATATAGTTTTTCAAAAATATCACGGGTATCTTCTTTCTTTCTAAAGCTTATCATGTGTTTTCACAGCCAAACTCCGGCTGTCTCCTTTTATTATAGACAATTCTTGGGATGTCACGGGATAATCATATATCCGATCACTCAATCTCCTCAAGTGCATCACTAAAGTTGTCAAGATCTTCAGGTTTTAACATATCCTTCATATAAGGAACCGCATCTATAAACTTAAATGTTCTGCCGGTTTCAAGCAGAGGATGGTTCAGAACCTGAGGGAACATCTTCTCTACTATGGCACGAAGTTCGGGAGTATCCAGGATCTCACCTACAGTAGTCTTTTCGATGCTGTATTTTGAGTTCTTATTTTCCTTTGCCTCAAGCTTTTTAAGGTGTGTTTTATCAGCACCCCACTCAAAACCTGCCTCCAATGCTTTCTGGTTCGCAAGTACCACAAGTTCACCCTTGCCTGCAAGCTTTTTGGTGAGTCCTGCCAGTACCATCTCTTTTGGAAGCATCTTTGTAAATCCTAAAAGCGCTCCGATCAGGATCATATTCGCCATTCTGACATCACCGATCTCTTTAGCCATGTCATCTGCGGGAACGTCCAGAAGATATATTCCGCCGCTTCTGATCTTGCTCTTTGCCCTGCTCGAATTCCTGATGACAAGTCCATCGGGTACCAGCTCCTGAAGACCCTTCTGGCATGCGTCGTCGCTCATGGCGATCATACCCATGCACTTTCCGGGAAGAGGTGAAAGAATAGGCTTATCGGATATTACAACAGTGCATTTTGCTATACCGCCACGCTGAGCAGCTCCGTACCACGGAACGAATGTGGAAAATCCAAATGCTGCCGCAGTAGCCGCCAAAGAAGCACCTGCAGACATAACACCCTGTCCGCCGGTACCTGAAATAAGTAATGAATATTTCATTCTCCAAACCTCTCTTCCTTGTCCACAAATGTTTTGCACTCAAAATACTTCTCTGTCTGTTTCTCCATAAATTCAAGACTCTTTACGGGATCGCAGTGCCATGTTGTGGGACAGTTAGTAAGCAGCTCGATAAATGAAAAGCCCTTGTTCTCCAGCTGATTCTTAAATCCTTTGATAATAGCTGCTTTAGCCTGCTTTATTCCGGCAGGTGTACGAAGTGTACAACGGGTAACAAATCTGGGAGCATCAAGTTCCTTGATAAGTTCACACATCTTTAAGGGATAACCTGTACCCAGAAGGTTTCTGCCATCCACTGCGGTAGTAGCTTTCTGTCCGAGAAGAGTTGTGGGAGCCATCTGTCCGCCGGTCATTCCAAATATGGAGTTGTTTGCAAATATAACTGTGATATTCTCACCCCTGTTTGCACAGGAAAGGATCTCGGCAAGTCCTATGGAAGCTAAGTCTCCGTCTCCCTGATAACAGAATACCAGACAGTCGGGTCTGCATCTTTTAATACCTGTAGCAACAGCCGGTGCTCTTCCGTGTGCGGAACCGATGATATCAAGATCCCATGAAACTAACCCTTGAGTAGAACAGCCTACAGGAAGAACATACACTGCCTTTTCCCTGACTTTAAGTTCATCTATAGCTTCTGCTATGATCTTTGTAGCGGTAGCATGAAGACAGCCGGGGCAATATGATGAAGCGGTAGGAAGAATCGACTTCGGTCTCTCATATAATTTACTCATTATTCTTCCTCCTTTCCGTCTGCTATGATCTTCTTTATAGCCTGCTTTACGTCATAATCATCAAGTAATACTCCGCCCGAATGGCCGTAGGTATAAACGGGAGCTCTGCCCTTTACGGCTGCTTCCACATCCTCACCCATCTGTGCGGGAATGGTCATTTCTACATCAATAATACCCTTAACCTTAGAATAATCAAGCTTATTAAAGCTCTCCTTAGGGAACGGGAACAGGGTAATAGGACGGATAACTCCGATCTTAACGCCTTCTGCCCTCAGTTCCTCAACTACGGACTTAACAACGCGCGCTGCGATACCGTATGCGGTAACCACATATTCCGCATCGTCCAGGTAAAGCTCCTCAACCTGAACGTCTTCCTTTTCCCAACGCTTTGTACGTTCTGCGAAAGACTTGTTCAGTCCCTCAAGACCTGCCTCATAAATAGGGGAGATCAGATGTGACTGTCTCTTTTCCTCGCCTTCCCATCTGCCCATGGTCCATGAAGACTGAGCCTTGGGATCGGGTTCTTTCATAGGAGGAAGTTCTACCTGCTCCATCATAGCTCCAAGCACTCCGTCCATAAGTACACATACAGGATTCCTGTCGCGCTCTGCAAAATCAAATGCATTATATGTAAGGTCTACTATCTCCTGTAATGTGGAGGGAGCAAATACCATAAGTCTGTGTCCGCCATGACCTAAAGCCTTAGTCACCTGCAGATAATCCGACTGAGCAGGCTGGATACTTCCGAGACCCGGGCCTCCACGGCTTACGTCAACTATCAGTGCGGGGAGCTGTGCTGCGGCAAGATATGAAATACCTTCGCATTTGAGTGATAGTCCGGGGCCTGAAGAAGATGTCATAGCCCTCACACCTGTACTGGCAGCACCATATACCATATTTATAGAGGCAATCTCGCTTTCACCCTGAATGAACACTCCGCCAACTTCAGGAAGCCTGCGGCTCAAATATTCCGGAACCTCATTCTGAGGGGTTATCGGGTAACCTGCGAAGAATCTGACACCGGCTCTTACCGCAGCCTCTGCCAATGCCTCATTACCTTTCATGAATTTCTTTTCCATGTTGTAAACTCCTTATTATTTTCTATTGAATCAGTCTTCTTTAACTACAGTGATAGCAGCTTCGGGACATACGGTACTGCATGAGAGACATCCGATACAATCCGAGATGTTGTCAACCTTTACCTTAACATATCCCTTTGCATTGAGTGAATCCTCAGCTTTGAGTACCTGCTTCGGGCAATACTTTATACAGTATCCGCATCCCTTACAGAACTTCTCTGCTATCGATACCTTAAATGAAGGACCCGACTTTGCCGACTTTTCTACATACTGTTTGTCATAATTTCTCTCTATGACATGAACAAGTCTTGTGATAGTCTGGTTGAGGGGAGTAGGGATACCTGCCTTCTTTCCCAGACGCTCAACTGCACCGTTGATAAAATCTATCTCGGTGGGAGCCTTCTTCATGAGCATATCCTGTGCCATGGAAGGATAATGTAATCCCGAAGTCTTTCTGGCTGAAGGAAGCACATGTGTCATAAAGTGATTGATATCGAGCTTTACACCCATAGCCATACCTACTGCTATAGCTTCCTTTACCATATCTACTGCCAGAAGCACAAATTCCTGATCCGCACCGGCTTCACCGCCGCGCATACGTACCAGTCCGCATCCTGCGTTTACGGCAATATTCACCAGGAGCTTATTCCATACTTCCGTATCTATATCTTCCGTATATACTGCCTTGATCCCGCCTTTATTCAGGATATCGGCAAATTCGTCACCGAACTTTTTCTGTTCCTCACCTTTTACAACCGCACCCAGTGCTACGTTCACATCACCGAAAAGACCGGTGTCGAGAACCGCAGGTGCAGACATGATGGCTGACATATTCAGGCAGCCGTAATATATATTCTCCGGTGCAACGGTTTTTGCGATAATATCGGTGTTACCGATACCATTCTGAAGAGTGATAACCTTTGTATCTTTACCAATGATGGATGATGCTCCTTCGAGTGCACTCTTCGTGTCACAGCCCTTTACCATCACAAGCACTGCATCCATCTCACCCAGTCCCTCACAGCTGACAGCTGCTTTCATGGGAATGGGCGCGGTCTCGGTCTTCTCACCGTCAGCACCCGTATAACTTCTCATAACAATTCCGGGATCGGCCATTTTTGCAGCCAGTTCCTTACGTCTGACCAGAAGCGTAACATCAGCACCGCCCAGCTTCAGAAACGCTCCGAGCATACTTCCCATAGCTCCTGCTCCTAATACAGCAATTTTCAAACCTTTATCCTCCTATGCTTTTTTTCGTTTATAACCGTACTTTCCGGAGAGTCAAAGTCACCTCGAAAACGCCTTTAGCGTTTCCTCGGTAACAAAACGATGCTCCGCATCTCATTTCAGGCGGGGCTTGAACCCCGCCTGAAACAAAGATCTCCCCCCCACCTTCGCTACGCTATGAGGTGGGGGATATCTTCTGTTTTGTTATAAACGGATAAATATACAAAATCCACCTAATAAACCATATTAAAACAAAGACAAAAAAAGTGCATCACCATTTTTGTTGATGATGCACGAAAACGTTTTATTTTGTCAACTTTTCATGTATTGCTGCCGCAGCGGTCTTTCCTGCACCCATGGCAAGTATAACCGTAGCAGCGCCTGTAACAGCGTCACCGCCTGCATAAACATAAGCCTTTGATGTAGCGCCCTTCTCATCTGCTATGATACAGCCCTTGGCGTTGGTATCAAGTCCTTCTGTGGTCTTCTTGATAAGAGGATTGGGTGTCTGTCCGATAGCTATAACAGCGGTATCGATATCAAGCACATGCTCGGAACCCTTTATCTCTACAGGCTTTCTTCTGCCGCTGGCATCGGGCTCGCCAAGTTCCATACTGAGTAACTCTACTCCCTTAAGCCATCCGTTCTCATCACCGATGAACTTGGTAGGATTCTCAAGGAGCTTAAACTGGATGCCCTCTTCCTCTGCATGCTCAACTTCCTCTTTACGAGCCGGAAGCTCTTCCTTGCCACGTCTGTATACGATATATACATTTTCAGCTCCGAGACGCTTTGCACATCTGGCTGCATCCATGGCTACGTTTCCGCCGCCGAATACCGCTACATTCTTTCCGCAGTATACGGGAGTATCATACTCAGGGAACTTATATCCCTTCATAAGATTGATTCTGGTCAGGAACTCGTTTGCAGAATATACTCCGTTCAGAGCCTCTCCTTCAATTCTCAGGAATGAAGGAAGTCCTGCTCCCGTTCCGATATATACTGCATCAAACTCCCCGTCTAAAAGTTCGTCAACCATCAGGGTCTTACCGATAATGGTATTGGTCTCGATTTTAACACCCAGGCTCTTTAATTTATCGATTTCCTTCTGAACTATATTCTTCGGAAGACGGAACTCGGGGATACCGTACATCAGAACACCGCCTGCTGTATGGAATGCTTCAAATATTGTAACCTCATAGCCCAGCTTTACAAGATCGCCTGCTGCGGTAAGTCCGGAAGGACCGGATCCTACGACTGCGACTCTCTTGCCGTTCTTTTTGATCTCCGGAGTCTTGTCCTTACCATTCTTCAAATGATAATCTGCTACGAATCTCTCTACACGTCCGATACCTACGGGTTCACCCTTGATGCCTCTGACACACTTGGACTCGCACTGCTTCTCCTGAGGGCAAACTCTTCCGCATACTGCAGGAAGTGCATTGGTCTCAGTGATCTTCTCGTAAGCTTCTTCAAATTTTCTCTCAGCAACAAGAGCTAAGAACTCAGGAATCTTTACTGCTACGGGACATCCTGTCATACAGGGTCTGTTTTTGCAGTTTAAGCATCTCTGTGCCTCATCTACTGCCATGTCCTCTGTGTAGCCTGTTGCTACCTCTAAAAAGTTTTTATTTCTTACATCCGGCTCCTGTGCGGGCATGGGATTCTTTGTTAATGACATATTAGGCATTGCAGTGCTCCTTTCCTGTGATACGGCATCTTCCTTCTTCACATGATCTCTTCTCATAAGGCTTAAACATCTGGGAACGCTTTAACGCTGCATCCCAGTCTATCTTATGTCCGTCAAAATCAGGTCCGTCAACACATGCAAACTTTGTCTCTCCGCCTACTATAACTCTGCAGCCGCCGCACATACCTGTACCGTCGATCATGACAGGGTTCATGGATACTGTGGTAGGAATGTTGTACTGTTCTGTAACACGGCATACTGCACGCATCATAACAAGAGGTCCTATAGCGATGACTTCGTCAAACTTCTCTCCTGCTTCAATCTCTTCTTTGAGTCTATCTGTAACAAAACCCTGAAGTCCGTTCGATCCGTCATCGGTAGTGATGATAAGCTTGTTCGAAACAGCCTTCATCTCATCCTCAAGGATGATGAGTTCTTTGTTCCTGAAACCGGTGATAACGGTAACATCAGCACCGAGTGATTTTAACTTCTTTGCCTGAGGATATGCGATAGCAGTGCCGAGTCCACCGCCGATGATGGCTACCTTCTTGATATGATCAAGAGGTGTGGGCATTCCCAGAGGACCTGCGAAATCAAGGATTGACTCTCCTGCCTTCATAGCAGCAAGATCCTTTGTAGTCTTTCCGACAGCCTGGATGATAATTGTAACCGTTCCCTTCTCACGATCGAAATCCGATACTGTAAAAGGAACTCTCTCTCCGAATTCGTCAATTCTTAAGATAACGAACTGACCCGGCTCAGCCTTCTTTGCCACAAGCGGAGCCTCGATCTCCATCAGGAAAACCTGAGGATTCAAATCTTCTTTTCTGATAATCTTGTAAGACATTTCTTTCTCCTTCATACTTTAAAAACACTTGTTTAAGTAAAAAATGAATATACGGCAAATTATACTATAAACATTTTATTTTTTCAAGTAATTTTTTCATTTTACTATATCTGAATCGCTTCTCTCATCCGTGTTATCCAAACGGCTGAATTTACTGAAAGAACACTCTATTACTTTAGCGTTACCGTCCTTCTCTCCGTAGATTGCGCCACACGATCCCTTGTGAACATATACCAAACCTGCTTCCTCATCTTCTTTGATATAGTCGATACGTACTGGTTTTGTAAAATGCTGTCCATAATTGAGCAGATCAACCGATAAAGCCTTTATGTTCTTGGTACTGCAGCCTGCAACTATACCCTCATCCATGAATCCGCCGATAAGTCCGCCAACAACTTCTGTACCTCCGGTCCGTGCAGTACGGAGTCGGGCATTTGTTACCGTACATTCCGCAATACATGTTCCTTTTATTTCGCTGCTGTCTTCACCTGCTTTTAAGATAAGCGGGTTGATGATAAGACCTGTTCCGGCGGTGACTATCAGAGTAACAAGCCACATATCCTTCGGAGCTGATTCAACTTTTCCGACAAGACCTCCGACATATGACTCACCGTCTATCCTGACATCCTTGGCATGACAGTTTTCTATATAACAGAGTTTTGCAAGCCCGATCAGAGCACCTGCCTCAGTTCTGCGTGTATACTGATTTACTGCGACGATCACGCACTTCTCGATATTCAGATCCCTGATCACCACTCCTGCAGCGTAACCGAATAATCCACAGTTGTCTTCACCTTTATAATATAATCCGCGAACGGTATGTCCGTTTCCATTAAAATTCACAAGGCATCCGTTAGTACCTGTTACCAGATTGCCATATCTTCCGATAGGGGTCCAGTTGTGTTCCGCAGGATTCTCTGCCGACCAGCTTTCCCAATCCGATGTATCGTTCAGCACTATATCCGTCTTCAGATTGATGGTGGCTCCCTCAATCTTCGGGTAGGTGTCATTTCTGTCATTTACGATCACAGCGAGTCCTGCCAACTGGTCTGCGGTCTTGATGTCGTATTCATCTTTATCACCGGTAAACCACGAAGTATCGGCCTTACCTGTCCATACAGATCCCTTATCAGCGGGGTTTATGGTCACTTTTACGTTAAATGTCTTACTGTAAGCCTTGTAAGTCCCGTTTCCTTTTGCCGCAACCTTTATCTTTACGCTGTACTTTCCTTCCTTTGTGCCCTTTTTCAGTGTCAGTGCTCCGGTTTTCTTATTAAGCTTAAATTTCTCAGACATTGATTTATCCGCAAAAGAAAAGCCAACCTTTCCATAAGTATTCTCAACTGTCAGCGGAATAATCTCTTTCTTGTATCCTTCATTCACTGAAACATTGGTTTTGGTGATCTTCGGGCTTTGCTTCTTTTTCCCGGCAGCGGAAACAGAGTAAGTATTCATGGCTGTTACGATCAGCACTACAGCAAGAATTACAGACAACAGTTTTCTCATCATATTCCTCCCTTAAACATAAAAAAATATCTTTCAAAAAAGCGAAGCCCCCGCAGTAAAGCAAGAGCTTCTGTTAAAAACCAACAAAATTATATTATCAAAAGATCTATAAAAAGTAAAGAAAAATATAATAATGTGACAGGAGAAATATCCCCTGTCACACAAAAGGTTTAAATAATTAAGATTTAAGATTAATAACCATAGCAGGGCGAATGCCTTGGCTCTCGGAGCTGTCGTAATCCTGACCGGTCCAAACGCCATTTGAATCCACATTGCCGGGAACGCACACATGGCACACTAATGACTCCTTGCTACCAGGTGATCTAAGCCACCATGTGCAAGAACCTGATTTATCTTTAGTCCGATAATCAGAATAACAAATTACGCCCCTGATCCTAGCATAAACTGACGGTGTACACCTACGTTTTTTATCCTCTTTATCATATGATTTTGCAAATCCATAGTCAGATTCAATCATTTCAAGCTGAGATAAAAGGAATACTTTATCCCTGGTATCCTCACCACCATCAGTCCCATAAAACGCATTATCGTAATTCTCAACTTTTGTTGTTTTGATCATACCTTGTTCAGTTTCGTTGAATGCAGCATAATAAAACTTAGTATTAAGCCATTTACGAAGAGAGCATGTATCCCATGTAACTTCACCACCCTGTTTATTATATGGTAATCGATCAAGAACATATTTACTTACCATAAATATCTGTGATTTAGTCTTGTTAAGAACAACCCACTGTATAGGTTCCCGTCCATTAGTAAAGTTTCCGTCCTGCTCATAGGTACCAAATTTGATAACATCGCCCTTCTTTACACTTGAAAAATCATATGAGGACTTGTACCCTGCTTCGTTTTTCTTTGTCTTGATCTTTACAGACTTTCCCTCACTAAACTCACTGTATTTTGTTGTGTCGTACTTTGTATTATTATACGCTCTTACCTTGATAGTATATTTACCTGCATAGAGCGACTTACAGTTTTTATTTAACAGTTCCTTAACCTTTATAGTAACCTTCCTCTTCTTTGTGCCGGAAAGTTTTATCGTCTTTACAAGCTTTGATTTACAGCTTAAATGACTATTATCACTATATGAAATTTCACCTTCTTTATAAAGGTTCCCTTCATCCTCTTCAAAATCAAGATAAACTTCATAACCCTTAGCGTCTTTTGTCTTTCCGATAGTTAATTTGATGCCAGCTTCATTCTTTGCCTTCTTAACAGAAATCTTCGGCGTTGCAATCGTTATCTCTTTTGCATCCACCTGAACATTCCCCAGTAACCCTAAAACAAACACCATTGCCAGCATCAGAGCTAACATTTTCTTTGCAAATCTCATGTTTACCATCCTCCTTAAATTTAATATAAAGCCCTTACTTTTTCCTCATAAAATTATATACCCAGAACACAAATGTGTCAAATTCTTTTTTATTGTCTGTATATCATCTGTTTTTCCAAAAGAACTTTATTCATACATAATTAAATAAAAAAAGCTCACTGCAATTACGCAGGAGCTTTTATCATAGTATTCATGCAACTAACCCAAGAACCTACCCTATGTCACTTAGTCGGCTCTGTTTGTCATCCCGTAGCACCAGTGAAGGATCTGATCCCGTAAAGCTTAAAGATTCTTCGCTTCGCTCAGAATGACACTAACT